>ERZ795056.218-NODE-218-length-77707-cov-7.279388_pt1 | contig 77707 bp, 91 predicted proteins | sample MGYA00375140_ERZ795056 | MGnify/ENA primary metagenome ERZ795056 (study PRJEB30185, sample SAMN05720227) | activated sludge metagenome | isolation source: Anaerobic digester | place: USA | collected 2015-03-09 ...
AGTTTTTACGATAAAATAAAAACTGATGAATTACTGGGGCCAATATTTAATGGAATAATACAGGACCGGTGGCCACAGCACCTGGAAAAAATGGTTCGCTTTTGGCAAACAGTATTATTGGAAGACCATACCTATTTTGGAAGCCCATTTGTACCACATGCAAAACTACCAGTAACCCAGCAGCATTTTGATACCTGGCTTGCACTATGGCATTCAACTATTGACCAGCATTTTTCAGGTGCAAAAGCAACTGAAGCGAAATGGCGGGGAGATAAAATGGCTGTAATGTTTCTTTCTAAAATAGAGTATTATAAAAACAATTCAGCCACCCCAATTATATAAACCATTAAAATTAAAATTGACATGGAAGATTTACAGGAAAAAACAATTGGAGAAATGGTGGCAGAAGATTATCGAACTGCTGCCGTATTTAAAAAATATGAAATTGACTTTTGTTGTAATGGCAACAGGTCTCTTGAACAAGCTTGTAATAATAATACTGTTACAATAGATGCAGTGAAAAATGATTTAAGGCTTGTAATGGGATCTTCCGGCAACAAAGAAAATGTGGTAAACGATTTTGCCTCCTGGCCGCTGGATTTATTGGTAAGTTATATTGAAAAAAAACATCACCGTTATGTAACAAAACAAATTCCTGTATTGAAAGCGTACCTGGATAAGTTATGCAAAGTACATGGCGAAAAACATCCGGAGTTGTTAGAGATAAATTCATTATTCAGCAGTTGTGCAACAGAGCTTGCCTCACACATGAAAAAAGAAGAGCAGGTACTATTTCCATTTATTATGAAAATGGTAACGGTAAAAGAAGAAAATGCCGGCAGGTTTTCAGCGCCTTTTGGTTCGGTGCAAAATCCCATTAGCATGATGATGCAGGAGCATGATACCGAAGGCCAGCGTTTTAGAAAAATAAAAGCGTTAAGCGGAAACTATATGCCGCCGCCTGATGCCTGCAATACATATAAGGTTACTTATGCCTTGCTACAAGAATTTGAAGATGATTTGCATCTGCATATTCATCTTGAAAACAATATTCTTTTTCCCAGGTCGGTTGAAATGGAAGCATCACTTGCATGATAAAATTGTGAGGAGGTGAAAAGCAGTGTTCACTTTTATTGGTGATATTTATTTACTATTTAAAATAATTATTATGGCCGATAAACCCATCAAAAGAAATGAAAATATAGTTCCACTTTCAAGAGACCATCATTTTGGCCTGCTGTTTTGTTGGAAAATAAGACAAGGGCTTAAAGCAAAAATTGCATTAGACAGAATAAGGAAATACATACTTTACTTTTGGGAATTTCATTTAGAACAACATTTTATTGAAGAAGAAACCCTGTTGTTTAGCCAGGTTCAAAACAAACTTTGTGAGGATGGATTTAACCAGCATAAAGAAATAAAAAATATCATTGCCAGGTTTACAGTATCTGCAAATGAAAATGAAGAACTTTATGCATCACTTGCATCGCTGGTAGATGAACATATAAGATTTGAAGAACGCATACTCTTTCCATATTTAGAATCTGCACTGCCCGTTGAAAAACTTGCTGAGATTGGTACACAGTTAAAAGAAATGCATATTGAGCCAAAGCAGGATAATTATCCAGATGAGTTTTGGATAAAAAAAATAATGAACAACAATAATTTTTGGGTGGAACTTATTTTCCGATTATGAACCCTCTAAAAGATAACATTCATTTTAAAGTGATTTATGGGGAAGAGCTACATGAAATAGAAACCTATCGGGCCGAATACAGGAATTTGATGCAGTTGCTTAACAACAGTATCTATTTAGAAAATTTTGGGGAGTGCGGGGGCATGGGGCGTTGTGCAACTTGCCTGGTAAAAGTTTCAGGCATAAAAGGACATGCAGGCATATTAGAAAGAAATGAAAAGGCAACCATTCAAAAAGTAGGGTTATCAGGTTCAAATGTGCGGTTGGCCTGCCAGATATTAATTACCGAAGAATTGGATGAAGCAACAATTAATATTTCTGAAGAAGGATATTAACTACTGCCTCAGTTTTTTTAGTAAAATGAGATAATATTAAAAACAAAATAGAACATACTTTACTTAACTGGACAACTGGAAAAGTGAAAGGCTTTGCTGGAAAAGAATTAATAAGTCTTGATGCCGGAGGTCTTAAATTGATTAAGATTGAGCCTCATGCAAATTATCCAGAACATCTCCATCCCGATAAAACCGAATACGCTTATACTTTAGAAGGGCAACCGGAATTTACTATAGATAATGAACACTACAAAAGTAAACCTGGAGATTTTTTTATCTTCCCTCAAAATATAAAACACAGTATCAGTAATCCTGCTAATATTGGGTGTATCATATTAGTAGGGGTGCTTAAAACCAACGTTTAGTTTATTTTTTTAGATACATCATCATGGATAATCGTACAACCTTAAAAACCGGGCAATCTTTTTTAGATTTACTGTTACAGTTGCAAAAAGATAACACAAAAGCGGCTATGCTGCTGGATTGCAACGGACTGATAAGAGAAGAAGGGATTATAAGTGAAGTGGTGATGAACGATACCCAACCCTACCTGAAGTTGCAAAGCGGATTAAAAATAGTTATATCAACCATTGTAGCCGTTAATGGAATTTTTTTGCCCGATTATTCTGAATGCTGATTAATGAAAGATAATGGACGATGATTGGTAGATAAGTTAGCTTACGGGCAGGGATTAAAAATGTATTACTTAAAATTAAAATTATGCAAACAGCAGTTTGGGACACTTACGTTAAAAAGAAGGATGGCAATGTTATGCACTTTGATATTATTGTACCGGATAGTATTAAAGATGAGCAAGTAATTTATGGTTATGGAAAAACATACCTGGCAAAAAATGGAGAAACCGAAAGCAGCCTGGACATGGAGGAGTGTCGGTTTTGCCATATAGAAGAACCAACCCCCGAAATGAAAGAAGCCATCAACACACAGGGATATTATATACTTGAAATGGATGAGATACCGACTGCTCTTCCTTTAAACCCAATACGCAGGGATTTGATATTATACATTCGGGCACATTATAAAGAACACCGCTTTGCCAATTTTCAGGGAAAAACAACAGAAGAAATTCAACACTTGCTTCCTTAATCATCATGCCATTATTTTATCTACACATACAAAAGCCGCTACAGGGAAATTTTCAAATAAAGAAAATAAATATCGCTTTTGTATTCCAGGTTAATTGCCCGGGTTGTTTTGTTTATGGCATACCGATGATGAATGAATTGTTTACGAAGTATGAGAATGAAATTGGTTTTATCGGCGTATCCACCGCCTTTGAAGATTTTGAATTGAATACGGAGGGGAATACTCAATTGCTGTTGCAGGAGAATAAATTAACGGGAGAAACTAAAAAATATTATGATTCAATCGACGAAGAAATATACCCTCAAAAAATATTATTTCCTGTTGTATTTGATGCATTAAAACCAACAAAAGATTTTTTGACAAACGAAAATGTGCAGGCTATCTGCAACAAGAACCCCAACTTTGCCCTACTATCAGCCGAAGAGAAGCTAACGATGCTGAATAGTGTTAAGGAGTATTACGGAAGGCTCCCATTTATTGCTGAAACATTTACATTAAATCAATTACCGGGCACTCCCTCCTTTATCATTTTTGATAATGAATATAATCTGCTGCAATCTTTTTTCGGCCATGAGTACCAGAAAGTAATCGAAATATTTTTGAAACATTACGGCACACTAAAATTACAAAATGAACCTATCATCTTTTGATTCGTTTATTTCATGATTGTATTTTTGGGCAGGCACCTTCACCCTACCCATTCTTATCCGCCTTACCATGCGCATTAGAAAACCAACAACAGTAATAAAAGTGCCTATCCATAGTAAATTAATAAAAGGAAATTTATACATTTTTAAGGTTACATATTCTACTATTGCATTGGAGTGTTTAATACCTACCTCAATATTTTTTCCTTTTACATTTCTCAATTGACAAATAAGCTTTTCTTTATGTAAAGTATCAGGCAGCAGGTAAGATTGGTTATTCCTGCTGATAAGAATGGGCTCAGCTGTATAAGTAGCATTGTTTTTTGAAAGAACTTTTATAGTGGCAATAGAGGCTATGTCTCCGGCCTCAAGTCCGGCAGTTTGCACATTATTTTTTGTTACCAGCCTCTCCAATATAAATGAACCGTCATTATATAAAACAGTATCTTATTTTTTATTTGCTTTATCTCATACTGGCTTGTGTCTTTATTTTTTGCAGGGTCGGGCAGGGAAGTAATATAGTAAACACATCATGGTTCCAATAATGTTTAGCATCGGGATTAGACATCAACCCTTCTACCCCTTTATAATTTACAAACGCATTGGGTGTAAGCGTAAATTTTTCTTCACCTTCTTTTTCCTCAAATTCTATTTCATAATACCACAATGGTTTTTTGGGATGAGCAGAATCAGTTTCATAAGTAACCCAATAATCATCCATGCTTGTTCTGGCTCCTTTTAGCAGCGTTAAATTTTCACCAGGCTTTTCTGTACTTCCTTCACCCATTGGAACAAATATACCGCTGTTCTTAATAGAGAGTATTTCTTTTTTTGATGATGAGATAAGGATGCCCAGCAGCATTAATCCAAAACCTGCATGTGCTACCGATGCTCCTGATGATGTTTAAAAAACAAGGAAAGACAATTAATATGAATGATGACAATATGGAAAATGAACTGCAACGCTGGCAGGCCGACAAAACTCAAACTCCTGCGGCAAAAGTTCTCAATTCAGAATTGAAAACCATATTAAATGACGCTATATGTAAGCTCCCTGAAATTTACAGAACCGTGTTTGTAATGCGGGAGATAGAAAACATGAATGTAGCAGAAACACAAGAATGCCTTGACATTAGTGAGGTGAATGTAAAAGTGAGATTAAACCGTGCCAAGGCTATGTTAAGAGAGTTACTTGCTAATTATTATAAAAAAGAAGATATTCTGCATTTTCATCTTACCAGATGCGACAGAATAGTAGAAAAGGTTATGAGCCAAATTAAATAATTCTCAAACTGTTTTTAAGGCCTGCCCCAAATCAAAGAGAGTATCTTCTGCTTCTTCCAATCCAACACTCATTCTTATAAGCCAGTCTGTAGTACCCGATTTTAAGCGGTCTTCTCTTATCATCCCGGAGTATGACATTTGATGCCGGGTGAGACAGCAGTGTATCAACAGTGCCTACCCAAACAGCCCTTATGATAAGGTAAGTTGGTTAATAAATCGATTACCTGCTTCCATGCCACAGGTCAATTCAAAACTTAGCACAGCGCCTTCAGGATTATAGGGGTCTTTTATTACCAAAATCAGTGTAAATACTTAGTTGAATCGCTCACAGTTATCCATTAGAGCTTGCAGTGGAAATCCTTTGCAGAAGATTTGAATGTAAAGACCGGTCCGCTATAGGCGGAAACGGCAGTAAGTACACAACCGTCTATGTTTGTTGAGTAAAATAACTATTAGGAGAACCGTAAATAAAACAAAACCAGTCGGATAATAAGAATAATGAAAATTTAAGTTTCAATCGGTATAGAAATTGATAGTTATATCATGGACGATTAACATAACCATACTCATGACCAAGGCCTTATATTCTGATAGAATAGCTGTCGTCTCCATTCTGACTGAATCTTTTGCTGACAACAAAAGTGTAAACTATATCATAAAGCAAGACTCAAAAAAGAAGCACCGAATCAGGAAGCTTATGGAGTATTCGTTTGATTACTGTTTCTGGTTTGGTGAAATATTACTTTCAGATGACAAAAAAGCCTGTGCCCTCATTATTTTTCCTTACGAGAAAACAACAACTTTTAAGTCAGTAGTTGCTGATATTAAATTGATAATAAGTTGCACTGGTTTAATCAATGCAAAAAAAGCCATGCAGAGGGAGGCTATTATTAAAAAAATTCATCCTTCTCAGCCCTTTGCATACCTCTGGTTTATTGGTGTAAACCCATCGGAACAAAACAAAGGAACAGGAACGGTTTTGCTGAAACAAATACTTGAGAAATTTAAAGCAGAAGGCCGCCCTGTGGTACTGGAAACTTCAACAGAAAGAAATTTGCCTTGGTACGGGAAACACGGCTTTACAATATATAAGGAACTTGATTTTGGTTACTGGCTATATTGCCTGAAAAGAGATGTGTCAAAATGAACTGCTATGCTATTTCCGGGTACCCAAATGCATCTGATTACATTTGCGTTCGTCTGTATCGAACTGATTATTCTTTTCTATCTTATCATCCATCACTGGGCAAGGCCACATGATAAAATAAGCTATCTTGATATTTTTCTTTTGCTGTTGCTCATTGTATATAATATAACCGGTGGTTTGTTACCAGACACAAAATTACCCGGCTCTTATTTCTGGCAGAACAGTATAGCTTATGCCACAGGGTTTATGACACCCTGCTATTTTCCTTATTATGTGTATCATGCTTTTGGGTTGAAGAAAATGAAATTTCATGCTTACCGGGGTGTTTTCCTTTTTCTTATGCTGCCGTATTTGCTTTTTATGATTGTGTTTGGTATTACCGGAAATCTCGATGATGCAAAAAAATTATTGATACTGCCTGTTGTTTATGCATTGTGGGTTATGGTTACACTATTTTCGGCAACGAAAGATGAAACAACTGAAAATAAAATCGTACCCTTTTTAGGACTTGCACCCTGGGTATGCCTGCCGGTAATTGATTATTTTAATGCAGGCCAGGCTGTAGAAGCTTCCATTACTAATACCGGATTTTTGTTGTTGCTTACACAACACATGAGGCGAAATGTGCAGCAGTTGAAGGATGAACACCAACGGCTTGTTGCATCTGAGGAAAAACTACTTAGCTGGAATGAAAAGTTACAGGAAGAAGTGGAAAAAAGAACTAAAGAAATAGAACGGCTGAGTATGGAAGAAAAAATATCGGAAGGTTCCAGGCTATATCAGCTTACCAACCGGGAAAGGGAAATTGTCGGTCTTATTTGCCGGGGATATTCTTACAAGCAAATTGCCGACAACCTTTTTATTGCCGAAAGAACCGTTACCAAGCATGTGCAAAATATATTTGATAAGGTGAAAGTTTCTAACAAGCTGGAACTGCTGAACAAGTTGGGTATTGTGGCTACAAATTAGCCGTTCCCAGCCTTTTAAAGCTTAAAATACGCTGAATTACTTATTAAAATACGCTACTTAACGTAATGTTATTGGTTTGCCATTTGCAATCTCACTTTAAAAAGTGAGTTATGAAAAGTGCAGCAAAAGCAAATGGCACTATTGCCAGCTTAGTTAAGTATCAACCATTGTTTCCTAAAAATAATGAAACGATTGCCGGGTCGAAATTGTCTGTGCAACAGGCTTTGTCTAAGTGGTATGCCATACTGAATAAAAGAGCAAATAATGCATTACGGGATGGTTATATATTCCATAACTTACTGGAAGAAGATTTGTGTAACAGCCTTGTAACCGATGTTGAACTTATTCCGGCATTATTAATGGAAGAATTTATTTCCAGCACCATCGCTTTTGATAAGGAGCAATATATTAAACTGGTACAAGCCTTACTCAACAATATCAGTGATGAGGTATTTGTAACGGTAAAGGTTGATAATACGGTTTGTGCCAGTATCGAAAACACCCTCGGTTTCTTACAAAATTTCTTCTACCAGTATTTTGATACTAACAGCAGGTTGACGAAGTTCAGATATAGGCAGTTTAAAGACTGTTCAAAACTGAAGATTGATTATTTGCAAATGAAACTAAACAACAGCGAATTAATCAGAGTTTTTCAAAATGCAATTTCTGAGCAAAATACTTTTGAGGATGTCCCCATCACATGGCACCAGTTGATTTACCTGCAAAATATTATTCAGGAAATTGAAACGGGATTAGCTTCTATTCCAGAAAATTCATTGAGAGATTTACTCTATTACCACAACTTTAACTCTCTTTGTTTTATTGACTATGAGCTTGATTTATTGAAAACTGAATTGGAAAATAATCCGGTATATGCAGACAGGGTTTCATTCTTACAGAGCAAACTTGTTTCAGTTTTGCAGCTAAAAGTAAAATCAACGACAAACTTTGATTGTAAACAGCTCTCAGTAAAAAAGCAACTAATAGAATGGATAAATGCGGAAATAAAACAAATTGAAGTAAAAGAAAAAACTGCTAATGGCAGTGATTTGCAAATTGCCGCTGAGAGTAAAATTCAAACCACATTATCTGTAGCAAAGTTGGCTGTATTGATTCGATTGTTGGTTGTTGATAAAATCATCATTAATCCGACGATTGCTCCTATGCTGAAAACGGTATCGAAATTATTTACTACGCTGCAAAAGGATGAGATTTCATTTGGTAGCCTCGAAACAAAATACCATGCCCCGGATAAAGCTACGCTGAGTATGATGAAAGATATAATGCAGAAATGGACAGGAATTTTGGGAAAGTTATAATGCTTTTACCTGTTACGAATGGTTTATAGCAATACTATCAAACACCCATTTATTTTTCTTCCAAATAAATGCCACAGTGTAACTAATAGTTTTGTTTGTCGGGCTTTCAGGTTTGTATATATCTGTTAAATAGTGAACAGGTGTACTAAAAGTAGCCCCTTCACTTTCAAAACTTTTATCGTTGCCTATTTTAAGAGCTGCATCTTTAATTATATTTTCCAATACATGATAATCGCTAATGAGGCGAAACCTTCCAGTTAGTATTTTCAACTCATTAATCATTGTATCAAAGTCGGGAGAATCACCATAAATCATTGCAGCCTGCATAGACCTGTAATCCTGCCGAAACATTTCTATCACCGCATCAGGCGGTAAAAAAGAAAGCGTAGAATAATGCAGTGTATCATAATTCACATTGCCTAACCTTACATAACTTTTACGATGTTCTAATAAGGTTGTATAAAATTCATAGTCTTTTAAAGCTTCAATCCCAGCTTTAGTATTCATCAGTTTTACCAGGTCGTATAAATGACGAGACAGCCGTTCAATTTTTATTTTATCCGTATTTACATTCAGGAATTTTTCATGTAACAGGAAAGCTTTTTCCAATAATGTCTTTCGTGGCTCTACAGTAACTACTCCAAAAGGAGTTTCTGCATAAGCAATATTTGGAAATGCTTCCGATAAAATTGACTGAACAGTTATAGTAGCATACGGGTCTTTAAGGGAACGTACACTAAATTCAATTTTTACCTCATCAGCGATATATCCATGCGGCGGATATAATGATTTGTATTTTACATACAGAGTTTGTGGGTCTCTGTCGGGTATCGTTTCAGGAACTGTTTCTGCTGTAATAGCAATATCGGTCATCGGTATTCCCATATGATTGAATTGTGCTTTTAAAGCATCCAGTAAAACAGTGCTGGTAAATGCACAACCTTCTTTTTTTAATGTTTTTACATAGGTATGGCTTGGGTTGGTTTTATACTCCCTTCCAAAAGCCATAGGGTCTAATGCTATATCAATATCTTCTGAAAACCTTTCTATCAATTTCCATCCTTTACTTAATGAAGTGCCGCCTTTAAAAATAAAAAACTTTGCATAGGGGCTTTCAAATAATGCTTTAAGTGTGAGTGTTACCCACCAATCTTTTTCTATTGCTTTTGCAGCAATACCGCTTACAACTGCCGCTTGTGCAATACTTGTTCTTCTTTGCTCGTCTGTTAATTGTAACCAGCCTGTCATGTTCTGTTATTTTAAAAGCTTTACAATATAATCATGAATACGGCCAGATGTTAGCAGCAGATTTCTTTTTAACTGACCGGGGTTTTCTTTTTGTAAAATCGCTTTTATTTTATTTGCTGTATCATTATCAATGTTTGCAGGATTTATTTCATCCAATGCCAGAATAACCAGGCTGCTTAACTGGCCTTCCAGCGACATTTTTTTTGGAGTGGTGGCTTTAAAGCGGATAACCGTTTTGCCAATTTTTATCTGCCTGTTTTCGCCATCCGTAATGTAAACAAGTTTGGTAGGCACTTGGGTAGTAAGCCCCAGCCGGTGCAACGCATAGGCACCTGCAGGCTTTATACGGACCTTTTCTTTTTTTGCAATAGACTCAGCCACTTCTTCCGGGGCTGGGTAAATAGCGCCGAATAAAGGGTCTATCTTAGGCACATAGTAAATGCCGTGTGCCAGTCTTTTCAACTTTCCTTCCTGGCTTAATCTTGACAAGGCAGTTTTAACAGCGGTTTGAGTACCTTTGGCCCTAAAGTCAGTTGGGAATATCAAATCACCCTTCTTACGCCTTGAAATTGAGTGTTCTATATGCTTATGTACGTTTTTCATTGTTACAAAAATAAGGAAAAAGGTAGCAGAATTAATATTTTTTTAAGCTGAAAAGCTGGATTTATATGTCATAATATGTCACTTTTCAGGGTCGGAAGTGGATGAAGATTAGGAATAAATTGATTGATTTTCAAATTTTTAAGAATCATAAATGTAGATAGAAGCCAGAGAAGGGTGACATAAAATGGACGGTTAGGACTTCCTTGTTAAATTGACAGGCACTGGTTGTATATGATTGCAGCAATGGGAAATGCTGATTGAGAAGTTGTGATTTCAGAATCAGTTATTTCAGCCAATTGCCTTCGTTAAATTTGAGTATGAAAGATAAAACACTATCAATCTTAACGAAAGAAATTAGCAGGCTTAAAACAAAAATCAAGCAACTTCAAAAAGTTGTTCGCCACCAAAAAGTAACAATTGATGAATACGAAACGAACTGGCATTTAAAACTGTTTTCCGATTTGGAAGTTTTACTTCCGCAGTACACTCTTTTTACAGACCCGCCGCCGGTTAAAATCAAGGCTTCTTTCAGAAATGAGGCAGTGTTCTATGAAGTGAAGCCAGTCAATATTATTGGTGTTTTTTCAAAAGGCCGGACAAAGCAAATATTGCTTGATACAGCGGTATCTGGCATTGGTAGTTCAGGAGCCAAAACAAATATTTTATATACCGAAACAAATTTTGAGGAATTACAAAAGGTAATTAATCAAAGTGATTTTTTATTTTGTCTTATTAAAAGAGGCGTATTAATTAATGTTAAGTATTATAATTTAGAAAGCAATTTTCTCTTAGCTGACAGCATTGGTATTACTCCGTCCATAGAATACAATAACATCAAGATTAGCAAGAGTGGTGCGAATGAATTTATTGAGAAGAAGAAGGCTTTTGATAATATCAGTTCGTTACAAAATAACCAACTTCGTGACATCATCGCTACAATTAATAAAAGTATTACCAGTTTTGGGAAATAAAATAACTTCAAAATGTCAAACAACATCAAGCCTGCTGATAACAGTTCTAATCAGCAGAATGCAAACAAAGGAACTTCAGGGCAAAACAAACAACATTCACAAAACCAGGGCAACCGGGGTAAACAAATGAACCCTAATCAGGGAGCTAAGAAAGGAAAGTGATTTTTGAAAGCCGGAGTTGTACTTCGGCTTTCTTTTTGGCAAGTCCGTACCCGTTTGTCCTACCTCACTTACTACTTTACAGGTATTAATGGTCATGTATTTGATACTTACCTAAGCAGAATAAAACATTGTTTATGCTTAGTTCAATTTCATGGAGCCAGTACACAACAGCATTAATCACCTTACTGCTATTTTATTATTGCTTTGTGGGTTTTAAATATTTTCGCTGGGAAATACTTTCTTTGATTGGAATAAAAAAAATAGATGAAAAAAGTACAGCGACTCCGGTTGCTGATATAAAGAAGCATTTTGTTGCAAGTAATCATGCCGATTTTTTACCAAAAGAAAATCCTGATGAGGCAATTGTTGGTCTCCAACCATTTTGGGATGAAGCAAATGCTTACCTGGCTGAAATGAAGCCGGAAGCCCCAAAAGAAGAAATACTCTTTGCCGTAAAAATGATAGTTGGAAAATATCCAGGTTTACATTCAGCAGAACATAAACAGGAATTGGAAACTGCTATATCCGGCTTGCTTGCGCAATATTATCCTGAAAGATTTACAGCGACAGACATTCAATATATGTGGGTTTGAAAAAGTAATGCTTCATTAACTATGTGCAGGAAAATCAAGTGCAGATGAGTTAGCTTAATGAAGCATTCTTTTATTCTTCAATTTTCAAAACAAATGTGATTATGAAAAAAGTGAGCGACAAAAGAAAGTGGATGTATGCAGCAGCAAGTATTTTGCTGCTGCTGATTTCAGTTGCAGCCTTGGCACAAGATGGTAATGCAGGTATTAACGAAGCCAACACCAAAGTAAGAAGCTACTTTGCTGCTGGCGTAAATCTGATGTATGCAGTAGGTGCCATAGTTGGATTGATTGGTGCTGTAAAAGTTTATCAAAAATGGAACAGCGGCGACCATGACACAGGCAAAGTAGCGGCAGCCTGGTTTGGGAGTTGTGTATTCCTGGTAATAGTAGCTACTGTTATCCGTTCATTCTTTGGCGTTTAAAAACCAGGTTTATGAAAGAAATTCTTATCGGGAAATTACTGGAGTATATCAGGGACAACAACCCTGATATACTTTTTGCATTAGAGGCAGAAGATAAACTTCGGTTATGGCTTTACTCAAAAGCTGACAGTGTACAACCACTCTGGCAGCAGATGGAAACAGACAAGCAACCTGCTTACATCATTGAAGAAACTTGTCTGACTGAGTTAACAAGAGAACTCAGGCCTTCCCGATACAACTACATTTTAAATCTTCTTGAACAGGAATTTGAAAACGATTATACCATACTTGCTAAATCAGGTGTATTACAACATGAAGTAGTGAACATGATTGGCTATTGCGATTCGGTATTTAACGACTTAAAGTTTTCCGAAGAGAACGAAGACAATCACTTTATCCAATATGCGATATGTGGTGCAATCAGTGAATACTTAGACAGTAACCGTGTGAATGAAAATGTGAGCAATGAGTTACAACAGTCAGCAGAAACTTAAAGACAATATTGAGGCTATTCGTATTGCCTTAAACTGGTCAGCAGAAAAAAAATCAACTGCTGACCAGATTTCTGCTTTAAAGAACTATGCCGGTTTTGGTGGATTAAAAGCAGTGCTGTTTCCAAATAGTTCTAAGGAAGAGTGGAAAAAGTTAAATGCGTCGAAGGAAGATTTAAAACTGCATCCGCAGGTAATGGAGCTGCATGAATTATTAAAGCAGCAACTCACAGAAAAGGAATATAAACAAGCAATTGATTCCATCCGCAACAGTATCCTTACTGCATTTTATACACCGGAAATTATTCCACAATCACTATTTGCAGTTTTGAAAGATAAAGGCATTGAACCTAATGCTATGTACGAACCAAGCAGTGGTGCTGGTGTTTTTGTAACAGAAGCGGCGGCGACGTTCCCATCACTACAAACTATCAATGCTGTAGAAAAAGATTTTCTAACCGGTAAAGTTTTGACAGCGTTAAGCAGTTCGCTACCCGTTTCTGCTACTGTACAAATTAAAGGCTTTGAAGAAACCCCGGCTTTAGAAAATGGGCAGTTTGATTTAGTGGTCAGCAATATTCCCTTTGGCAATTTTAAAGTGTATGATGAAAGCATACAGGAAAAAGAGATGAAAGATAAAATTCACAATTACTTTTTTGTAAAAGGGCTTGATAAGTTGAAAGACGGTGGGTTGATGACTTATATCACTACCGATGCTTTTCTTAACAGCCCCTCTAATCAAGTTGCAAGAGAGTATCTTTTCAATCATGCGGATTTCATCAGCCTGAATGTAATGCCGGATAACCTGATGAAAGAAACTGGCAACACAGAAGCACCAAGCCATTTATTGATTGTTCAAAAAAATCAAACCAAGCAATCACTTTCGGAAGAAGAAATACAGTTACTAAATACAGTTGAACAGCAAAACGAATTTGGCAACTATTCTCTTAATCAATACATCGTTTTACATCCCGAAATTATTTTGGGCAATCAAATAAAACCCGGCCAGGACCAATACGGTAAAGCACATGAAACTATTTGGCAAACCGGCGACATTAATTTAATTGCACCTGCATTAAGCAAAACTATCAGCGAAGGATTTGACAAAAGATATAACGCAGAAAATTTCAAACAGGCAATTAAGCAGATTGAAACGGCAAAAGGCAAACAACTTACTTACACGGCTATGCCGGAAAATAAGCCCGACAATAGTTCTGTGCAGTTAGGCTTGTTTGATACAGGTTCTTCCAATACCATTAACCGGGCTGCAGCTTACATTAACCCGGCTGATGTTACAGTAATTGATAAAAAGACGGCAAGGGTTTTAAACATCATCCGTACTAAAGACAAACCAGAGCATGAACTGATTGTTTTGATGACGGCTAAATCAACCGCCTTCAAGCAATATGTTTATAAACTTTATTCCAATGCAGAAGAGTTACAGTTCTCTGCTAACTGGATGAATGCAGCTTTACTGCAACATGAGTTAACTGGCATAACAAATAATCTTAAAAAGTATGACCAGCAATTTTACAATGACGGTAAAGCCGTGTTTCACATTTCAATCGGTGATGACGATAAATTAGAAACACTAAATAATTTTAATCCGCATCATAAAGAGGGAACACTTGTTGTACATAATAGCCGGGTAGGCTTTGTTTCTTACCTGGCATCAGAAGATGGAAAGGCTGTGTTTATGCCCAGCCTGCATGATAAGAAAGACCTGGGCTTTTACCAGCAATACACTGCGGTAAGAGATATGTATTTTGAATTGTTTGAAAAAGAAACTACAGGACAAACGGAGCTTAATGATTTGCGAAAAGAACTGAATGAAGCGTATGAGTCTTTAATAAAGGGTTATGGCTTACTGAACTCATCCACCAACCGGCAGCGTATTTTAAAAGACGAAGCCTTTGGGGTAACTATACTTTCATCAGTAGAAAGGAAAGAAGGCGAACAATTTGTAAAAGCAGATATACTCACTCAATCTTTAGTACCGAAGCAGGAAGTATTTACAACCGACAACCCATTGGAAGCACTGGCAAAAAGCCTGAACGATAAAGGCAAAGTGGATGTTGAATTTATTGCTGCCGCTACTGATAGTACAGAGCCTGAAACAATTGAAGCATTAGGTAATCATATCTATTTGAATCCTTCCACGATGCAATGGGAAACTGCCGACCAGTTGTTAAGCGGTAATGTGGTATTCAAATTAAAAGCAGCTACAGAAATAGTTGAGAAAAATCCTGACAATGCTCAACTGCTTAAAAGCCTTCATGCTTTACAAAAAATTCAGCCGGAAAAAATTCCTTTTGAATTGCTTGATTTTAATCTGGGTGAAAGATGGATACCGCTGGATTATTACAACCGCTTTGCCTCACATCTCTTTGAACTCAATACAGAAGTAAGTTATTTTCCTTCTTTAGATACTTTCAAAGTAAAGGCAAGGCTAACCAATGCAAAAATAAACCAGGAATATGCGGTAACACCAAAAAGCGGAAAAACTACTTATGGCGATTCGCTATTGGAGTATGCTTTGGAAAATACAACTCCTTTTTACACCTATGAAATTGGAACCGGCGATAAAGCTGTAAGAGTGCCTGATAGCGAAGCCATACAATTGGCACATCAGAAAATTGAATCTATCCGCAATAGTTTTATTGATTGGCTGAAAGAATTACCCGGTGCTGATAAGAAAGAATTAGAAACCCTGTATAATGATACTTTTAATTGTTATGTACTGAGAGAATATGATGGAAGCCATTTGCAATTTCCGGGGTTGGATAAAAAAAGATTAGCTATTGAAGACTTATACAGTTCTCAAAAAAACTCTGTTTGGAGAATAGTACAAAACCGTGGTGCATTGATAGACCATGAAGTGGGTCTTGGCAAAACATTAACGATGGTGGTAGCTGCCAACGAAATGAAGCGGCTGCACATAGTCAATAAACCCATGATGCTGGCATTAAAAGCCAATGTACGGCAAATTGCAGACACCTATCGTAAAGCCTATCCCAATGCCAGAATATTGGCACCTGATGAAAATGATTTTACTCCTGCAAAACGGATGCGGCTGTTTAATGAAATAAAAAATAACAATTGGGATTGCATTATTCTAACGCATGACCAGTTTGGTAAAATTCCCCAAAGCCCTGAAATACAAAAACAGATTATAGAAGCTGAATTGGATAATGTAGAAAGGGATTTGCATACCATAAAAGATATGGGCGGCGAAATTTCACGGCGAATGCTGAAGGGGCTGGAGATTCGCAAAACAAATTTGGGTGTTAAGTTGCAGGAATTAAGAAAGAATATTGAAGAAAAGAAAGATGCCGGTATCAACTTTCGGGATTTAGGTGTTGACCACTTATTTGTAGATGAAGCCCACAAATTTAAAAACCTTACTTACACCACAAGGCATGACAGGGTTGCCGGACTTGGCAATAAAGAAGGCAGTCAAAAAGCATTGAATATGCTGTTTGCTGTACGGGAACTGCAAACAAGATTTAACAGCGACCTCTGTGTTACGTTTCTTTCTGGTACACCTATTTCAAATAGTCTTACCGAAATGTACCTGCTGTTTAAATACCTGCGGCCAAAAGAAATGGAACGGCAGCGTATAGAAAACTTTGATGCCTGGGCAGCAGTGTTTGCAAAGAAAACAACCGACTTTGAATTTTCTGTTACCAATGAAATTATTGCCAAAGAACGGTTCAGGCATTTTATAAAAGTACCGGAACTGGCATTGTTCTATAATGAGATTACGGATTATAAAACGGCAAGGCATATCAATTTAGATAAACCTGAAATTGATGAACAGTTAGTCAACATCCCACCCACACCGGAGCAACAGGAATTTACAAAACTGCTGATGCAGTTTGCTAAAACAGGTGATGGTGAATTAATCGGCAGGCCAAGATTGACCGATGAAGAAGATAAAGGCCGTATGCTGATTGCTACCAACTATGCTAAAAAGATGGCGGCAGATATGCGCCTGATTGATTCTGGCAAATACAGCGACCACCCAAACAATAAAGTAAATGTTTGTGCAAGAAAAGTAGCTGAGATTTATGAGCAAAGTAAAGGCCACAAGGGTACACAAATTTTGTTTTGTGATATTGGTACACCCAAACCCAATGAATTTAATATTTACGATACCATCAAGGATAAACTCATTAATGATTTTAAAATAGCTTCTCAGCATATCACTTTTATACACGACTGGACAGACAAGCAAAAGCCGGAACTATTTCGCAAAATGAATAATGGTGACATCAGAATTTTATTGGGAAGCACAGAAAAAGCAGGAACCGGACTGAATGTACAAGCAAAAGTAGTGGCTATGCACCATCTCGATATTCCATGGAAACCTTCAGAACTGGAACAAAGGGATGGCCGTGGTGCAAGGCAGGGGAATATTATTGCAAAGGAATTCTACAATAACAAGGTGAAGAACTTTATTTATGCTGTTGAACAATCATTGGATAATTACAAATTCAACTTGCTGAAGAATAAGCAAACCTTCATCAGCCAGATGAAAAATTGTGAGCTGAATGTAAGAACCATTGATGAAGGAAGTATTGATGAAAAAAGCGGCATGAACTTTTCTGAATACATTGCCATTTTATCGGGCGATACAACGCTGTTGGAAAAATCGAAAATGGAAAAGAAGATAGCCGTATTGGAAAGTTTACGCAATGCTCACCACAAAGAAATATTCCGGTCGAGGTTTAAATTAGAAAATCTGCAGGAGGAAAAAGGTAAAACATTGGAAACATTGGAGAAGCTGAGTATAGATGAAAAACAATACAAAAGCCAGTTGCAGTATGATAAAGAAGGGATAAAAATCAATCCCATTCACCTTGAAGGTTTGAGCAACACAGATGCCGAAGCAACAGGCATTCATTTAATCCGCCTTTACGCAACATGGAAGCCTGGTATTGGCGAAGACGACAATAAAAGAGTCGGTGAACTCTATGGTTTTGATTTATACATCCGCCGCCAAAAAGAGACTTACGAAGACAAAGGTTTATTTGAATATAAATACAGTAATGTGTTTTATGCAGAGAGTAAACAAACCGCCATAAAATATTCCTGGAACCAGGGGCATATTAATATTGATAATCCAAAACTGGCAGCCCGTTATTTTTTAAATGCTATTGACCGGGTAGAAAGCCTGAAAGAAAAATATCAAAAAACTTTGCAGGAACTGGAACAAAATATTCCGATGCTGGAAAAAATAGTGGCAAAGCCTTTTGATAAAGAAGATGAATTGGTGCAGTTGAAAAAAGATGTATCGAAATTGGAAAGGGAGATTACACTTAAAATACAGGAGAAGCAGATGAGACAGGTTGATGTTACGGCAGAAAATATAGTTGATACCAAAAAAGCTCCAGTTGTGAAAATTGAGAAATTCTTATTGCCAAAAAAAAGTATGGGTGAGGGAAAATCAAAAGGAATAAGAGTGTAGAAAGATTGAAAATAGTAAAACAACTTGGCGGTTATTTCTTTCTGTTTTTAGGTTTCGGTTCTGGTAATTCTTTCACTGTTATTCTCACAAGATTGCTTAACCATTTACTGTCTTCAACTTTATCTTCAATTACGAAACTTGGTTTTGCTCCGTCGTATGGTGATTGCTCTATTGGATTACCGATAAATTCTCGCCCTACTTTTGTTGGCTTAATAAATAGTTTGTTGTCGCAGATTACACCAAACATTTTTTCATTGCAGTAAATGCCATATTCGCCAAACATTTTCTTGGCTGTTATTATACCTGCTTTTTGAATTTGCCCTACAATGAAATCAACGAATTTTTGGTCAGAAGCCATAACTTAATTTTCTAATTTAAAATGTGGGTTATAGATTAAGCCAATTTGGTTGCCAAAAGGGTCTTTAACAGTCGCAGTCATTAAATCGCCGCCAACACTGTATGGTGCTTCATTTTCTGTTGCGCCCAAACTTATAAGTTTGTTGTAAGTGTCCACAATGTTGTTAACGCCCCAATAAGAAACTACGCTTTCTACTTTATCAATGCTAGGCTTGTCTTCTGGTTGAAGTCCTAATTCATATCCCCCTATGCTAAACCCTACATAGAATGGTTCGTCAAAATAGGGCTGTGTCTCAAATGCTTTTGCATACCATTCTTTGGCTTTGTTTATGTCGCCTACTTTATAAATAGTAGTTCTTAATCCAAGTATTTTAGTTTTGTCCATTTTGATTGTTTTATTTTGGTAGATAGGTTGCCATTGAACAATGCAAAATTAATAATTGGAAATGACAGCGTTATGTCAGGGGTAACATTTTGGGGCGAATAAATTTTTTATAATATTCTTCGATAGTCATATTATGGGCTTCAAATTTTTCATTTAGCACTTCAATTTGCTTGATATTATCAACCCTGAAATTCCGAAAATCATTTCTTAATCTGCACCAGGCTACCAATAACCAATTGTTTTCATCAAATCTAAATGTTCCAAAAGGCTCTAAAATTCTATCACTAATTACCTTATGCTCAACAGTTTGGTATTTAATTCTTATTAAAGTGTAATTGGTAATGGCTAATTGAAGAGTTGAGAGGTGTTTACTTTGCATTTCTTCAACCGACCCTTGCCAAACATAAATTCTGTTTGATAATAGGTCTACTTTTTCTTTTGTTTCGTGTCTTAATACTGATTTAATCTTGGAGAGTGCACTAATATAATTTTCAATAAGCGATTTATCAGAATTTGCCAAAACCAAATGCTCTGCTGTAATCAGAGAATTTGCCTCTAATTCAGTAAACGAAACTGGTGGCAACCGATAACCCTCCACCAATGAATATCCTTTGCCTTCTTCCGTAAGAATCGGAACCCCGGATGATTCCAAAGCCCTTATATCACGATAAATCGTACGAATACTCACTCCAAATCTCTTAGCCAATTCGGTAGAAGTAATAACCCGTTTGGTTTGGAGAATCGTCAAGATTGACGTTAGTCTCGACAGGCGGGGGAGTTCATTTTCTTCCATTAATTATACAACTTTGGGTTGAGGAGTATCCAATAAAGTCTTGTAGTTTTTTTGACGTTGAATACTAACTGTTTTTTAAAGTTACTTTACAAATAAACTATTTTCAATTTTTGATATTATTTTGGCAGTAAGCTCAGGTCAAATCGCTTTTAATTTTTCGGTAAACAGTTTTATAGGGTTCATTTGCTTTTATATTCTTTAATCGCTAATTCCTTTCACTTTTTGAATTTTGAAGTGTCGCTTTCTAATTGCCACCAACTTTCGTATTGCCGCAGGTTAATCATACCCATACGTCAATATACTAAAGATATGTTCGATTTGCGAAAGTCCTACCTACCTTACCCCATCATAAAAAAAAATGGAAAGCTATTTGCGCTTATCTGTTTATGTCCAACTCCGTCTATCAAAGCAACAAAGGCATCAATCGCAGTATTGAGTTCAATGGTCTAAAAGCCCAATATATCTGGTACCTGGGCGGTGGTTTCGTAGTGTTTGATACTATTTTCAATGTTCTATATCAGCTGTTATAGAAAATAAATTGGAATATTCCTGGAAACAGGGGTCAATTAATATTGATAACCCAAAACTGACAGCCCGGTACTTTTTAAATGCTATTGGACGGGTAAAAAGCCTGAAAGAAAAATATCAAAAGACATTGTAGGAACTGGAACAAAATATTCCGATGCTGGAAAAGATAGTGGCAAAGCCTTTTGATAAGGAAGATGAATTAGGGCAGTTGAAAAAAGATGTATTGAAATTGGAAAGGGAAATTACAGTGAAGATTCAGGTGAAGCAGATGAAGCAGGTTGAAGCTGGTGAAACTCCAGTGGTGAAAATGGAGAATAAGTCATTACTGCCCAAGAAAAAAAAGCTTAAAGAAAAGGCGATTGGTACAAAGATTTAAAAGCGAAAGGGAAACAAAATATCCCTTTAATTATGGAAATCAATATCTCATCAATGGCAGACATTACTTCTTACCAAATAATATACACTGTGTCAGTTTTCGCCTTTTTTACAGAATCAAGCTTTGGTTTTTTGGAATTGTCGGCTTTGCTAATTCCTATTTTCAAAAGAGAGTCTGGTGAATTTTGAGATGGCTTTGCATCTGGCTCGGCAATTTTGATTATATTATCCGATGCAACTAAGCTGTCAACATTGCTACTAGGAACAGTATTAGTTTTATTTGAATCATTGCCTTTTGTTGTCTGGTTGCCTGAAGCATCTTTTAAAACTACTAAATCATCAGATTTATTTTGCTTCTCTTCAATTGTATGTGTAGATTGATTGGCTTTGATTTCAGTGGCAGGTACTTGTTTATTAGTGCCTGCATCTTTTTTTGTATCAGGTGTTGTATGTAATTGCAAGTTTCTGTTTGAAAAAAATAAAATCCCGGTAATTAAAAGTAAGAGAGTTGCCAAGAGTAAAAAGAACCAGAAAATAATTCGTCTTCTCCGCTTTTTCTCAAGCTCTTTTTTAAACAAAACAAAGGCATCATCTGCAGCGGCTGCATCCGGCTCTATATTGTTCAACATAGCCCGAACATAATTGCCGAACTGCTCTGAATTATCTTGATATGTTTCGTTTAGTGCCATTTTATTTCTTGCTAAGCATTGTTTAAGTTGTAGTATTTTTCCTTAATCATCTTCCTTGCATTGTTTAAATGCCACTTAGATGTGCCTTCTGAAATCTTCAACTCCTTTGCTATCTCTTTGTGGCTAAACCCTTCCATTGTAAAAAGGTTAAACACAATTCTTGTTGCATCCGGTAAGCCACAAATAATATTCAGCAATTCTTTTTCTGTTGTGTTTTTATATACTTCAGGCGAAATAGAAAAGCTATCGGCAATATCTTCCGTTATTTCTCTCTTTGTATATAGCGACTTTGCCCTTAATTCGTTTAGACAGGTTGTTGTAATTATCTTGGCAACCCATCCAAATACAGAACCATCTCTACGGTATTGTGATAGTTTTGTCAACGCTTTCATCATCGCCTTATTAAAACTGCTTACAGCATCATCATAGTTTGAATGATACCGCAGGCTTATTTTTAGCAGGTCTTTAAAACAATGCTTATAAAAAAGCTCCTGGCTCCGGGGGTCGTTTTGCAGACATCCTTCTATATATTTTTCTAGATTATCCTCCATTTACATTATGGCATACCCGATTTTTAAACCAATATTCGGAACGATAAAACTATTACCGATAAGTGGCGTTGCACCAATGCCCCACATTATCCGCCCGTTTACGGGGTTGTGCCTATATCCAACTGAAAACACGCCGTATGATTTGGGTATCCGTCTGTTGATGGTTCTGACGAAGTATTCATATTCTTCTGCTTTTAGTTGCCCATGCCTCCATTTAAAAACATAAACCGCCCCAAGGCCAAGCTCGAAAAGTTTATTTCTCTTACCTATAAGATAACTTACCATAAACGGAAACAGAACCGTACTGTATGTTAATTTGTCGCCTGAATAATTATAAGTGTTTAGCGGCAGGTATTCAATACCTGTTCTTAAGCCCCATTTGTTGATGGTGGTTTTGTCAAATCTAAAATCATAGTTAAAGGAATAAACACCACCGCTGCCCAAAAGCTCAGCAAACACAAATTTGTTTTTTACTTTCTTTTTCTTTGTGGGCTCCACTTTGGAAGGAGCCTCCTGAACAGGATGGATACGCATCATCTTCCATATATCTGTCATCAATACTTGAATAGTATCTTTTTCCTTTGTTCGTACAATTTTTATGTATTTAGCGGGAGCCTGTTCAATAATCAGCCCTTCATATATTGTTACACTGTCGTTTAAATATATTTTATCGGTAGGATAATTGATTTGCTGAGAAAACACATTTGTTGAAATAACAAGTATAAGTGATAAAAAAAATAATTTCATTCTCTTCATTTATGCTTTTTCGATGCTATTGTTTTTCGTAGGTTACGGTTAAAATATCACCTGGAACCAAAGCTCCTGTACCCATTACCACTAATTTTTTACAATCAAACAACTGAATAGTTCCTGCTGTACCATCCATAGTTATTGAGTTGCCGTTTACCGACCAGGTACTGGAATAACTATTGTTAGGCGTACATGCTGTACCGGCATCCTGATAGTCTGCAGTACCATTTACATAAAGTTTAATAATATCATCTTTTTCACAGGCGGGAAGTATTGTAAATAAATCCTGCTCAGGAGCTGTGTTACCGGCCTTGTACTTAACGGCAATTGTTTTGTAAGAACCTGCTATTGATGCCATATTGTTGGGGCATGTAGTAGGGTCTTTTTTACATGCCACTATGGTTGTTGCAAGAATAATTGCAGAGAGAATAATTTTTTTCATAAAAAATGTTTTGTGATTTAAACCCTGGTAATCATTAAGGTTTATAACTAATTCTTTTTAAAGTGAGAGGTTTTACTTGCGGATATATGTATCCATTTGGGTGTATGTTTTGCCTGGTTCTATTACAACCCGTTTTATTCTCATTTTGTTTGCAGTAATGTAATCAACTGTCCAAAATATAACTTCACCATTTATAAAACCTGGAACATCACGGGTAACAACCTGCTTTAAAACAGTGCCGTTAGCTTGTAACTCCCATGTACCATAACTGCCTGAATTTGGTGGCGGAACAGGAAGGCCAGCCCAGCAATTATTTGAACCAAATTCTACATCAGCACTGCCTGTAAGTTTGTATCTGTAGATATCATCCTGTTTACAAGCTTCGCCTTCGCTATTGTCAACCAAATCAGGACTGTAAATAAGTGAAGTGTGTTTTAGTACCCAATCAGTATTGACTAAAGCCTGTTTAATATTTGCTTCACCAACAAATGAGGGTTCCTCTGCAATTACTGTATCTTTTTGACAAGAAATGAGTGCTGTAGCAGAAAATAATACTGCTATAAATTTTTTTTGCATATAAATTCAGTTTGTTTAAAAATATAGTTTCACCAGGATGACACAGCATTATTAAAAGAGGTTGGGTAAAATGAGCAGAATAATTTAAGACCGATTTTCTTTGCCCTTTGCACTCTTCTGCTTCATAGCATTGTCTGGCCTTGGCTAAATTTTCAAAAACCTACAAATTTTCAGAGTCATTACAAGCGGACAAAGAAATTTCCTTGAAATCAACATTCGTTAATGGTGGATTTTCAGAAATAGCCTGACATTGATAACAATCGGGGGCTAAAGTCCTTTCGGTCAATTTTATCGGATTTACATACAAGGTATCAGTACTACTGTTGTTTAATATTTCACTGATTGCACATGTATTAGAATAGGCAACAACATTTGAATATTGTTGACCTGTTCTAACATCTACCCAATTGGCATCTCCTATTTTTTCTGATGTCAGTAGTTGAAATATTATTCTGTCACAATCTGCCCTTAGTATTTTTGCAGGAATGAGATAGCAATCATTATTTTCTTTTTTGCAGGCGAAAAGTAAAGTTTGGCAAATAACAACCAAAGCCATTGTAGTTTTTTTTACCATAATATTTTTTTAAATATGACCATAAACTAATTATTACTGCTGCACTACAATTTCTAAAGGCTCAAAAAAAATAGAAAACACCAATTTACCAGTAGAAATATCTACCAGCAATCAGGTGGTAGGCTTTGCAGTTTCAAAAAAGTAACTGAGAATATTATGCCACAGCACATTCGAGCCTCAAATCACCAGCATACTATAATAATTCAAGCCGTATTGCCATTTTAATCATTTCAGGTGCATTCTTAACTTCAAACTTTTGCATTAAATTTCTTCTATGTGTTTCAATTGTAAGAGGACTTAAAAATAGCTTTTCCGCAATAAGTGCAGTGGTTACACCATCAGCAATCAGTTTTAGAATTTCTTTTTCTCTTTTTGTTAAAACTGGTACTGCCTTAAAATCATCCATTGTAGGTTTGGACATAATTTCCTTTACTTCCCTCGTAAAAGCAAGGTTCCCTTTCATTGCTTCATTAATACATTCCACCACTTCATCTGCAGCCGCATTTTTAAGTAAATAGCCACTTGCCCCTTGTTTTAGCATCTTTAAAATAGTTCCCCGTTCATTGTGGTTGCTAAATGCCAATACACATACATTTGGAGAGGTCAACTTTACCAACCGGCAAAGTTCAATGCCATTAATATCGGGCAATGTTATATCCAATAATGCAATATCTGTTTCCAGTTCATTATTTTTCAGGTAACATAAAAAATCATTCCCCGTAGTAAAACAAAATGTATTTACATAGTTATATGCGTTTCTTAAAACCTTTTGTAATCCTTCCATAACTATTGGATGGTCATCAATTATCGCTATGTTAATATGCTCTCTATTTTGTAACATTAAACTCTATGTTTATGGTGGTTCCATCGCCAATATTGGAATGAATTTCAAAATGGCCTTCTAAGAAGTTAACCCTATTTTTCACATTAACTAAGCCAATACCATTATTAGCGGTGTCATTTTTATCAAATCCCTTTCCATCATCTTCTACCGTAATGAAAAAACGATTTTTGTTTTGGCTGCATTGTACCAGAATATTTTTTGGATTGGCATGACGAATAGCATTTGCCAACAACTCCTGTACAATTCTATAAATTGTTACTTGTGTCTCCTGCGGAATATCACTTTGAATACGCAATGCCTGAAAATCAATTTTTGTCTTGTCAGATAATAATGACTCACACATATCTTTTAATGCTACTTCGAGCCCTGAATTCATCAAAGTTTCAGGCATCATATTCTTTGCAATACGTCGTAGTTCATTTACAGAGTTATCTAATTGGTTTATGACCCTCGGCAAATCATTACTAAAGATTTCTTGTGAATTATCATTCAGCATTCTTGACAAATTTATTTTTACTCCTGCCAGCATACCGCCAAGTCCATCATGCAAATCACCAGCCAGTCGCTTTCTTTCCTTCTCCTCACCTTGCAATAGTGCCTGCGTCAGTTCAAGCTGTTGCTGACTCTTTACTTCGTTCAATTGTTGCAGATAGGTGATTTCCTTTTGAGCAGATAATTTTTTTGCATTTCTGCTTAAACGAAAACCCAAAATGGATAAACTTAATAATAATAGTGTGGCAATTGAAAGTGATATTATTATAAGTCTGCTGTTTTTTTTATTTAAGATAGCGGTTTCTTTTTCGAGCTGTAGCTGAATAATTTTTTTCTCTTTTTCAGCAGCAGTGTATTTCTTTTCAACATCCGCTATACCCACAGCTACTTCTTTTTTGTGAAGGCTGTCTTTTAATTCGATATATTTTTCAGACCACATGAAAGCATCTTTCCTATTACCTAAGGCAGCATAGCTTTTGTATAAATACTTGTATAGGTCTTGGCGGTCATGCTCAAAAGCTAAAGGGTCTTTGAGTAATTCAGTAGTTACTGAAATGGCTTCTGTATAGTTTTTGCTTTGATACAAAGATTTTAGCTTACCATTTTTTAGCCGGTTTAGGGTATATCCCACTTTTGAACCATAATCTTTGCCAAGTAATATCCCCTTATTAAAACTTATTATTGCATTCTTATAGTCACTTATTCCATCAAAGTAGATTCCTTCTGCGTAAAAATATGGTAGGTTAAGATTAGATTTAGGACTATTTATCAAAATTATTTTGACCTTATCTAAATAGATTTTTGCAGAATCATATTTTAAAAGTCGTACAAAGTTTTCAGCAGTGTAAATATATGTTTCCGATAGTGTTTCAAGCCTGGTAGGGTTATCTTCCGGTGATGCACTAATATTAGTTCCAGCATCAAGCAAATAAACTGTAGCCAATTCCGGCTGCTGGGCATTCATAAAGACGGTGGCAATCGATTTTTTTATATTTCCTACCAAGAAAAGGTTACCAGATTTCTCAGCATAGGGTAAAGCTTTATTTAAAAAACCATCCATAGCAGATTTTTCATCTGCCATTATCTGTTTAAACGTGCTGTAAGCATGCCATACATGTGCCCTAAATTCATAGGCATCTTTGTGAGTAAAGGCTGATAATAGAGAATCCCCCTTCATAAGGTTTGCTTCAATAGCCGGAATATTTCCGGACGTATAAAGGGTATGGGCTTTATAATAATAAGAAATGGCATTTAAAAATGGATGTGATTGGCTTAATGCAACTGCTTTATCATAATAAAACTTTGACTTGCTGGTATCATTAATTAGTTTACAAAGCACATACAGTTTGAAGGACAGATATCCCCTCGCACTATCTGTAGCGGATGACGCAAGTTTTGCTTCTGTGTTTGTTACGTAACTCTTGTCGTCATCTAAAGAATAAATAAGTTGTGCATTGCAACATGCTGCAGCTAAAATAAAAAATACAGAAAACACAAAGTGTTTAATCATTTGCAAAGTATATGAATTTAATCTGGCAAAAATATCAAAATAAGGGTGCTAGTTCAGCATTTTAAAAATATACCTGAAAACCAGTAGAAATAATTACTTGTTGCAGAGTACTTAATGCAAAGCATTCGGGATTTAGTTTTACACTACTATAAAAGTGTCAACTAAATCATACATAAAATATTAAATGCACTAAAATGAAACAATTTAAAATTCTAGCGGCCATCGTCGCTATTAGTTCAGTTCTAATGTTTTCATGCAACAAACCTAATGACCCACCTGCTGAACAAACAAAACGTGTGAAGTACGAAATAACAGGAAACTTTAGCGGTAAACTTACGGTTATCTACAATGACAATGTAAACGGCAATACTGTGCTTAATAATATTTCGTTGCCCTGGAGTATAGAAATAACATACCCTGCTAATATATATGGCTTCGGAGTAGGTGCAAGTTCATCAACAGCCGGGGCTGCCGGGCAAACTGCAGTTATGAAAATATATGCAAACGGTACAGAAGCTAAGTCAAGTACCGGCACAGCTACTGCCACAGGAGTAATGACAATACCAACTTTGGCACATGTTTTTTAGTCAGCTAAAGAATAAACAGATGCTAAAGTTATAGAGTTAATTTTCTGTAGATGCATACTAATTTATTTTTAAAATTTGGCAAAAGAAATAGTAGACAAATTGACCCAACCTAAAAAGCATATCCGGTGTCAGATATATAACTAAATTATTAAAGTCATGAAAAAAATACTCAGCATCACAGTACTTTTTCTTATTGTATTTACTTCTTGCAAAAAAGATAATTCATCGCCCAGCAAACTGGATTTGCTGACAGCAGGACCCTGGATTATGCAGAAGTATGAAGGTAAAATACCGCCTTCAACAGTTTGGACAGACTACTTTAATGGATGGATATCAGACTGCGACAAAGATGATAAATGGATTTTTAGCAGGGATGGCGGAATGGAGCTAAATGAAAGCACTATTGCCTGTAGTGGCTCTGCACCCAATAGCGTAAAAGATGTTTTTAATTGGACATTTACTGATAATGAACGAAAAATTACGATTGACGGTGTGATTCAGGATATTACACAGTTAGATGAAAATTCGTTGGTGTTATCTAATACTGTTACCGGGGGTGAGTTTAGAGTTACATACAGCCACTAAAATTACTTAAAATGCCAATGATTGAGTTGAATGATGATATGGTGATGGGGAAGCTTTAAAACTCATTGTAGATTATGACGTCACTAAATTTATTAACATTAATGACAAAGAAAGAGAATTTGTTTTTGATTTTGCCAAACCTAATAACAGAGCCTTTCAAAGCAAGGACAGTTTGGCTTTTGCTGGTACACAATTCTTTTATAAGTAGGGAAAAATGATGTGGGAAAAGTATGAAAATGATAAAAAAATAATTACCACTTTTATGTTCATAAGTTTAAGAAAGAATATTCAGATAAAAGTAGATGGGTACAGGCAGGTGCTTTGGATTAAAATAGGTTCAGAGAGTGAAGTGCATTATTCTTATGAAACAGTTTGTGATTATTCTGATTGCATTGGCGATATAGCATCTCTTATTACGAAAGAGCAAATAAAATTTGTAATAATGATTTCTGCTAATAGCCACGTTTGGAATATGGGTGGCGATTTGGAATTGTTCGAAAGCTGCATCAGAAACAAGAATGATATTTCATTAATAAGAGACTATGCTTATAAGTGCATTAATGTACTTGACTGTGTTAATAAGACTTTCTTTAATGATAATGTTGTGGTCGTTTCAGCACTACAGGGAAATGCTTTTGGTGGTGGGTTTGAATGTGCCCTTGCAGGCAATTATATAATTGCCGAAGAACAGGTAAAGTTCCGTTTTCCAGAGGTTATGTTTGGAACATTTCCAGGCATGGGAGCATACAGTTTCCTTACAAGGCGTATTGGCTTTTCCAGAGCAAATCAAATGATACGGTCTGGCACCAAATGGGATGCAACTTTTATGCTGGAGGCTGGAATAATTGATGTTATATGTGAAAGAGGAAGTGCCATCAAAACGACACTTGAAATGATTGACAATGGTGAAATGAAACTACCTAATCAATTTGAGAGAAACACCTGCCAGGTTCCAAAAGCTGAATTGTTGGCTATAGTAAATATGTGGCTCGATGAAATTTTATCACTTGATAGCGGTAACATAGATGCAATGAAGAGAATTATCAGTGTACAGAAAGGTGCAAAACTCAACTCAGCATAAGTAACTCCCTGCTATAAAGAACTTGCTATCGACGAAGATATACTCAAATATTGCTCATTATGATGCACTTATAATTAAGAGCTGTACTTATTTTGGATATAACCTTTATCAGACTGCTCAAAACCTGGTAATAAATATTTTACCAAACTTGTGATTTTTTTAAACTACCTGCGAATAATTGATAAAACAAAGTTTAAAAAAATGAGAATGATAAAGACTGCTTCATTTTTTCTATTAATGTTCATCGCTTCATCAGTTTGTGGGCAGAGTATCCTTCAAGATTATTTTAATGGAAATAAGGATAGCATGGTAGCAGAGGCAACCAAGCTTATCAACATGCCTGACCCCGCTTTTAAACCTTACCAACTAAAGAATAATAATCTGGAAACGAAGAAAGAAAGTGACCATGGCCATGTCAATAGTTTCAAATCCTTTTACTTCACAGTAAGAGACAATAAGAAAATATTTGCTTATCAGTTTCCGCATAAATCAAACAATACTATCATATTCATTCATGGAGTAAAAAGTACAGGGTTTGAATACAATAAAACAGCCAAGCTATTGCAAGAAGCAACCAAAGCAGAGGTTTTTGCAATTGATTTGAGAGGCCATGGAAAATCGGCAGGTAAAGATGGAGACGTTGACTACATAAATCAATACGCTGATGATATTATTGATATTGTAAAGTTTCTTCGTAAACAGAAACCAAAGGGTAAAATAATTATTGCAGGGCATTCAATGGGTGGTGGTGTAACTTTGAACTATGCAATGAATAAAAATAAACTAAAAATAGATGGAATACTATTGTTTGCACCATTAATTGGGCATAACTCACCTGCAATTCAACAATCTCAACCAGCAGTAACTGACACATTAGAGCCGGGTATGAAAATTCATATTGGCAGAATTATCGGATTAAAAATGTTTAATGAACTTGGCAATCATTCTAAAGATAGCTTGCCTGTATTATTCTTTAATATGCCCGAAAAAATGCCGCTTAGAAAATACACATACCGGGCAAACATGAGCATGGCACCGGAAGACTATGCAGAGGGGTTAAAATCAATTAGCGTTCCTGCATTGGTAATAATTGGTAGCAGAGATGAAGCTTTTAATGCGGAAATATTGAAGAAAGCTGTTACAGAAAACAGTAAAGCCAAAGTACAAATTATTAAGGAAGCAACGCATAGCAGCATTAAGTATAATAAGCAAGGATTTGAAGAAGTAAAAAAATGGTTTGTGGCATTATGATAAACCAAAAGGCATTAAATATTCAGTTTCAGCAAATCATTGAACGGCATAAAGGTATTTTGTTCAAAGTAGCCAGAACCTATTGCAAGCATGACGACGCCAGGCAAGATCTTATGCAGGAAATGATGATACAAATCTGGAAGTCTTTACCCAAGTATAATGATGATTTTGCAATTACAACCTGGCTGTATCGCATATCGTTGAATGTAGCCATTTCGTTTTACCGGAAAAATTCTAATACGCAGAATCAATACATTGACTTAAATGATAATCATCTTGATGTCCAAGAAGAATTAGGTAACAATAGAGAAGAGCAACTAAATCAATTGGAGCAGTTTATTGCTGAGCTAAATGACCTTGATAAAGCTCTTACACTACTGTATTTGGAAGATAAAAGCCATGCTGAAATTGGAGAAATATTGGGTCTTTCTGTTTCAAATGTTGGAACAAAGTTGGGGCGTATCAAAGAAAAACTTAAAAATAAATTCTTACTATTAAACTCATGATAAAATGAATGAAAACGAATTAAAATTACTCTGGCAATCTGCCAATGAAAAATTGGAAGACAATTTTAAAGTAAATAGGGTAAATGCCGAAGATATTACGAAGATGAAAGTTCAGGGCTTTCTTTCTTCAATGAAACCAGCTAAAATATTTACACTTATTGTAGGTATTGTGTGGGTGATAATCCTTGGAATAGTGCTGGTGAATTTATTCATACATGCTTACGACAAAGTGAGTTTATTCTTTTTGTATTCTGCCGCTATACAAGTAGTAATTACAGCGATAGCTGTTGCAGTTTATATTTATCAGTTAGACCTTATCGGCCGAACCGATTTTAGCCAGCCGGTTCTTACAATTCAGGAAAACCTGTCTAAACTTAAGCTGTCGACCTTAAATGTAACCAGGATACTTTTTCTGCAACTTCCTGTTTGGACTACTTTTTATTTAAGTGAAAAAATGTTTGCAAATGGAAATATATTCATGTGGTTCATACAAGGACTTATAACCATCTTATTTACCTGCTTAGCAGTTTGGTTGTTTATTAATATCAATTTTCAAAATAGAAATAAAAAATGGTTTAAATGGATTTTTGGTGGTAAAGAGTGGAACCCTATTATTCAATCTGTAGAATTATTAAATCAAATCGAAGTTTACCAGAAAGGGGAATGTGAAAAGCAACCCAATAATAGTATATAATAATAAGCTGAGGATAACTACCTACCAGTAAAGCTCTTTGAAAGTATTTTATCTGCATTTTTCGAAACTGTAAAAGGTTTAGTGATACCTTTTTTGTATCAACCGGATGCTGGTGCTCAAAAATATTTTGCAGCCCGCTGAAAATGTGTTGATTGTAATAGAAAATGGCATAAGACTAATTAATTTTAACAAAAAATAATTAGTGTTTATAAAAATAAATATATTGTTTATCAATAAATAATTTACCTTTGCGTCATAATTAATAAACAACATCAATTATGACTAAAAAAAGAGATTATTACCGTATAGCCCTGCAAATAATAGCCTGGGTTATATTTATTGGGCTTTGTATTGAAGCCGGTGGCTTTTTAACCAACACGATTATTAGTTCATTTTTCAATCCTGAAGCTGCAAAGAAATTCTGGTCGCAGTTAGACTTATCGGGACTGTATCAGTACAGCCAAAGCCGGTTTATCATGATAACCACTATCATGGTCATCGCATCTATCCTAAAGGCATTGATGTTCTATTTTATTGTGAAAGTCTTTTACGATAGAAAGGTTGATATCAGCAAACCGTTTAATGATGTAGCAGCTAAGTTCATTCAAAAAATAGCCTACCTGTCTATTGGCATTGGAATATTCTCCATTTGGGGTACAAAGTTGGTAAATAACCTTGTAAATGAAGGTGTAAAAATTCCTGCCATTCAGTATTTGCGAATAGATGGTGCAGATGTATGGCTTTTTATGGGAGTTATCCTCTTAGTACTTGTCAGGGTATTTAAGAAAGGTGTTGAAATCCAAAACGAAAACGATTTAACCGTATAAGCCATGCCAATAACAATAAACCTTGATGTAATGATGGCAAAACGAAAAATGTCATTAAATGAGTTATCTGAAAAAGTAGGTATCTCACTTTCTAATCTATCAATATTAAAAACCGGCAAGGCAAAAGCAATACGGTTTAGCACACTTGAAACAATCTGTAAGGTGCTGGATTGCCAACCGGGTGATATATTAGAATATGCCAAAGAGTAAATAAAAAGCCAAGAGAGAAATATACCAGAAAAAATTCACTTAACGGATGAAGCCAAGGAATTTACATTTATTCCTAACTAAAAAGTTAACTACTAATTTGTAATAATGCAAGAAAAATTACTGAACTGGAAATCCAAGGGAAAATATTTCGCCTTTAAAGGCTTTCAAATTTTCTATATAAAAGAAGGTACAGGCCCTGTACTCACAATTTTTCATGGCTATCCTTACAATAGTTTTGATTTTGAAAAGATATGGAACGTATTGATACAAAATTTTACAGTAGTAGTGCCAGATATGTTGGGTATGGGTTTTTCTGATAAGCCCGAAAATCATGACTATAGCTTTGATGAAATGGCAGACCTATATACAGCATTATTGGAAGAACATCAAATTACTGAATCTCATATACTGACACATGACCTTGGCAATAGCGTAGTGCAGGAGTTATTGGCAAGAAATGAAGAAGGCAAGAATTCCTTTGCACTAAAAAGCATAGTTTTTTTAAACGGTGGTTTGTTTACAGATGTGTACAAACCCCGGCTGATACAAATATTACTTTCAAAATCTCCTAAACCAATCGGCAGAGTTTTAAGCAGGTTAATGTCAAAACAAAGTGTTTCAAAGGCAACGGCAGAGGTTTTTGGTGTTAATACAAAACCATCAGTTGAACTGCTGCAAAATTTTTGGGATATACTTAATTACAACAAAGGTAAATCCATCGCTTACTTAATCGGCAGGTTGGTGTTTGCAAAAGAAAAGCATCAAAAACGCTGGATTGCGGCCATGCAGCAAACAAATGTCCCAATGTGTTTTATCAATGGGCCGGCAGACCCAAATTCTGGCATGCACATGGCAGTTCGGTATAATCAGTTAATACCAAATGCTAATATAAAATTATTGCAAGAAAATATTGGCCATTGGCCGCAAATTGAAGCTCCGGAGGAAGTACTTCAGGTATTCAAACGGTTTTTAGAAGAAATTAGATAGCAAATGCTGCTGCTACTATTTAAAAACCTTCGTTAAACAGTTGACCAGAAGTGCAACATCAAACCTAATTGTAATAAAAAGTTGTATCAATACAAAAACCGGCAAGGCAAAAGCAATACGGTTTAGTACACTTGAAACCATTTGTAAAGTGCTGGACTGCCAGCCGGGTGACATATTGGAATATACCAAAGAGTAAATAAATTTTAAAAAATAAAAAATAAATTTTTATGAAACAAGTAAAACTGTCAACAATGAAATTTTCTATCCCATTTTATCTAATGCTGCTTACATGCTTTTTGTTCTCTTGTAAAGAAAATAATGCTACAGCACAAAAGAATACTCCTGCTGTAACCGCTCCTAAAATTGATATTCATACAGCAGTAATTACTGGAAATGTTGAAGCAATTAAACAACATATTGCTGCAGGCAGCAACCTCAATAAAAAGGATGCTATGGGTGGTTCAAGCCCATTAATTTCTGCCTGCCTGTATGAAAAGAAAGAAATTGCTCAGCTATTAATTGATGCTGGTGCGGATATTAACTTCAAAAATAATGATGGATCAACGCCATTACATATTGCAGCATTTTTTTGTAAACCGGAAATGGTAAAGCTATTGCTGGAAAAAAAAGCAAGCAAAACTATAAAAAACAACTATGGCAGTACTGCCTATGAAACAGTAGCTACAACATACGCATCAGTAGAAACTATTTACGAACAAATGAAGCAGATGCTTGAACCAATGGGTGTAAAACTTGACCTTGCTTATATTGAAAAAACAAGGCCCGCAATAGCTGTCATGTTGAAATAATTAAAATCCACATTAGAAGTGAACACAGAAAGGCGATATGATATTGATTGGATAAGGGTAATTGCAATAGGGTTATTGCTAATTTATCACACAGCTATTGGTTTTCAACCCTGGGGAGTTTTAATTGGGTTTATCACAAATAAAGAACCATTCGAGTCGCTGTGGATACCCATGACCATGATAAATGTTTGGCGGATACCTATATTGTTTTATGTATCAGGTATGGGTTTGTTTTTAGCAATGCGTAATAGAAACTGGAAACAGCTTTTTAAGGAACGTTTTTTACGGATAGGAGTACCACTTATTTTTGGCAGTTTACTGATAGTGCCTCTGCATTGGTTTTTGCTTCAATACAATTACCGAAAAGGGTTAACATACACACCAGGTATGGGGCATTTGTGGTTTTTAGGCAATATCCTTGTGTATGTTGCAATTATAGCACCTGTTTTTTTGTTGCTGAGGAATAGAAGAAATAAAGGCAATGAGAATTTTTCCGGAAAGTTTTGGGGCACTCCGTTGAGTTTGATTTTTGTAATTGCATTGTTCATCGCCGAGGCACTATTAGTAAAACCTGCTATTTATGAAATGTATGCTTTTAGTTTTCATGGATTTATGCTGGGGATGATAGCTTTTCTTGCAGGGTTTCTATTTATGAGTAATGGGCATTTTTTTTGGAAAATGCTCGTTGGGTGGACATGGATTCCTTTGATAATAGCAATTGCACTATATAGTTTAAGGCTTTGGCAACTGCCTGCACAGGCGCCAGTAATTCTACTGGTTATAGAGTCAAACTGTTGGATATTTTCCTTGTTTGCCTTTGCTAGCAAGTATTTAAATCACGGGAGCAAGAAGTTAACTTATTTAAAAGACGCAGCTTATCCGGTTTACATTTTACACATGGTTTTCTTGTACTTGGGTGCAGTATTAATTTATCCTTTGGCTATTGCGGCCCCTCTAAAGTTTATTTTGCAATTGTTGTTTACGGTTACAGGAAGTTTACTTTTTTATGAATTTTTGATAAAGCGTATTAATTTTTTTAGAATCTTATTTGGGCTAAGTAAGGGAAAATAATAAATAAGGTAGCTGGGTGTAAATGTGATTGAAAGAGAGAAACCCTATAGCTACGCAGCAGAGTCTGCATAATTTAACGAAAACACTGAGGGGTTAAATATACCTGAAAACCAGTAGTTCTAAATACTGGTTTAGGGCTACATATTTCTATAAAAGTTGGAACTAATTTACAGAACGAAATTGCTAGAACTAAAGCAAAATGAAATGAAAAAGTTATTCATATTTTTTATAAGTAGTTGGGTAGTGCAATATGGCCTTGGGCAGATGGTAATTTCACCCGGTGATAAATCCATTGACAAGACTTTCATTAAGCCAGGCCTTACCACTATGAGCTATTTTTTTGACAATGCAGGGCAGCCCACCGAAATAGGAACTTACGAGATTGAAATAATAAAAGGGAATAAACAAATAACGGTTAACTCAACACTATATTTCAAAAACTCAGAAAAGCAATGGCAGGATATATGTGTGGTAGATGAAGATAATTTTAAACCAATCAGTTATTCTTCTGACAGGGATGAGAGGAAGTATTCAATCAACTTCTCCAATTCAATAACAGGAAATTTAACCAATAAAACAAATAAGGAGACTACAACAATAAAAGAGTCTCCAAAAGAAAAATATTTTGATATCAATATTTACCCGCACATTTTAAAGGCATTACCACTAACGTTGGGTTATAAAGCTTTGATACCCGTTTACGATTATGAAGCCTCTGACAAAGGCAAAATTTACAATGTGGTTATTAAACAGGTAGCAAGTACTATGTACAGTTCGGCACTAACAGGCAAACATGATGCATGGAGAGTATCGGTTTTTGAAGAAAGCAGCGGACACAATTTTGATTATATAATAGATAAGAAAAGCAGGCGGCTATGGCAAATTCTTATAGCTGCAAAAGAGGGTCAGATGATGGTTTTAACCGATAAAGAGTCAGATTATAATCCATTAAAACAAAAATTTGACAAAGAGGCCACCGTACAATTAATATCAAAAGGTAAATCTATAATTAAGGGACAGGTATTTGGTAGGGCAAATAAGAATGATGAAAGCTGGGTAACTGCTGTAAACTGGAATCCCAAACAAGTGGCCAGAAAAGGAACGGCTGTTTATTTAATTCCTTATACAAGCTGGTACAAAGAATACTTTGAAATAAACAGGCAATTAAGGAAAGATGGACGAAAATACAATATGCCCAAAGAAGCACTGGAGTGCATTTTAGTAAGCAGAATTTATGATGATAAAGGTCACTTTGAATTTGCCAACATTATGCCTGGAGAATACATCGTGTATTCCCAATTTCAGTTTTTTGAAAAACATCATGAAGATGTCGTGGTGGGGAGAAGAGATGTTTTTCAGGGAAATGTATATATGGGGTCATCTGATATTACCCAGAGAAACCGATGGAGTCAATTAGAATATGCCTTTGCCGAGGAGCTTGTAGTAATTGCTAAAGACGGTGAAATGAAAGAGGTTAAAATGAAGAAAGATAAAAACAGCAGGTTTTTTTAATTGTGTTTAACTTATACATCTAATAATATGGTTCTAGCATTTATAGTAGTAAGGTTGATGCAAAAAGTATTATTCTTCATGGCTTTTTTAATAGCGGTTTCGTTTGCATCAAATGCCCAACCAAAAGCAAAAACAAAAATTTTAGTTTTAGGTAGTCCTCATTTAGAGCAGATTGAGGGGTTTGAACCAGACTATCTCAAAAAGCTTTTAGATAGTCTGAAACATAAAAAATTTGATGTAGTTGCAATTGAAAGCATGTCTTCAGAATTGCTGTTAGATATCAAAAGCAGAAAAGAAAAACATTGGCAAGGGTTGTATGAGAACTTCAAAGAAAGAGTTGAGACAGGCCTACAATGTCAAAAAGAATCAGGATATACTTTTGAAGAAGCCCAGAAAAAAATTTTGACTTTGAACAGCTTAAATACTCTGTCTGACAGCAATAGGGTTGAATACATTAAATCTTTCCTGTGTACTTATGATTCATGGTCTGCTCTTCTCCACTTTAAGGAGCTTAAAAACAAAGCCATTCTTGATAAACTAAGTGCTGGTTTACTTGAACGATTATTGAGCTCAAAGAATGAGATTAATTTAATTGGATTGGAAATTGCAAAGGCAATGAACCTAAGGCAGGTATCCCATATTGATAATCTGCAAGATGAAACTATTTTATTGAATGATTTTCCTGCATTTATGAAAGAATATCAGTCTGAATCTGAAAATATTGTTGCTCTGCTAAGTGAAAATAAACTTTTTGAGAAGCAGGCAGTTCTTGAAAAAGAGGCTTTGAAAAAGAAAGATTTTTATAGCGTATATAAATTCTACAACTCTGAGGAATATATAAAGGCTGATTTTGAGGGACAATGGGCAGTATGGTTTAAAACAAATTTTAAATCAAAAACTGACAGAAGTCGTTACTCACTTTGGGAAATGCGAAACTTAATGATTGCTGCTAATATCTTACGAGTAGCAGCTTCCAATCCCGGAAAGAAAATCCTTGTAATAATTGGCGCATCGCATAAAGGATTTTTGGAAAAATACTTAAAGCAGATTATGGATATTGAAATATTAAAACTAAACTAACTTGAAATGAAAAAAATAATAATTAACGCAACACTAAGTTCAGCATTTCTTTTGTTCTCTAAGGGAACAATGGCACAAAAAAATGATACCATCCATATCTCAGGAATGAATATCAACAGCAGTGTTTTAAAAGAAGGTACGCACCGCTACATTGTTTATTTTAAAATGACTAAGGATGCCCCACGGTCTGAAACGCAGTTTTGGACAAGAACAATTAAAAGAATTGAACACAACGGAACCAAAGCAATTGAAATTAACCAGGAATGGGAAGACAAGGACAGTGTAATGCATATTGTTAAGTCTATTTCCGACGCCAAAACAATGCAACCTGTTTATCATAAAACCTGGTGGAGTTTTAAAAACCCAAGGGCTGGAAATACAAAAACTGTAACTGAAACTATCGTTGATTTTGTAAACAAGTCAGTACAGCATAACGGTAACTTGCTAAGTGATACTAATACCACCAGACAGGCTAAGGCTATCTGGGATGCTTATAAATCTGCAACTGACAAATACAGCCTTAACTGGCATTTAGATTTAGAAACTTTTCCCATACTACCCTTTAAAATTGGGGCAACCTTTGTTATCCCCTTTTATGACCCGGGAACTTCAGCACCCTACGAAAAAGTGGCCTATACTGTAACAGGCTCTGCACAATTAATGGGTTACGATAACCAAAGAATTGATTGCTGGCTGCTGGAGCATAATACGAAAGGCAACAAGGAAGTGTTTTGGATTAGTAAAAAAAATAAGGAAGTTTTAAAGCTGGAACAGGAAATTAATGGTACCATGTATCGGTACAAAATAAAGTTGGGGTTTAGTATGTAGTTGTAATTAGATTGAGTAATTGCTACTGTAATTCGCCAACTCAACTTGTTAGAGACATAGCTGAATTAGAAGTAACTAAATATAAAAAATAAGCATATGATTTGGTGGGTATTATTTGGACTGGCAATAACATTTTTAACGCTTGCATTAGCAGGGACATTTAAAAAGAAAAGATAACGAAACTAAAAAAATAATAACATGAAAAAAGTAGCCTTCTTAATGTTTATTCTTCTTGTGAGTTTAACTCAAAAATCATTTTCTCAGGAGTTAAAGTCAGAATTTTTATTTGACTTGGATATTAGCCTTAACGCTCCTCAAATGGTGGGGCAGGTATTGAAAGGTACAAGGATGATTTTTCCATTTAAAGATGGCACTGTAAAGGGAAGTAAAATAAATGGGAAAATAATAAATAGTGGTGCAGATTGGGGACTGGTACTCGATTCTACAAGTTTTAAAATGGATGTACGGGCTACCATCATGACTACCGATTCAGCTCTCATCTACATATCCTATACTGGGTATGACCATGCCAGTGCAAAAAACTACGCCATAATAAGTGCCGGTAGGGGGAGTGAACTTTCTCCTTCCGATTATTACTTCAGGTCGGCTGTGTCGTTTGAAACAAGCTCTCCAAAATATGCCTGGTTGAATCGCATTATTGCTGTAGGTGTGGGGCGTTTTCCAGGCCCTGGCAGAGTTGCATATAGAATTTATGAGATTAAATAAACAACAGATACAAGAGCAATTAATCTTCCAGAAGTTATAAGTAAAATGAATTATGAAAAGAGTGATTTTTGTTTCAATATGTTTTCTCATTGCAGTGCAGTCAACGATAGCTCAGGACAAGAGATATGAGGAGTGGTATCTTAAAACAAAAGATACCATAAGCATTTTTGTAAAAGAAATTAAGTCTGCCAGTAAAGACACAGTAATTGTAGTACATGGAGGGTTTGGTGCTAATCATGATTATATGCTTGATGCTATAAAAGGACTTGAAAGCAAATTTTACTTTATTCTTTACGACCAACGGGGGTCATTACTTTCCCCTGCACCGGTGCGTAAATTAACATTTCAAGCCAATGTAAATGACCTTTATGAATTAGTAGATGAGCTAAAGTTAAAAAAAGTAAAGCTATTGTGCCATTCCATGGGAACATTGGTAGCTATGGAATTTGCAAGTCAACATCCCGAAATAATTTCAAATATTGTTTTGACTGGTGCTATTCTCCCAAATGCAAAAGCCATTTCGGATGTTTTTTCAGAACAAATGGGTAAAAACTTGGAGTTTTTAGCAAATAGACCAGAGGTTAAAGAACTTAAACAATATTACATTGATAAAAAGGCCTCTTTAACGGATAAAGAAAATACCCGATTTTGGAGAATTGGTTTTGCAGAAGGGAATGTTTACAATATAGCCAAGTGGAACTTACTAAAAGGCGGGCAAATATATTATAACCAGCAGGCGGCAGTAATGGCAGAAACGGTGAATTGGGATTATGATTACAGGGCTTTACTAAATAATTTAAATACAACAGTTATTCAGGGTCAATATGATTTTTTGGACTTTAATTTATCAAACTATAAGGCACAAATTACTGGGTATGATAAAATTAAAACGAAAATAATTCCCGATGCCGGTCATAATAGTTGGATTGACAATTCGAAATTATTTAGGGATTATTTAATGGCAGCGTTAAAATAGATTGTATTTAAACATATTCAAGTGATTAAGTCTTCTAGTATTTAAACAACAAAGACAAAAAGTAAAAGATATAAACTATAAATGAAAAAATAAAAATGTAAAAATATATGACAACACTGAACCCATATATTTACTTTAACGGTAATTGCGAAGAGGTATTTAATTTTTATAAATCTGTCTTCAAAAAAGAATTTACTTATGTCGGACGATATAAAGATGCACCCAAAAAAGACAGGCATATTTTTCAGGAAGCAGACGAGAAAATAATGCATGTTGCTTTGCCCATTAGCACGGAAACAATTTTAATGGGTGCTGACAATATAGTGGCTTATAAAGAAACAATGAGGTATAGCAGTTTTTCTCTTATTCTTCATACAGACAGCAAAGAAGAAGCTGACAGATTATTTGCCGAGCTTTCTGAAAGGGGACAAATAAAAGTGCCAATGAACACGACTTTTTGGGGCTCCTATTATGGTTTATGCATTGACAAATTTGGTATTAGTTGGAAGATTACAATGTAGAAACAACTGCATATAGAATTTATAAGAACAATTAACATTCGGCTATTAAATTTTTTTAAAAAATGAAAATTTTCTCTAACAACACTTTTTTACTTCGCTTGGCTGTATCAACTATCCTTGTTCTTCATGCTGTAGGCGGCATGTTTAATGGCGGAATTAATGGTTTTGGCCAAGCTTTAAATGAATGTGAATTTGGTATTTGTCTTGCCCCTTTGGGAGTCCCTATTGCTTGGGCAATTAAATTGTCACATTTGGCTTGTGTCTTTAGTTTACTATCTGATAAGTATGTAAAGCTTACTTCACTTATAACTATTTTCATTTTGGTAATGGGTATTATTCTGATTCATGGCAAAAAGGGATGGTTTGTAGTTGGTGGCACCTACGGTGGTATGGAATTTAGTTTCCTGTTAATCTTTTCATTACTGACAATCATGCTTCCGAATGGAATTAAAAAAACAACTATTAAATAAATACAGTCTTATTGGAATAATCAGTGAGACTAATGTAGCAAAATTGAGCGTTTGGAAAAAAGAGATAAAATTCTCATAATGCGATGAAAGGGCTTAAATACTAAGTTTCAAATCGAATAAGGAAATTTTTATAAAACTGTTCAACGCTTGCAACAATTTTAATTATAAAAAAAGGGAGTTCTCAAAAAATAAAATATTTGCCTAGAAGTTTTCCATCTTTTAGTGTAGGTCGTTTTCTGGGATTAGAAGAGTTGATTATAGAATTTGTTTGGTTAAATAAACGGAGTAAAATTTAAAAAGCAAAATGAAAATTAAACTACTATTCGCAATTACAATATTTGGAAATGTTGTTTTCGGACAAACTAAAATTAAAAAAATTGATAAATTACTTGATTCACTTTTTATGCAACAAAAATTTAATGGCAACATACTAATTGCAGAGAAAGGGAAGGTTATTTATAGCCGTAGCTATGGTTTGGCAAACGAAACAACAAAAGAAAAACTAATTCAAAAATCAATATTTGAATTGGCTTCCTGTTCAAAGCAGTTTACAGCAATGGCTGTGGTAATTCTTAATGAAAAGAAGAAATTAAATTTTGATGATAAAATTTCAAAGTACATACCTGAACTATCAGACTATGGTGGAATATCAATTAGAAACTTATTGCATCATACAGGTGGGCTTCCAGATTATATGACGCTAATGGATACTGTTTGGGACAAATCTAAAATAGCAACAAACAAAGATATTATTGAGTTTTTCAGTAAGTATAAACCAAAAACCTTGTTTGAACCAAACAGCAAACATGAATACAGTAATACAGGGTACGCCATACTTGCAACAGTAATAGAAAGAGTATCAGGGCAGACATACGCCGAATTTTTTAAAGAGCAAATTTTTAAACCCTTAAAAATGAAAAGCTCCTTTGTTTATAACAGGCGACTTTCGCCAAAAGAGATTAAGAAATATGCATTTGGTTACCTTTTCATCAAAAGCCTGAATAAATATATTTTACCTGATGACTACGAAAAAACGAAAATGGTTTATTGGTTGGACGGAGTTGTAGGAGATGGAACTGTAAACTCAACAGTTACCGACCTTTTAAAATGGGATAGGTCTTTATATTCAACAAAATTAGTTTCGAGTGAAAGTTTAAAAGAAATATTTGCAAATGGAACCTTAAATGATGGTTCAATCGGGAAACATGGTTTTGGCTGGAGAATGCTGGATACGAAAGAATTTGGAAGAATTGCAAAGCACAGTGGCGGTTGGCCGGGGTATATGACTTATATTGAAAGAAACATTGATACTGACAAAACAATTATAATACTTCAAAATCATTATAATGTAACAATACCAGCAGACGAGATTAGAAACATATTATATAACATAGGGAAATGAAAGGGAGTATAAAATTCTAAAAAAGCCAGCCCGCAGTAAATAGTTAGCAGCAGTTGTAGCAACATGATTCACAAAAAAAACAAATAAGTGCAAGAAATTTATATAACAGATAAATCCTTTGACAGGGAAGACTCTTTGACGAAAGGCGAATATGAGAATTGTATTTTCAACGGTTGCGGTTTTGCCGACAATAGCCTTTCAGAATATAAATTCATAGACTGTACATTCAACAATTGCAATTTAAGTTTAGCAAAACTTAATAAGACGGTATTTCGGGATATAAAATTTAAGGACTGCAAAATGTTGGGGCTTCATTTCGACACATGCAACGAATTCGGGCTTTCTTTTTCGTTTGACAGTTGCCAGCTAAACCACTCCTCATTCTTTAAGGCAAAAATTAAAAAAACTGTTTTTAAGAATTCTCAGTTACAGGAAACTGACTTTGCAGAAGCTGACTTGACAAATGCAATATTTGACAACTGTAACTTACTACAAGCCATTTTTGACTACACAATACTTGAAAAAGCCGACTTTCGCACTTCTTATAATTACTCTATTGACCCAGAAATAAACCAAATCAAGAAAGCAAGATTTTCTATTTTGAGCCTTTCAGGGCTTTTAGATAAATATGATCTTGAAATTGAAAAAGTAAAATAATATTATATGAACCCACGAATAGAAAATTTAAACGAGAAGAAGTTAGTTGGCAAAAGTATCAGAATGTCACTTACTGAAAACAAATCAGGGTTACTTTGGAGTAGTTTCATTCCAAGGCTAAAAGAAATAGGCAACAATGTTACCAATGACAAATTATCGTTACAAGTTTACGAACCAAATCATTTTGACAACTTCAATCCGAATAATGAATTTGTAAAATGGGCACTAATAGAAGTTTCAGATTTTGATAATGTTCCAGCAGAATTAGAAACCTTTGAATTACCAGGCGGACTATATGCAGTATTTATTCATAAAGGCGACACAAAAGAATTTTATAAAACGGCTCAATACATTTATGGAGTATGGTTGCCTAAATCAGAATATATTTTAGATGACAGGCCACATTTTGAAGTTTTAGGTGAGAAAACTAAGAAAGACGACCCAAATTCAGAAGAAGAAGTGTGGATACCTATTAGACCGAAATAGGAATAGCTGCTTATTGCACAGTATTGGAAATTGATAAAAAAATAGCATATTTCACATTTTTAAAACTTAATAATGAAAAACATAACTTTTATACTTACAGCAACTCTTCTTTCACTTTTCCAAATCAGCTCTTTTGCACAGCACAAAGTAATTCCACTTTATTTAAGTGATATACCAAATTCAAAAATAGCACCAGCAAGCTATCAGGAAACATATGATACAGCCAGAGAATATTTTACAAGAGTTAGTGTGCCTACATTAACCATATTTACCCCAAAAAGAGGAACCGAAAACGGAACTGCCGTAATAATTTTTCCAAGTGGTGGCTACCGGGTGGTTGTAGATGAAGGCGAAGACATTGCCAAAGCATTTAACAGTAAAGGAATAACCGCCTTTGCGCTGAAGTACCGATTACCTAACGACACTATAATGCTGGATAAAACCATTGGGCCATTACAAGATGCTCAAATGGCTATAAAACATATCCGCATGAATGCCAGGAAGTACAACATTGATACAAACAAAATTGGTTTTGTAGGCCTTTCAGCAGGCGGGCATCTTGCATCAACAGAAGCTACACATCTTAATACGGTAGTAATTGAGAATAAAGAAAATACAAACTTGCGGCCTGATTTTATGGTGCTGTTATACCCGGTTATTAGTTTTACACATGCCAAAGTAAATGCCACCATTGCCAAATTACTTGGACTAAATCCATCCGAAGATTCCTTAACCTTTTTTAGCAACGAAAAACATGTAAGTTCTACTACGCCACCAACATTTCTGCTTCATGCAGGCGATGACGAAAGAGTTTCTGTACAACATAGCCTGTTGTTTTATGAAGCCTTGCAGAGGGCTAAGGTAAAAGCCGAATTTCATATTCTTCAAAATGGTGGGCATGGGTTTGGATTGGAACATGAAACAAGAGGTGATAAATGGGTGCTTTGGTGTATTGAATGGCTTAGAGAAAATGGGTTTGTAAATAAACCTAAAAGTAAAAAGTAGACAGAAAACATAAGAACAAAAATTAAGAATGAAGGAACTAAAAACATATTTGAGAGTCAACAGTACATTCTCTGCCATAAGCGGTCTTACAATGCTGGTTTTATTTGAAAGCCTAAACAGACTTTTTAACATAAGCAATACTTATGTATTTCCTATAATAGGTGGATGCCTCATATTATTTGCAGCATTCGTTTGGTTTGTAACCACTCGGAAATTAGCAAGTAAACCGCTTATAAAAGTTATTACAATTTTAGACTTGCTTTGGGTTATAGGTAGCTTTATGATTGTATTGTTTGGCTTATTTAACTTATCTAAAACGGGAAATACTGTAATAGTAATAGTTGCTATTTGGATTGCTTTTTTAGCATACAAACAAATGAGATATAACAAGTAAAGATGCTATCTAACGTAACTTGAATAAAATACAATAAGCTTAAAAAAAATGATAAAATCTAAAAAAACTACTTCAAAGAGTTTTATGTTTTTGGTCAGTGTTGTATTACTCATAGCAATAGGTAAATCAACATTTGCTCAACAAACAATACAAAATGACAGTATCTATCTCATTCAGGATAGTATTCTAATTCCAACAAAAAGCGGTGTGCCTATTTCTGCAATTATTGTTCGAAAAAAATCAAATACCAAGCCTTTGCCAGCAGTCTTGTTCTACACAACATATTATCAGAATGCAAGTGATGCAATATTTGGAAAGAAATCAGCCGATAGGGACTATGTTGGCGTTGTAGCTTATACTAGAGGTATTAAAACAGATTTGAAAAACTATAAGCCTTTTGAAAATGAGGGGAAAGATATTTACGAGATAATTGATTGGATAAGTAAACAAAAATGGTGCAATGGAAGTGTAGGAATGTACAGTGGCAGTTATACTGGTTTTTCACAATGGGCGACAGTTAAAAATATTCATCCTGCTTTAAAAACAATTGTACCACAGGTAGCTGTAATGCCGGGCTTCGATTTTCCTATGGAAAACAATGTTCCTTTAACCCATATTCTTAGTTGGAGTAATGATAATATTTATAAACTAAAGCAGTTGCCAAGAAGCCTGCCGTTTGACTACTTTAACAATGGAACAGCTTACAATAAGCTTGACAGTTTATCGGGTATAGAGAATCCAATTTTTCAAAACTGGCTTTCTCGCCCAGCCTATGATAAATATTGGCAAAAAATGGTGCCAAGCCCTGCTGAATATGCAAAAATTAATATACCCATTCTTACTACTACTGGCTATTATGATGGGTCACAAATTGGGGCTATTCAATATTTCAAGCTGCACACAAAGTACAATAAAAAGGCAACCCACTATTTTGTTATCGGCCCTTACGATCATTTTGGCGGGCAACGCAAGCCTGCTAAAAATCTGATGGGCTATAATATAGACAGTGTAGCTAACATCAGCATGGAGAAATTAGCTTATGACTGGCTTGATTACATACTAAAGGGGAAAACAAAGCCGGAAATTTTAAAAGATAAGGTAAACTATCAGGTAATGGGAACAAATGAATGGAGGCATGCCGCATCATTGCAACAAACAAACAACGATTCCTTGACCTTCTATTTAGACCATATGGCATTAACGAATGTTAAACCTAAAAAAAGAGGGTTTGAAAAGCAAGTTGTAGACTTTAAAGACAGAGAGAATCAAAATAATTATTACACTCCACAAATTATTTTCGACTCCCTTGATGCAAGCAATGGGCTTGTATTCACCACAATGCCTTTTACAAAAGAGTTCTCAATAAACGGCTCATTCACAGGAAATCTGTTCGCTACCATCAACAAAAAAGACATGGATGTTTCACTGGCATTGTATGAATTAAAACCAGATGGGAAATATTTTTTTCTCACCCGTTATATTGGCAGGGCAAGTTTTGCTAAAAATAACACTACTCGGCAACTCCTAAAACCCAACCATAAAGAAAGAATCCCCTTTGAAAATACACGATTTGTAAGTAAGAAAATTGGCAAAGGGAGCCGCTTTGTTATTTTACTTAACATCAATAAACACCCCTTTGAAATTATCAACTATGGCTCTGGAAAACCAGTTTCGGAAGAAACGATAAATGATGCACGAGAACCTTTACAAGTAAAATGGCATAACGACAGTTTTATCAAAATTCCTGTATGGATGAATAACTAAGCTAAATAAATGAATTTTTTGAAGAAGTATTTACCACACAGGATAGGGCATAAAAACATATCTGTGCTTTAAACATGGCTCCTTTGGAGTTTTAATAAAACATGATAGAAACAGGATATAATGATTAAAAAAGAGATACTAAAGTTTTCGCCAGAAATTAAAACTTCCTTTTACACGGAGCTTAGGAAAAAAGTTTATGGCTATTTTAAAGAAAACAATATTTCTCTTTATGCAAATTGGCAAATGAGGTCGAAGACTGCTTTGTTTTTTACCCTATTTGGCGTCTCTTACTACATCATTCTTTTTACAAACATCACTGCCTACTTAAAAATAATTGCTTGTATTCTTCATGGCCTTGCAATTGCTGGCATTGGCTTTAATATAGCCCATGATGCCGGGCATGGTGCATACAGTAAAAGCAAAAAAACAAACCGGCTCTTGTTTTATACAATGGATTTGGTCGGGTCTAATTCTTATATGTGGGATATTAAGCATAATAAAGCCCATCATATATATACTAATATAGACGCTTTTGATGAAGATATAAGAGGCTCCAAATTGCTTCGTCTTTCTCCACATGCTCCTCTTTATTCCATCAATCGGCACCAGCATATTTATGCCTGGTTTTTATATTGTTTTTTATATTTTTTTATTGTTTGGTTTTATAATTTTCAACAGTTTAAAGCTGCTGCTTTTGGGCCATTTAGAAATATGCAGCATTCCGGCAAGAAATGGGTGCAGCTAGTTACCTGGAAACTATTTTATCTATTTTATGCAATTGTAGTGCCTTTTGCATTTTTAAAAATTCCGGTTAGCCAATTTTTAATAGGGTACTCGATTGTGTGTGCAACTACGGGTTTTTTATTGGGGTTAATATTTTATTTAGCTCATTGCGTTGAAAAAACTGCTTCATTCCCACTGCCAGAGCAAGATGCAATTAAAATAGACTGGGCTTTGCACCAGATGAATACTACCTGCAACTTTGGTACAGGAAACAAGCTGCTTACATGGTTTTGCGGAGGTCTCAATTTTCAAATAGAGCATCACTTATTTCCAGAGATATGCAGCATTCATTACAAAGAGATAAGCAAGATTGTATCGGAAACTGCCAAAGAATTTAACACACCTTATTTGCAATATGTTAGTTTTAGTAAAGCAGTAATATCTCACTATAAGATGTTAAAACAGCTTGGTAAATGACAACGTATGAAAGTGAAGAAATTCCTTATTATTCTTATCAGCAAAGTTGTCAACTACTTTTTTGACTTTTATACTGGCGGAAAAAACAGGCCTGTTTTTTTTGACATTTCAAATACAGCGCCTAAATTAAATACAATTACCAGCAATACAGAAGTAATAAAATATGAGGTTGCAAACTTACTTGCCTCAGGGGAAGAAATTAAAAAGTATCATGAAGTGGATGCACTGCAACATAAAATATCTGCCACGGAAAACCCTGATAAAAGTTGGAAAGTGTACATGTTGTATATGATGGGGGACTTTTCGTCAAGTGCTTTGAAAAACTGTCCGCAAACATGTGCGCTACTAAATGAAGTTGCTGATATATATCAATGCTTTTTTTCGATTCTTGAAGCTGGAAAAAATATTCCTGAACATAATGGTATGTACCGGGGTTATCTACGCTATCATCTCGGTTTAAAGGTGCCGGATAAAGACCCACCGGTCCTTCTTATAAAAAACCATCAATATACATGGGTTGAATCGTCAGGCATTTTGTTTGATGATAGCTGGAATCATAGTGTAATAAATAATTGCGAAGAAGACAGGATAGTTTTAGTAGTTGATATTTATCGTCCCATGCCAAAATTGCCTGATAAAGTAAACCGCTTTTTAACTAAACACCTGATTAAGAAATTTTATGCAGAAAAAGTGTTGCATGATATTGATAAGGAGTTTAAGGAAAAGTATAAAACTGTTTAGTAGTAAATTGTACTTCATTTATCAACTAATCTTTCTTTGTAAACCTGTCGAAATTATCCAACCAGTCTCTGTCTAATTTACTCAACACAGATAAAGCATCTTCTTTGCTCAACCCAACTCTTGTATGAAACTCCCAATCCGGAATTGCTTCTGGTCCGCCACAAATTTCATTGAGAGCCTGGTTTAAAAGCAGGTATTCAGTTGGCGAAACTATTTTAAAAGAAGCACCGATATGAGACTTTTCAAAAGATTTAAAAATGATAAACGTAATATAGCCTTTTGTAATATCACTCTGTTGCAGAACTTTTATTGCATTTATTGTAAAATCAGGAAAGCCTTCATCAACTTGCAATACTGTCATCTGGCTAATTGTTTGCATAACATAGTGCTGTAACTCATTCATCTGTTTAATCCCTGAAATTTTATCTGCATCACTTAAAGATTCGGAAGCCCAGACATCCCGTACACTAACAGTGGTAGCAAAAGAAATATGAGTACAAAAAAGCAATTGAGTTTCTCTATTCCAATTCTTTTGGCTTTCTCTTATTTCGGATATTCTATTTGTATACACTTTGCTTATTTCAATATTTTGAAAACAAATTCTATTTAAATGATAATGTAAAAGTAAGCCGTATTTGGGAAAGCCCTACCTCTCTTACCCCTTCATTACCATATTTGGAAAGCTATTTGCTGCTACTCACTTCATGTCCTCCTCCGTCTATCAAATCAACAAAGGCATCAATCGCAGTATTGAGTTCAAGGGCTTAAAAGCCCAATATATCTGGTACCTGGGCGGCGGCTTAGTGGTATTGCTGATACTTTTTGCAATATTCTATATCAGCGGCCTGGGTATCTTTTTTTGCCTGCCATTTATTGCGGCGCTTACTACTGGTTTATTTATGCGTATCTACAAACTAAGCCGTACTTATGGGGAGTATGGTATGATGAAAAAGATAGCCCGGCGTTCGGTGCCTGATGTGATAAAAAGTTATTCAAAAGTGAGATTTAAAAAGCAGTTGCTGAATGAAAAACCTGAGTGATATTTTGCCGGTATATGCCATTGAGCACAATGCCATCCTTTCTAAAATGGGTGATGTAACAGTGGTGTTTGAGGTACAGTTGCCAGAACTGTTTACCATGAGTAATGATGAATATGAAGCCTTTCATCATGCCTGGATAAAAGCTATAAAAGTATTACCTGTTAATAGTGTATTGCACAAGCAGGATTGGTTTACCGAAGCAAAGTATAAACCTTCGTTTATTCAGGATGATAATAGTTTTCTTACAAGAAGCAGCGACCGTTTCTTTAACGAACGGCCTTACTTAGACCATCGCTGCTATATTATGCTTACAAAGAAGCCTGCAAACCGAAAGTCAGGTTCTTCAATTTTCAGCAGCCTGCTCCGCAGAACAATTGTGCCGGAAGAGACATTAAAGCCAAAGCACTTTCATGATTTTATGAATCATGTTGGGCAATTTCAAAAAATATTATCCGACAGTGGTTTCGTAAGTATGAAGCAAATGGAGAATGAATACCTGGCCGATTTTATTCTTCGCTATCTTAATCTTGGGAATGATACTGTTGTATTAAGAGATATAGAGTTTAAACCAGGATGGAAGATTGGTGAAAACCATTGCCAGCTTTATACAATGGCAGATGCAGAATTTGTTCCAGCGTTATGCGGCTCCCGGATTAACTATGACAAGTATTCTACCGACAAAACAAAATTCAGCGTAGGATTTGCATCACCTATCGGTCAGTTGCTTTCCTGCAATCATATTTACAACCAGTATGTATTTATTGAGGATGTGCAGAAAACAATGCAGAAGCTGGAAAGTAAAAGACTGCGGTTGCAATCCCTCTCTGCCTATAGCAGAGAAAATGCCATCAGCAAACAGGCAACTGATGATTTTTTAAATGAAGCTATCAGTGAACAGCGTTTGCCGGTTAAAGCTCATTTTAATTTATTGGCATGGACGGATAATAAGGAAGAATTAAAAACCATCCGAAACCTGTGTTCATCGGCTCTTACTCAAATGGATGCCACACCCAAATTGGAAACCGAAGGGTCGGCACAAATATTCTGGGCGGGCATTCCGGGCAATGCCGCCGACTTTCCTATGAATGATACATTCGACACTTTCAGTCCGCAAGCCTGTTGTTTTTTTAACCTGGAGACAAATTATCGTTCCTCTGTTAGCCCCATCGGCATCCGTTTGGGCGACCGTCTTTCAGGAAAACCTATCCATGTGGATATTTCTGATGAACCACTGGATAAAGGCATCTGCACCAATAGAAACAAGTTTATTTTGGGGCCATCAGGTAGTGGGAAATCCTTTTTTACCAACCACATGGTAAGGAGCTACTACGAAAAAGGCACACATATTGTGCTGGTAGATGTGGGGCATTCCTATAAAGGTTTGTGCGATATGGTGAACGGATATTATTTCACCTATTCGGAAACAAAACCTATTAAGTTCAACCCGTTTTATATTGGCGAAGGTGATGTATTAGATACGGAGAAAAAGGAAAGCATCAAGACATTGCTATTAGCTCTTTGGAAAAAAGATAATGAAACCTTTAACCGTAGCGAATATGTTGCATTAAGTAATGCCCTGCAATTATATTTTGAAAAGGTAGAGAACGATAAAAGCATTTTTCCCTGCTTTGATAGTTTTTATGATTTTTTGAAAGATGATTTTGTAGCGGTACTGAAAGGCGACAATGTGAAAGATAAAGATTTTGATGTGTCTAATTTTCTGTATGTACTGCGGCCTTACTACAAAGGCGGTGAGTTTGATTATTTGTTAAACGCAAAGGAGAATCTGGATTTATTACAGCAACGGTTTATTGTATTTGAACTGGATAATATCAAAGACCATCCGATTCTTTTTCCTGTTGTAACCATCATCATTATGGAAGTGTTTATTTCCAAAATGAGAAAGTTAAAAGGCATTCGTAAAATGATTTTGATTGAAGAAGCCTGGAAAGCAATAGCTAAAGAAGGCATGGCTGAGTACATCAAGTATTTGTTTAAAACGGTAAGGAAGTTCTTTGGAGAAGCCATTGTTGTAACGCAGGAAGTGGAAGATATTATTTCTTCTCCGGTTGTAAAGCAGGCAATTATTAATAACAGTGATTGCAAAATATTATTAGACCAAAGTAAGTATCAAAACAAATTTGACCAGACACAGGAATTGCTGGGATTGACTGAAAAAGAAAAGGCATTGGTGTTGAGCATCAACAAAGCCAATGACCCGACAAAAAAATATAAAGAGGTCTTTATTTCTTTGGGTGGAGTATTAAGCAAAGTCTATCGTACAGAAGTGTCGCCGGAAGAATACCTGGCTTACACAACAGAAGAAAAGGAAAAAGTGAAAGTACAGGCTTATGCTGCAAAGTTTGGTGGAGATATTGAAAAAGGGATTAAGGCTTTAGCCGACGAGATTATTCACTCCAAAAACTAATAGTATGAAAACAGTATTGCTTATTCTTTCAGCAACATTAATTATCTCTGGTTGCGGTACAAATGGCAAAGATGAAATTATGGAATTTATACCTGGTACTTATATAAGAACCGGGCAAAATGAATTCGGTAAAGAGTTTGATACCCTCGTTATCTCTCTTCAAAACCTTTCAGCTAAAGAATATAAAATTCAAAATCGCTGGCATTATATCCGGCAGGTAGAAGGTGGAGCAAATGTTCCTGAATATAAGGTGAAGGAAACATCAGGGATTTACAACACCGAAACAAAATTGCTGGAAGAGGCAGAAACCTTAGACCATTATTCGTTTGACATTAAAGAGAAACTTGTATTTGATGGCACTAATAAGTTTAAAAAAATAAAATAGTATGTTATGAAAAAAATATTGGCTGTAGTGAGTTTGAGTATGTGCTGTATGTTTTTGCCAATGCAGGAAAGTAAAGCACAAGTTCCCATTGCGGACATCATTAAAGCGGCAGTTAAAAAAGTTATTAAAGCAATTGACCTGCAGATGCAACGGGTACAAAACAAAACTATCTGGCTGCAGAATGCACAGAAAACACTGGAAAATAAAATGAGCCAGTTGAAGCTGAATGAAATTAAAGACTGGGTGGAAAAGCAGCGTAAACTTTATGATGATTATTTCCAGGAATTATGGAAAGTAAAAGCTGTTCTTGCTTACTATAACCGGGTGAAAGATATTATAGAACGGCAGGTGCAAATGGTAAACGAATACAAAGGTGCCTGGTCTTTATTTAAGCAGGATAAAAACTTTACTGTTGAGGAACTGGATTATATGTTCAACATTTATTCCGGCATGATGGATGAAAGTCTGAAAAGTATTGACCAATTGTTTTTAGTAGTAAATGCTTTTGCCACCCAAATGAGTGATGCCAAACGGTTGGAAATAATAAATACCGTTTCAGATAACCTGCAGCAGCAGTATGGTGATTTAAAAGATTTCAATAACCAGAATAAGATGCTGAGTATTCAACGGGCCAGTGAGTTGGGTGAAATTGAATATGTGAAAAGACTGTACGGTTTAAGCCGTTAGCGAAACAATATTGTGAAGAATGAAAATGTGATGTATGAAAAGATTATTGCTATTAGCAACAGCAGGGCTGTTTGCATTTTTATCATCAAATGCTCAAACCACAGATGAATGGCTAAATCAAAAATCCACCCAAAAGAAATACCTGCTGCAACAAATTGCTGCCTTACAGGTTTATCTTGGTTATGCAAAAAAAGGTTACAGCATTGTAACCAGTGGAGTTAATACTATACGAAACATAAAGAACGGAGACCTCAACCTGCACCGGGATTTCTTTAACGGGCTCAAAAATGTAAATCCTTCTATAATCAGGTATGCAAAAGTGGCGGATATAATGGCCTACCAGGTAAAAATCATCAAGCAAACAAAAATCACTATCCAGCAAATCAGGGAAACAAAGCAGTTTACCGAAGCTGAACTTGAGTATTTAAAACAGGTTTTTGATAACCTGCTGAATGAATGTATAAAAACGGTGGAAGAATTAATACTGGTTACAACATCAGGCAAATTAGAAATGAAGGACGATGAAAGGCTGAAACGAATTGACAGGTTATATGCCGACATACAGGATAAATATTCCTTTGCCTGCTCCTTTAGCGAAGATATGGGCTTGCTGGCCGTACAGCGATTGGGAGAGCAAATGGAAATAAACCGTTCTAAACTTATAAATGGAATAAAATGAAAAAGCTAATTGTGATTTTGATTATGTGTGGTATGAGTTTTCAACTAAAAGCTCAAAGTGAAGAAGTACAACAACTGTTACTCAACATAGAAAAACTGGCGCAGTTTAAAAAGATTTTACAGAATATGTATGATGGGTATAAACTCCTGAATAAAGGATATACTGCTGTTAAAAACATATCCGAAGGAAATTTCAATATTCATAAAACTTTCTTAGATGGTTTAATGCAGGTAAGCCCGGCAGTAAAAAAATATAAACGCATTGCAGATATAATCAGCTATCAACTTAGGATAGCCAAAGAATATAAAATGGCGTATAACCGGTTTAAGGAAGAAAAACAGTTTACTATTGAAGAAATTGATTATCTCGGCAAGGTGTACGGCAACCTGTTTAATGAAAGTTTAAAAAGCATTGATGAATTGTCTTTGATAATTACTTCAGGAAAGCTGCGAATGAGCGATGATGAACGGCTGCAGGCAATTGATAAAATTTATTCGTCGGTGGAAGAACAATATACTTTCCTCAAAGAATTTACGAACAACACTAATCTTCTTTCACTGCAACGCAAAGCGGAAAAAGCAGAAATTGAAATGAGCCGCAGATTATATGGGCTAACGAAATAGCAATTTCATTTAAAACAAGTGAGTATGAATCCGCCTTGGCGGAACAGCGAGGCTAATAAAATATTTGTGATGAGAGATAAAATGTGTGTAAGAGTTATTTGCATAGCAATCGTAGTATTGCTGATTCCTAATTTAGCCGAAGCACAAGGTATGGCTAACCGCATCCGCAGTCTGCATGAAGTGCTGGAGAAATTGTATGATGATATGATGCCGCTTTGCAGCCGCCTAATCGGAGTAGGTCGTGGTATTGCTGGCTTTGCCGCCACCTGGTATATTGCATCAAGGGTGTGGGGGCATATTGCCCGTGCAGAGCAGGTTGATTTTTATCCGCTGTTTCGTCCATTTGTTTTGGGCTTTGCTGTGTTAATATTTCCTTCAGTTATTGCAATGATTAACGGTGTGATGAAACCAACTGTTACAGCAACTGCTGCAATGATTACTGATTCGGATAAAGCAGTTTCAAAGTTATTAGAGATGAAAGAAGAAGCCATTAAGAAAACAGCTTATTGGCAAATGTATGTTGGTACCAGCGGAAGCGGCGATAGAGAAAAATGGTACAAGTATCATTATGGCGATAAAAGAGAAGGATGGGTAAAAAGTATTGGTAATGATATTAAGTTTGCCTTCTCTAAATTCTCCTACAACTTCCGTAATTCAATCAAGCAGTGGATGAGTGAAGTATTGAAGGTTCTGTTTGAAGCCGCAGCACTTTGCATAAACACCATACGAACATTTTATCTGATTGTATTGGCCATACTAGGCCCATTGGTTTTTGGTATTGCAGTGTTTGATGGCTTTCAGCATACATTGACCGTTTGGATAGCCCGTTATCTCAATATCTTTTTGTGGTTGCCGGTAGCTAATATTTTCGGTGGCATCATGGGTAAAATTCAGGAGAATATGCTGAAAGAAGATTTGCAGCAGATTGCTACCAATGGCGATACTTTTTTCAGCACAACCGATACAGCGTATCTGATATTTATGATTATTGGTATCATCGGATATTTTACTGTGCCTTCTGTTGCCAATTATATTATTCATGCCGGTGGTGGAAATACTTTGCTTTATAAAGTTACTAATATGATGAGTACATCCAGCCGCACTGTTATGGTTGGCGGGGCTTCTATGACAAGAGATGCATTGGGCGGTGCAGCAAATAAAATGAGTAACAGTATGGCCGATGCCGGAGCATCACAAGGATATTTTAAAGAGGGGAATAGTGGTGGTGGAAGTTATATGAAGGATAAGCTGAGTGGAAAGACATAGATATATTTTGTTACCAGCTTCAGCAAACTCCCTGATAGACGTTCGCCTTTTTCGTCCCACCTGTCCTGTGTTTGTGAAACAAACTTAGTTACGCCAGTTCAAATTCTTCACAGTCAATTCTAATGTCTTTTGTAAGTAGATTTTGATTTAGCAAAGAGCAGAAAGCGTTCTTGTTTTTTATTGTATAATGTCCACAATTAAAGCAAGTCCTTTGAATACTTATTATTTCTTGTCTGTTTAAAAGCGATATTAAGTTTGAGATGTTTTCCCATAATATCAATTTATCAGCCTCGTTTGACTTTGTAATTATTTCAGTGATAGGATTAGCAAAATTCTCCGTTTCTAAAACTATTTTTTTTCCTGATGCTGTGAGTTGTATTGTGTAGCTCCTGGTATCGCTGCTGTCTGTGTTTTTTTTGATAAAGTTTTTTTGTTCTAAAACTTTAATTGCGTCGCTGATAGTCGGCTTTGTAAAATTAAATTCCTGCGCCAGGTAACTGATGGTGCACTTATCAGTAGAGTGGTACTGAATAAAAATGAGTAATTGTATTTGTATAGGGCTTAAGGCATGTTCTTTTGCTTTTTCCCAAAGTAAAATTCTGAAAACCTGTGACAGCCTTTCAAGACCTGCAACTATTTTATTGTCGAGGCTGGTATTTTGATTTATAAGATTGAATACTGACATATTTATAAAAGGTTGAACAAAATATACTTTTTAGCACTCCGAATAAGAAGCTACAAAAATACCATTTACAGCTGTAATTGTATCCAATGCAATTTTTAAGCCGCCCTGCATTTCAATATAAGGCTGCGCTGCATTTATCTCCATTGTCTTAATTAACCCTTCTGCCCTTATAAGTCCATTATTATCCAAAAGCATTGCCACTTTGGTTTTCGCCTCCATACAATTGCAAAGCATATCTATAAATGTAGCATTGCATTTTAAGGTGTTTCTGCTGTCCATAAAAGAAAATTAATTGCAACCTTGCATTTCAATAATATAATATCCCTTTTGTTCAATTGCTGATACCATTTCTGCCGAAGCAGTTTCAATATGGCAAAAGCTGCACTCTTTTGCAGAAAGGGGTTGTCCTGATTGATTTTTGATGTTTAAATATTCCCACCCATATTTATGTATGGTTGCTTCATCTTTAATTTCAGATGGTGCAATAATATCAAAGTGCATAACTGTACCATCTGCTTTGGTAACATAAGTATCCCAAACTGCTACTTTCATTTTTATAATTTTGATTTGATAAATAGGAGTAAGAATAGCCAGATAATGCCTTTAATTAGAAAAAAGCAAAACCCAACTATTCCTATTTTTTGTATGGTTTTTTTAAAATTCACCCTTCTTCATATAAGGCTGTCCCCATAAAATGGATTGCATTAACACAGATTTTAGCCACGCATTATACATCTTATCTACATCTTCTGCACTTGCACCTTTTTTAGCTAAGAATGGTTTTAGCGTTGTAGTTACTGGAATAGTTAATGCAGGAATGTAGCGGTAATAAATAATCGGCACTGAATTTACTTTGTCTGTTTTATTCTTTTTTGTTGAATAATGCCGTAATCCTATTTCGTATTGATAATTTAACCAATCCTGATTATAATTGGCTTCAGCAGTTTGCAATATCCACATTGCAAATCTTTCTCTAACTTTTGCTAAATATTCCCCCTCTGGCTTACCTGTAGTTTTATTACCAAAGAAGTACACTAATTGTGGTGTAGAAGCTACAAAGCCGTACCAAACATCCAATATATCATTGGTTTGGTCTTTTAAAATATCGTGGCTCATTTTAAGATACTTAATGTCATCATCGCCAAATAATAGCGACTGTTGCAGAAGTTTTAAATCGTCGAAACTAAAAGGCGATTTTGAAACCTTGTTAGTACCGTAAGTATAGCCTGCGGGGGCTTTTGTTGTTTGTGAGTAGCTGTTTGCAGTAAAGCAAATTATAAATGCTAGTGATAATATTTTTTTCATTTTATTTAGTATTAATAGTTAATTAAAATTCGTTTTGGTTGATGTATGGATAAGTCCACAGGATAACAGTTAATGTTACTGCCTTAAACCAGGCGGCATGCATTGCTTCCACGGTTTCTGTGTCGTGTCCTTTTTTGCTTAGAAAACCCTTTATAGTTGCAGTGATAGGGAAAATAAATGCCACCAAATAGCGATAGTGAATAATAGGAACTGTATCCACATTATCAGTTTTATTTTTCTTTAGGCTGTGATGTCGCAGAGCAATTTCCTGTTGGTAGTTAAGCCAATCCTGGTCGTAAGGCTTGTTACATAAGTCCATAATCCATTGCCCGAACCTTGCTCTTACTGCTGTGAGGTAATCCATATTGGGTTGCCCATCTTTTGCAAAGTAATGAACTAAATGTTCGTTACCGCCTACAAAACCATACCACAAGTCAAGCACTTCGTTGGTTTGGTCTTTTAATACTTCACCTGCGAGGCGAAGATTTTTTTCATCATCTTCGGTAAATAGAACCGTTTTTTTAAGGAGTTCTAAGTCGGCAATGCTTACAGGTGATTGCCCTACTTGCCCGTAGGAGTAACCTTTGATTTGCTCTGTCATTTTTATAAGTTTTAAATTTGAATAACATCGCAAATATAGTAAGGAATCCTAACAAAATAATGATTTTAGAAATATTTTCCATCCATCATAGATTTTGTACTAAAAGTCTGGGCGGTGGGTGGGCTTGGTGTTTGGGCAATAGAAAGGAGCTTAATTATTTATATGTATAGCCCACTCTTCAAATTTTGGGACTGTCACTTGGGTAACGCATATCTTATTGGTCTGCGAAAGTTTTTCTCAAACTTTCGCCAATCCGTCACTTTTAAATGTATTTGCGACCGATTACTCTAACCAGCTTTCAAATTAAACAGGTAGCACTACCCCTCTCACCATAAAAAATGGCTTCACGGCTACATTTTTGCATATTCCATAATGTGAACAAGTAAAAGTGTAACTGATGTTCCAGAAAACTAAAAATATTGATACGGCTTTTCGGTATATCCGGTTCTTAAGTCTTGCATTTTTAATAGCCTGTGTACTAATATCAATTTTTATCGCTTACAAAAGCTACCAGCTTTCATCACAATCGCAAAACAAAGTTTTTATACTGGCAAACGGCAAAGCATTGGAAGCATACGCAGCCGACAGAAAAGATAACATCCCCGTTGAAGCAAGCGACCATGTAAAAATGTTTCATCACTTCTTTTTCACTCTTGACCCGGATGATAAAGTAATACAAGCCAACATTACAAAGGCTTTGTATTTGGCGGACAACTCAGCAAAACAGCAATACGACAACCTTAAAGAGAATGGTTATTATTCCAATCTTATCAGTGGCAATATCAGCCAGGAAATTTCGATGGACAGCATCGTCATCAATACCAATGTCTATCCTTTCTACTTCCGGTATAAAGGCACTCAAAGAATAATCAGGCCAACTACTATCGCCACAAGGAACCTGGTTACAGAAGGTTATTTAAGAAACGTTTCCAGAAGTGATAATAATTCGCATGGCTTCCTGATTGAAAAGTGGCGGACACTGGAGAATACAGACATCAACATTCAAAACCGGTAGTATGTGGTTATTTAAAAAAAAGAAAAAGGAATTACAGTCAGAAGAAAAAACCACTATATCGGATAAGGTTGCCGGTAAAATTGCTGGTGTTGGTATAAAAGCACAGCGGTTATTTGCTGAAAGAATGAATAAACTATTCATGAAAACAAATTACAAACGATTAAAGCTAATACTGATATTCTTCTGCGTTTCCGCAGGTGGTTACAGTATTTATCTTATTGCAAGTAGTGTTTTCAGTGCTGAACAAAAGCAGCAATCATTTGAGATACAGCAAATGGATATTCCAAAGCATTTTAATAAAACGGGAGATGAAACCGTAATTCCAGAGGCAACTGTAGATGAGCAAACTTATTTACAAATACAAGACTTTAGAAAATACATGGATAGTCTAAAATTGAATAGAGCGAATGAATACGATAGCATTCTGCAGGCCAGGCCGGGTTTGATAGATAGTGTGCAGGCGCTGGAACAAATTTATTATTCACAAAAGCAAAAATGAAGTGTATGAATCAAATACAGCAGTCGCAGGCTTTTCTGCGTAAAAGAAAAATGATGCTGGTGTTGCCATTATTGGTAATACCATTTCTCACAATGGCATTTTGGGCATTGGGTGGTGGTAAAGGTAATGAATCTGTTATTGCAAATGAACAGAGAGGCTTAAATCTAAACCTTCCTGACGCCAAAATGAAAGATGATAATCTGACAGACAAACTTAGCTTTTATGATAAGGCCGAGAAAGATTCTGCAAAGCTGGAGGAGTGGATGCGGACAGACCCATATTATCAGCAAAAAGAAGATACTGGTTATATACCTGTAAACGAATTGGAACTGCTTACTCAAAACTCAGCTTCAAAATACAATCAGCGTCTTAATTCATCGCCGTATGAAGTAGCTAAAAATAACCCTGAACAAAAACTACTGCAAAAATTAGCGTTGCTGCAAAAAGAAATTAACAAACAGCCTGAAGTGCCGGTCAACGAAAATGTTGATGCAATGAATTACAATCAGGATGATGAACTATCCGGCGAAATGGATAGACTGGAAAATATGATGGTAACAATGAATAAGACCAACACCGGCGACCCTGAAATGCAACAACTCAATGGAACTTTAGAAAGAATATTAGATATACAGCATCCTCAACGGGTGAAGGATAAGCTCAAAGAAAAATCATTGCAACAAAAGCAGGTGGTGTTTGCTGTAACCACATCACCCAAGCTGGCGAATGTATCATTGATTGATACGATGAAAAAAAAAGCAAACAGCACAAATCAATTCTATGGACCAACAAAAGAAGCAGAAGAAACTATTGAGGGCTTTACTATTGAAGCAGTCGTTCATAATAATCAATCATTGGTGAATGGTGCTGTTATTCAGTTACGCTTATTTACAAATGTGTTTATTAATGGCATTCTAATTGCTAAAGGCACACCTGTAAATGGCATAGCATCACTAAATAATGAACGGCTTGAAGTGGAAATAAATTCTATTCGCTATAAAAATCAGCTATTCCCGGTTAAGTTAGAACTGTTCGATATGGATGGCTTACCCGGTATTTATATTCCAGGTTCTATTAGCCGGGATGTGGCAAAAAACTCTACTGATAACAGTCTGCAGTTAATGGAGCTTACCACACTTGACCCTTCTTTGAAAGCACAAGCTGCAGCCGCAGGTATCAACACTGTAAAAAGTTTAATGAGCCGGAAAGTAAAGCAGGTAAAGGTGATGATTAAAGAAGGGTATAAAGTTTTGCTGAAAGATAAAAACATGGAGAATAATTAATGAACATAAAAAATAAAGCAATGAAAAGATTAGTGAGTATAATAAGTATATGCTTCGCAGTGGTGGCTGCTTATGCACAAACAAAACTGAATATTACAACTGATAAAACTACCAGCCTGGTTTTTCCATTTGCCATAAAGCATGTTGACCGTGGCACTGCTTCCGTGCTGGCGCAGCAGGTAAAAGAAGCTCCGGAAATATTATTGGTGAAAGCAGCCGCAAAAGATTTTACGGAAACTAATTTAAGTGTGGTGACGGATGACGGAAGTGTTTATGCCTTTACTGTTAACTATGATAATAAACCCGCTGTATGGGTACATTATCTTCCCATAAACAGAACGGCTACCGTAAGCTCTTATGCCAACATGATTCTGGATAATGAAAGGACAGTGAAGAAAGTAAAAGATAAGAAATACAATATGCAGGCGGGCATCAGAGGCATTTACATTAAAGACAATATTATTTACTACCAGCTATACATCAATAACAGAGGAACAATTGATTACGATGTTGACCTTCTTCGATTTTTTATTAAAGACAAAAGGCGTAGTAAAAGAACGGCTGTACAGGAAGTGGAACAAAAGCCGGTGTATACTACAGGTAATCACAGTAAAGTAAAAGGCAACAGCAATACAGTCTTTGTAGTTGCGCTGGAAAAATTTACTATCCCTGATAAAAAATATCTGGCAGTACAAATTACTGAGAAGAACGGTGGCAGGCATTTTCTGTTAAGAATAGGCAACAAAAATATAATGAAGTCAAAAGTATTGCCCGATTTAAAATGACAACGGAACATCCCATAGCAGATGAAGTACTCGACCTGGTGAGTATCGCTTTGGCAAATGGCGAGAAGTACATGGCCTATAATAACAGCCTTTACTTTATTGATAAGAATGATGTTCATTTTTTCAGAACAAAGGAGGAAGCAATAGAATTTGCAGAAAATAATTTAAGTGACCGTGACCGGTTTTCTGTACTTCATTTTAATTCGATAAAAGATGTTCTTAATCAAATTCAATATGGAGAGCAGCTTAATCAGCAGTTAAACCTTGACCCGGATGTAAATGGCCTGCATAATAAAGATGGTAATGATTTTACAGATGCGTTAATAGACCATTTTGAAATACAGCAATCATTATTTAATTCACAATTAAAAACAAATATTATGAACAACGACAATCTTCAGTATTTGAAAGACAACATCAAATACATGGGCTTTGGAGAAAACATGAACCGGGAACTGGAACGGAATCTCGGTGAAGGTAAAGCAGAATTCCAACTGCGTTTCGCCGCCGAAATCAACAAGAAGCCTTTTGAGGCTACACTTAATTTCCGAAAGTCTGATTCTACAGACATGTACTTTTTCAACAATTACAATGCTTCATTGGAAAAAAGCAATGGAGAAAAGAACGAACAAACCTTTTATCTGAACAAGGGCAAAGGAGTAACTGCAAAGGAAGCTTACAACCTGCTTGATGGCCGGGCCGTTCACAAAGACCTTACCACCAAAGAGGGCCAACCGTATAAAGCCTGGATACAGCTTGACTTTGAAAACAAAGACAAGAATAACAATTTTGAAGTGAAGCAGTTTCATGAAAATTATGGTTATGATTTGAAGGCCGCAGTAGAAAAATTTGCCGTAGCAGATTTGAATGACCCGGATAAATCAAAGGCATTGATGCAATCATTAGAAAAAGGAAATGTACAATCCGTAACCATTGAAAAAGATGGCAGCAGCCACAAGATGTTTATGGAAGCCGACCCTCAGTACAAAAAAGTTACCATGTACGATTCCAATATGAAGATGGTAGCCAAAGAATCGCTGGAGCAATACAAATCCGGAATTGATAAAGGCAGAAAAGAAGGAAAAGAAGGCCAGGAAAATGATAAAAAAAAAGAGTTGAAACAGGAGCCGAAGAGTGAGAAGGAAAAGTTAGAGAAAAAAAATGGGCAAAGCCTGCTGCCTAAGAAAAGAGAAAGTAAGGGTAAAGGTTTAGGAGTATCATAAATACTTCTAAACCCATTTAAAGAAGCTAAATATAGCATGATGAACATTCAGAATATATCTGCATTGGCAGAACAGCTAAAAACAATTGGTTTTGATAATATGGGTTATCCCTTATTAAAAAGAATATGCTTGGTCCCTGAAGATTTTGTTATCACCGAAAAACAATTAAAAGACGATGGGCAAATTGTTTTCAATTTTCATTTCGAACGAAATATAAAATTGAAAGGATACTTTCTAGTTTATTATGATGCTATTCTTCAAAAGGAAATGCCATTAACACCACAAGTTATAAATGGTGTAGCTCTTGGGGAATTGGAGGAAGGGATGAAAGCGGTTGATTGGAAAACGGCATTCGATTTCAACACAAAAAAACCATTTAACCCGGATGACAAATTATTTTATGAAAAGGAGCAAAATATTGAGCAATTAATTAAATCATTATCAGAATTGGAATTAACAGAGGAAGGAAAACAGATTGCCATTTTATTAAAACAAAAGTACTGGTCAGAAATTCCTTACAATGAACTGATGGGTAATATCAGCTCATTAAAGAGTAAAGTAGAACTAAGCCAGCGGTTTTATTATGCCGATGGTCAATCTTGTATTTCTGCTGATGAGGCGTATCGTTTTTTACAAAACAAATGGCTTGAAAAACAAATGTAGGTGAAAAGAAGGCAACAAGATGACACTGACGAAAGCGAAGCAGGCGGTACAGGGCAACCATCGAATGGCAGTGGCTTATTGAAAAAGAAAAGAGTGGGCAATTCTACAAAGAATAAAAGAACAAGAATTAACCAGGATTAATTATGGAACTCTTTCCACCATTATCATTATTTTATAATTCCATTGCTGATGATACGAGGATTAGTGCAACACATATCAGTTTATATATGGCTTTACTGCATCAATGGAATTTGAATGGCGGGCTGAACCCAGTTGAAGTGAAACGTTCTGTTTTAATGAAGTTGGCAAGAATAAATGCCCGGCACACTTATAACAGGTGTATTAATAGTCTGAAAGAATACGGGTACATAAAATATCAACCAGCTCAAAACTCATTTGTACCAAGCAAAGTTTTTATTAACTCCTTAAACCAAAATGAATAAGAAATGAGTAGCTAAAAATTTCTAAAAGCGGAGGTGTGAGATGGAAAATGTGAGACCTGAAAAAGTAATAGAAATATTAAGAACCCATAATGTGCATATCTCATTGGAGCAAGCTCAGCTTATCCTTGAATTTATGGTTAAATTTGCACGTATAGCAATCACCAAAATTTCGTAGCTATGACAGCAGATTTATATATCCGTGTAAGTACCGATGAGCAAGCTGATAAAGGATATTCACAACGAGACCAAGACGACCGATTACGAAAATATTGCGAGGCAAATAATATTAAAGTTAGAAGGGTTATTTATGAAGACCATTCTGCAAAAACATTTAACCGGCCACAATGGAATAACTGGTTGTTTGATTTAAAAAAGCAACGGGGACAAATTGATGTTATCCTGTTTCTCAAATGGGATAGATTTAGCCGTAATGCCGGAGATGCTTATCAAATGATAAGCATTTTACGCAAGTTAGGTGTAGAGCCACAAGCAGTAGAACAACCCTTAGATTTAGCTATTCCCGAAAATAAATTAATGCTTGCCTTTTACTTAGCAGCACCCGAGGTTGAAAACGACCGTCGGGCTTTAAACGTTACTTATGGAATGATGAAAGCAAGAAAGGAGGGACGATGGATGGGAAAAGCTCCATTAGGCTATGCAAATAAAATTACTGAGAATGGTAAAAAATATATTGCCCAAAAAGAACCAGATGCCAGTATTTTAAAATGGGCTTTTCATACAATTGCACAAGGCCAATACCAGGTAGAGCAAATATTTAAGGAGGTAAACAAAAAGGGATTTAAAGTATGTAAGTCCGGGTTTTGGAACATACTTAGAAATCCCGTTTACTGTGGCAAAATTTTAACCTGTGGTTGGAAAGATTTACATAAAACTTATGTACCCGGTCAACACGAAGCAATAATTTCTGAAACTACTTTTAGTGAGGTTCAGGACTTTTTAGATGGTAAGAAAAAGAACTACAGGACTAAAGTAGGAGGCTTAGAGATTCTTCAATTGAGGGGCTTTGTAAAATGCCCAAAGTGCGGCAAACTATTAACCGGCAGTGCTTCCAGAGGTCATGGTGGATTGTATTATTATTACCACTGCTCATCGGTTTGTGGCACTCGTTTTAAATCTGACAGGGCAAATGAACTTTTTCTTGGAGAGTTAAAAAAGTATGTTCCCTGTGCCGGAATGCTCGAAGTATTCAAGCTAGTGATAAACGAAGTATATACCACTAAAACAAAGAATAAAACCGAAGAATTAAAGGCATTGAAAACCGAATTAGAGCAGCTGAATAGCCGGGTAACAAAAGCAAGGGATTTGCTTTTAGCAGGAGATATTGATGCCGGTGATTACAAAGACATTAAAGCAGCTTCTGAAAGCAGAATAAGCCTGTTGGAGAACAAAATTTTTGATTTGAATAAAGGTAGTGCAAACATAAAACCCTTACTGGATAAGGCTTTAAACAGCCTTTCAAGGCTTGATACCTTGTATGAAGAAGCCGATACAAAACGGAAAAGGGAAATAATAGGTTCGATGTACCCCGAAAAATTGACTTTTGACGGAAATGATTATCGAACCTCCCGACTGAACGAAGCTGTAGAGCTGATATATAAGCTAGGAGAGGGTTTCAGCCAAAATAAAAAAGGACAAATCAGTAAAAAAACTGACTTGTCCTTGCAAGTTGGGTTACTAGGATTCGAACCTAGACAGACAGAATCAAAATCTGTAGTGCTACCTTTACACCATAACCCAATCCTGCTCCCAATTTTATTTGGGATTGCAAAAGTAGGGGTTAGCAGTAAAAATGCAAAATGATTTTACTGCTTAATTTTTATCTTCCCTTGCCTTCAGCTCCTTTATCTTATCCAATGCCCCGGCCACCACATCACACATTATGGTGTATAAAGCGCCTGGCACCGGGTTGGCATAAATGTATTCTAATGCTTCATTTTCATTGGCGATAACTTTTACCGGTATCGACGCATTGATCCGGTTAATGCCTTTTTGCAGCAAATCAATGATCTCCTCTGCTGAGCGCCCCCGGAGGTTTTTGTCGCACCGGATAATGATTTCATCAAAATATCCTGCAGAAATAGAGCCCAATTCCATAATGTCCTCATCTCTTCTGTCGCCTGTGCCACTAATAACACCCACTTTTGTTTTATAATCCAGCTTACTTATAAAATCACAAAGCAGCTTTAAGCCATGGGGGTTGTGGGCAAAATCGGCCAAAAAGGTGAAATTTTTAAAATGAAAAAAGTTCAGCCTGCCGGGTGTTAAACTCTCACCGGGAATAAAGGTTTGTAATCCCTGCCTTATATCTTCAATGGTGATATCACGATATAAGTAAGTGGCCATTACTGCTGGTAAACAGTTAGCAATATTATGCAGTGCTTTGCCTTCGTAGGTCAGGGGAATATCTTTTGCCGCCATCACCCGTATTTTCCAGTTGCCCTTCATAATAGTAACATACCCATTTTCGTACACGGTAGCCAGCCCGCCTTTAGCACAGTGTTTTCTTATTCTTGAATTGCTTTCATCCATGCTGAACAAGGCAATATTGCAGTTTAGGCCTTCTTTCATTGCATACACCAGGTCATCTTCTGCATTTAAAATTGCAAAGCCATGCGGAAAAACGGTTTCAGGAACAACGGCTTTTACCTTAGCCATTTGATCAACCGAGTTGATACCACCCAGGCCAATATGATCTGCTGCCACATTGGTTACAACTGCCACATCGCAATGCTGAAATGCCAGGCCGCTTTTTAAAATGCCGCCCCTGGCACATTCTAATACTGCAAAATCAACCGTTGGGTCTTTTAATACAAAGGCTGATGAAATCGGTCCTGTACAATCGCCCTTCATCATCATCTGGTTTTGTATGTACACACCATCACTGGTGGTATAACCCACTTTTTTACCGGCACTTTTGGCAATATGGGCAGTTAATCGGGTAGTGGTTGTTTTACCATTGGTTCCGGTTACAGCAATAATGGGAATACGGCCAATGCTTCCTTTTGGAAAGAGCATGTCGATCACCGGTTCTGCCACATTCCTGGGCAGGCCTTCTGCAGGTTCAATGTGCATCCGGAAACCAGGCGCTGCATTTACTTCCAGGATGGCGCCCCCATTTTCACTTACAGGTGTACGTAAGTCTGTAGCCATCACATCTATACCGCAGATATCAAGACCGATGATCTTTGCAATGCGCTCAAACATAAAAATATTGGCCGGGTGTACTTCATCTGTTACATCCGTACTGGTGCCGCCAGTTGATAAATTAGCTGTTGGTTTAAGCAAAACCCGTTCGCCCTTTTGGGGAATGGTTTCTAAGGTAAAGCCACCATCATCCATCATTTTTTGTGTAAACTGGTCGATTGTTATTTGGGTCAGCACTTTTTCATGACCATAGCCCCTTCGTGGATCCTTATTGGTGTCATCTATCAGCCATTGAATGGTATGTTCACCGTCGCCAACTACGCTGGCGGGTGTACGCAAAGCGGCGCAAATAAATTTGTTGTTGATCACAAGACAGCGGAAGTCGTAACCTGTAATGAACTTTTCCACAATTACGTTGCGGCCATACACTTTTGCTGCATCCAGTGCTTTTACAGCCTGTTCCCAGGTGGTGATATTTGTTGTGTTACCCTTACCATGATTGCCATCAATTGGTTTGATCACCAGTGGGTATTTGAATTTTTCCACCGCCTCCTGCAAGCCTTCTTCGGTTCGTACCACAGTTCCCCTTGGTACAGGTATTTCAGCTGCTTCAAGCAACAGTTTTGTTTCTTCTTTGTCACAGGCAATATCCACAGCTATATTTGAAGTGGTGGAAGCAATAGTGGCCCTTATTCGTTTTTGGTGAACGCCATAACCGAGTTGAACAAGGCTCTGTTTATTCAACCTGATATAGGGGATATTTCTTTTTGCCGCTTCATCCACAATACAGCCAGTAGACGGCCCAAGCCTTGTATCTTCCCTTATCACCCTCAGCTTCTGAATGTCTTCTTCAAGTGAATAAGTGGCTGCATCAATTAACGCCTGTGTTATCTTCACTGCTGCTTTGGCGGCGTACACACCAGCGTCTTCTTCCATATAACTGAACACCACATAATATTCACCATCCACACCTGTTCCCCTGGTTCTGCCAAATCCTGTGTCCATGCCTGCCAGCGTTTGTATCTCCAAAGCAATATGTTCAATCACATGTCCCATCCAGGTGCCTTCCTCCACCCGTTGAAAAAAACCGCCCCGCTCGCCCACACTGCAGCGGTGTTCGATCATGCTGGGAAACATTTTCTCTAATCTTTCCCTGAAACCCGGAATAACATTACTGGGCTTTTGTTCCATCTCCTCCAGGTCGAGTTTCATCTGTATCAGTTTAGGGCGGCGGACGCTCCAGTAGTTAGGGCCTCTCAATACTTTGATTTCTGCTATTCTCATATCATTAGTTTGGTTTTTAAAAATGCCATTTGGCTGCATGGGGAAAATGGAAATTAGGGTAAAGAGTTTGCTTTTCAAAAACAGTTTAAAAAATTTTCCTGTTCGCTGTCCCTGTTTTAGTTTGTTTAAACCGTTCAATAACCAAAGCAGCCCCTACAGTAATTTTTTGAATTCAGCATTTGCCCCTTATTTAATTTAACGCATCAACTGTTTTTATCATCAAAATAACCGCAATGACAACGAAAATTCTATCCCTCCTTGTAACACTTGTTTTTTCTCTTCCGCTTTTTTCCCAGGTTGCTATCAGTTCAGATGGCAGCGCACCCCATCCAAGTGCTATGCTTGAAATAAAGAGCACAAACAAGGGTTTGCTGGTTCCAAGGTCATCTTCCAGTTCAATTATATTAATGCCTGCTGCTCAAAATGGTTTGGTAATGTATGATACCACTTTTGAAAAATTCAGGATCAGGGCCTCTAATGCGTGGTACGATATTGTAGACAGCCGTTCATGGACAAGAAGCCTTACTACTGCAAGACAGGTGGTTTACACAACCGACAGTGTAGGCATAGGCACAACGAATCCTACTGCAAAATTACACGTGAACAGTGGTACTTCCGGGGAACTGATCAGGCTTGGCTCCAATGATCCAATGATTGGTTTTTACCAAAGCTCCACTTTAACCGGGTTTGCTGATATTTCGGGTAGCGATTTCCGTATGGGAACGGTGGCGTCTAATGATGCAGGAAAGGCGATCATCAGGGTAAATGGTGGTGACAGGTTAACGGTTGCGCCCGATGGAAATGTTGGAATTGCCAACAATACGCCTGTGTCTCAACTGCATATCCTGGGTGGAACCGATGCAGGACTAACCTCCAATAATAATGGCTACCTGATGCTGGGTAGTGCAGCAAGCGGTAATTTAATTTTTGATAACAATGAAATACAAGCAAGAAATGTGGTGGCAGGCTCGGATCTTTTTATACAGAATGACGGCGGCAACGTGATACTCTGTGGTGCAGAACAGGGTGGGGTAGGCATTGGTGTTACCTCAGGTGCAAGTATTCCTGCAGGCTATTTGCTGGCAGTGGATGGTAAAGTGCTTACAGAAGAGGTAAGGGTGGAACTGAGTGGCGACTGGCCTGATTATGTTTTTGAAAATGACTACCAACTCACGCCATTTGATAAACTCCGCAATTTTATCGCAGAGAATAAACACCTTCCCAATATTCCTGCTGCTGCTGAAGTGGAAAAGAATGGTTTTGAACTGGGGGATATGCAGAAAAGAATGGTGGAAAAAATAGAAGAACTCACTTTATATGTGCTGCAATTGGAATCGGATATGAAAGAGATGAAAGAGAAACTGGATGAACTAAAGAAGCAAAAAAATTAATCAATAAAAACTATTTGTATGATAAAGTGTGCTGTTTTTATTGCTGTGCTTTTGTTTGCAGGTACTAACGCTGCTGCACAACCGCAATTTGAATTGAGCCGTAATGTATACAGGGTGCCTTATGCCAATGGTACTGAAATTTATGTCACCAACGATCATTATACACATAGCCCGGTAGGCAGGTACGATATGTCAGGTACGGGCAATGGCAGCAGCTGTTCAAATAATTACCGCATTGTTGCAGCGGCGGAAGGTATCATCCGGAGGATAGTGGACAATCATGGCCTGGTAGGCAGCGAAACAGATTGTGATGTGGTGAACTGCCAGGATTTTAATAATTACGTATGGATAGAACATGCCAATGGAGAGTGGACCAAATATTCGCATATGGCCAGGAACAGCACCAGTGTTACAGCCGGACTGTCTGTTGGTGACCAGGTATGCGCAGGCACTTTTTTGGGTTATGAATGTGAGATCGGACGGGCATCCGGGCCACATCTTCATTTTGAAGTGAGGGCGCCTTTCGATACCAGCAATCCACCTCCCATTTCTATTGCCGGTGGTTTTATGGATAATGATGTGGCAGCTCACCGCATACCGGTTTTTAATACCATTGGCAAGCATTACATACAAGGTGGTGATGATATTACTGCCAGCAGTACAGGAGGATGCTTCACTATCGGAACCTATGTTCTTGGTCTGCCCTATACAGTTTTATCTGCTGGTATAAATATTAGAATGGCCAACAGTATAATCACTACCACACCCGGTACCGCTATAAAATATAACAATGGTTCAAATGGTCTGTTCCAGGCGGGGAGCCATATTATTTTGTCTCCTGGGTTTCATGCTGCTCAAGGAAGTTATTTTGAAGCAAGAATAGCTGGCTGCGGCACCACCAATCTTACCGGCGCCTGCCAATAATAATATCACCATGATTAAAACACTATTTTTTTTACTGCTGTTCTTTGAATGGGTTAGACCGTTTGCACAAGTACAGGTTCACAAAGAATGTTCAACGCCCATTAAACCCGGGCAGGAGCTGGCTGTTACCGCAGCTAAAAAAGCCCGGACTGCCCAGAGAAGTGTGTTATATACTTCACCCTATCCATTGAAGGTTTTTATCCGGGTTTTTGCAGATGATAATGGCAGTAATCCTGCTGCAACGGAGGCGGATGTATTGCGTCAGTTTAGTAATATGCAAAATTTTTATGCACCACATAATATTTGTTTTATTCTTGCTGGTTACGAGGTTACCCGCAATACGCTGTTAAACCAAATGGACAAGGACAATACTGACGATATGGATGCACTGCAAGGGTATGTTTTCAGCAGCTGTATGAATATTTTTATTCATAAAACCCTGCGGTCTGATGAAGGCACACTGAATGGAACAGCTTACGCAATACCCAATCATTATTTGTCTCTCGTTTCCACAGCAGTGTCAAGTACAGAGAACCTAAGTACCATGGCACATGAAATGGGTCATTGCTTTGGACTGCTGCATACTTTTGAAGACGCAAGGGGAGAAGAAAACGTTACAAGAAATGCTGCGTCTTCCTGTTATGATTGTGATGGTGATGGCGATCTTTTGTGTGATACAAAGGCAGACAGGGATGTTGGCACCGATGCTTTTAATTCAGATTGTAATTATACCGGCGGTACCTTCAGGGATGAATGTGATGCAGTAATACAATTTGAACCTGCTAATATCATGAGTTATGGCCGAAGGGCCTGCAGGGATAACCTAACCAATGGCCAGGGTGGCCGTGCCCGTGAGTTTGTATTGGATGATCACGAAACCAGGATAATGGAAAACAGTATGGTACTTTCCGGGGTGTACAATTATACTGTTGGGAATATTAATTATGCCGCCCGTACTTCAATAATGGTCAGTCCTGCCGGGTTTACAGCATTGCTTTCGGCCCGGGTTAATTTTGCCAGCAGAAGAACAACACTGCAGCCTGGTGTATTGCTGCAGCCCGGAGCAGGAGGTTATGTGAGGATAAATGCAGCTGCAGTATATTGCCAGTAATGCTATAGGTAGGCCTGTATTGGTTATACGCAAACACGATTTCCCCTATTTTTGCGTTAATCAGTAAAAAGGCAACATGAACTTACCCAAAGGGAAATTAATTGCTATTGGTGGTGCAGAAGACAAGGGCACCGATCTTGAAAAAGGAGAAATTAACCGCAACAACCTCAACTTTTTTGAACTGGGCATCCTTAACCGTATTGTAAAAGAAAGCGGTGGACCTGCAGCTAAAATTGAAGTGGTAACAACGGCTTCCATGATACCATATGAAGTTGGGGAGAATTATATCAATGCATTTGGAAAAATAGGTTGTATCGATATTAATGTGATGCATATCCGCAACCGCAGCGATGCACAAAATGAGGAATACCTGGAAAGGATAAAAAACTGCGATACGGTGATGTTCAGCGGGGGCAACCAGTTGCGTTTGTCTTCTACCTTTGGCGGTACAAAATTCCTGGCCATTTTGCTCGACCGTTATCAAAAAGAAGAAGGTTTTACCATTGCCGGCACCAGTGCAGGCGCCATGGCTATGAGTAATACCATGATCTATGAAGGCAATGCTTCCAGGGCACATTTAAAGGGAGAAGTAAAAATAACCACGGGTCTTGGTTGCATTGATGATGTGATCATTGACAGCCATTTTGAAAAGCGTGGCAGGTTTACGAGGCTGGCGCAGGCTGTAGCTACCAATCCATCTTGCATTGGTATCGGCCTGGGAGAAGATACTGGTATGCTGATCACCGAAGGCAATAAAATGGAAGCCATCGGCAGTGGTTGTGTGATCATAGTTGACGGGCACGATATCCGCTATAGTAATATCGCCGATATACCAGATGGTAACCCTTACAGTATTGATAATTTACGGGTGCATATCTGCGAAAAGGGTAACGGTTATTTGGTAAAAGAAAGACAGTTTTTACCGGAGGCGAGTGAGGGGGCAGTTATTAAGAAGCAGGTGCATGTAGAGTAAAAATTTACTTTGCTGTATCCTGTTCAACTCTTTTACACAGGGCTATAATTAAATCCTTGTTGTCAACATTTATTTCATTCATTTCTTCTGTCATTACACGGGTATTTTGATACTGTCTTCGGACACTTTTCTATACAATTCATCATAGACGACTTCTCTTTTAAAAAGCTTTAAACCAGTGATACTGTCTAACTCTCTACTGTAAGAAAAGGGTATAGTATTTAGTTTTTTTGAAAAGTAACAATAGATAGAGTCACAATCTGTAAAATATTCTTTTTGAATACGTGTATATTTTTTTAAAACCGTTTCCTCTGCAAGCAAATCGGTGCTAACGAGCGTGAATTTCCCCGCTTTCAGAAACCCGGATGTACGTAGACCATACTTGTGTATTATAGAGTCTTTATTCATTTTTTCGCCCGCAGTATCCGTTATATTTTCCTACCTTATGCAATCCTGCTGATTTTTTTTACATATGTAGTAAACATATTTAATCTCCATCCTCATTTCTGAAACCGGAAATGTGTATCCAGAAGTGTCCGTTTAAAACTCTTCGCAGGTCATGACTTTATCGGGTACAAAAACAGTTTAATCTTTATAATAGGGATAAAATTTCCCTTTTGTTAATTTGTGAGCCCTGGCATCATATTTACTGCTTAAATTCTCACGGAAGTTGATGCCCCTTATTATATTTTTGGCTGTGAAGCATGCAATCAAAACTGGAGTAACAGAGATAAACATGAGTATCTTTCTCATTGGAGATGATTGAAATACCTATTTTTTCAAACTTTCCATCCTGTTCACATACTTCCCGATCATATCAAATTCAATATTCACTTTGTCACCAGCTTTTAAAAACTGCATATTGGTATGGGTATACGTGTAAGGGATGATCGCAACGGTAAAACCGTCTTCTTTTACATTAAATATGGTAAGGCTGATGCCATTCAGGCTGATGGAGCCTTTTTCAATGATAAGACTTGCGAATTTTTTATCTATCTCAAAACTGTATTCCCAACTACCATTTTTTTCTATGGCAACGGTGCAGGTTCCGGTGGTATCTACATGGCCCTGCACAATATGCCCGTCTAAGCGGCCATTCATTTGCAGGCAGCGTTCAATATTCACCGTATCGCCCTCTTGCCAGTCGCCCAGGTTTGTTTTTGCCAGGGTTTCTTCAATAGCGGTCAATTGGTGCATACCATCATTTATTGCTTCCACCGTAAGGCACACGCCATTGTGTGAAACACTCTGATCTACTTTCAATTCTTGGGATATGGGGGATTTTACACAGAAAGTTCTGTTGGTACCGGAAAGGATGATCTTATGTATGAAACCCGTGGTTTCTATAATGCCTGTAAACATTTGTCAAATATCAAATACTGGACATCAAATTCCAAATCAGGCCATTAGGTTGCGCTAATCGTAGGTTGGTGCAGGGTGCAATAAGCCCTGCTTTTAAGCACAATTGGAAATATTTAAAAAAAACTTGCTTGATATTTAATCAGCTCCTATCTTTGCGCCTCTTAAAAAATCTGCCAAAGGAGGTATATAATATGTTAATCATTGATTCTAAAGACTGCGAAAACATCGACAAAGCGCTTAAAAAGTACAAGAAGAAGTTTGAGAAGAGCAAGGTATTGCTCCAACTCAGGTCAAGGCAAGCCTTTACCAAACCTTCTGTAAGGCGCCGTACCGAAGTGCTGAAAGCTGTTTATAAGCAAAGCATTGCCAGCGGTAAGATAGACGTATAAGAAAGAATTGTCTTAATAATATTCAAACTGATAACCGGATACTGTAATTTCGGTTATCAGTTTTTTTATGCCTGTAGCTTACCCCCATGTTATCCAGTCATTTTTAGATTATCTCAAATTTCAAAAGAGATACTCCCGGCATACGGTTATTTCGTATCAAAACGACCTCACTTCCTTCTTTGATTTTTTGTTTAGCCAGTTTGGCGAAATGCAGCTTAGTGAAATTTCTGCTTCCTTAATCCGTAGCTGGCTGGCGGGTTTAAAAGAAAAAGGGATGGAATCAAGATCCATCAACCGTAAGATATCTGCTCTCAAGTCTTTTTTTAAATTTCAGTTAAAGGAAGGTAAGATCACGCTCAGTCCAATGACTACGATCATTTCACCCAAAAACAAAAAAAGACTGCCTCAGTACGTGGATGAAAAGGGAACAGAAACCCTTTTTAAATATGTAACCTTTGAAGACAACTGGAAGGGGAGGACCGAAAACCTGGTCATGCAATTATTTTATAATACTGGTATGCGGCAGGCAGAACTGGTTTCGCTGAAAGAATCGCAGGTTGACCCGGGCAACAGGCAAATAAAAGTGCTGGGTAAAGGAAATAAAGAAAGAGTAATACCTGTAAGCAGCGAACTCATGGACCAGGCCATTCAATACATGCAGGATAAGCGAAAGGATTTTTCAAACTTTGACAGCGAATACGTACTGGTAAACGATAAAGGGAAGAAACTGTATCCCCGGTATGTGTATAGTGTGGTAAAAAAATATCTTTCTGCCAAGGATGTTACCACCATAGAAAAGAGAAGCCCGCATGTAATGCGCCACACATTTGCCACACACCTAATGAATAACGGGGCCGATATCAATGCAGTAAAAGAATTATTGGGCCATAGCAGTCTTGCTGCAACACAGGTATATACCCATAATACCATTGAAAAGTTAAAGGATATTTATAAGAAAGCACATCCCAAGGCTTAATTTTTCCATTCGTACAATAATTTTACTTTTTGACTGTTTAACTTAAATAAATTTTGGATTTAAAATCCGTATTTACTACCTTGAACTATGAAACCTCTTGCCAAAGCCGCTTAATTTTTTATCGCCTATGATGTAATTATTTACCCAACTATTTATTGTTCACTTTTTAAAAATTAGATTGCTATGAACGTAAACATTCAAACAGTGCATTTTGATGCGGATGAAAAACTCGTAACCTATGTAGAGAAAAAACTTGCTAAACTAACGCAGTTTCACGACCGTATAACCAAAGTAGATGTGTATTTGAAACTAGACAATGTGGTACACAACATTAAAGACAAGATCGCAGAAATTAAGGTGCATATTCCCCGCTACGATTTTTTTGTAAAACATTCTTCCAAATCATTTGAAGAAAGTTTTGATGAGGCCCTCAATTCTGTTATTATACAGATAAAACGAAAGAAAGAAAAGCTTGCAGCATAAACTAAAAATCCCCCGGAAAAACGGGGGATTTTTAATTTATGAAATAGTTACCCACAAACTTTGTTTTCTAAAGTTTAAAAAAATCTTTTTCAAAATTTTGATATTAAACGTTTTCCGTTACCTTTGCCTTCCAAAAAAAAACGGGGTATACAAATATGTGCCGTTTTTAATAAAGTTCTTTACATAAAAATTGCCGAAGTAGCTCAGTTGGTAGAGCAACTGATTTGTAATCAGTAGGTCGCTGGTTCGACTCCAGTCTTCGGCTCAAATAGTTCATTTTAGTAAAGCCATTTTGCCTTGGGCAGTTTCCAGAGCGGCCAAATGGGGCGGACTGTAAAT
>ERZ795056.221-NODE-221-length-77197-cov-20.625288_pt1 | contig 77197 bp, 43 predicted proteins | sample MGYA00375140_ERZ795056 | MGnify/ENA primary metagenome ERZ795056 (study PRJEB30185, sample SAMN05720227) | activated sludge metagenome | isolation source: Anaerobic digester | place: USA | collected 2015-03-09 ...
TACAGGAAAATAAAACGGTAAAAAAATCCGTTAAGGCATACCGGGAAGCAAGGGGGAAATAACCTGCTTTAAAGAATTATTATTTTTTATTGCACGCTGTACACATGGCAAAGATTACTTATTTTTATTCCGCCAGCTTAGAATGTGATACCTGAAAGAACCACGTTATTCAATTCCCCGATATTGACGTTATAAATAAATACCCTATGCAGGGTATATATTATTTGCAGTAATAAAGTATTGTTACCGGAAAAACTGTACCGGTGATTCACCTTTAACCAGGCTTATGAAGAGAATTTTTATTTGTTGGATTTTATTGGGATTGGCTTTTAATTGTTTGGCGCAGACTATTACGCCATCTGGAGCTACTACATTTTGTGTACCTAGCAATGTTACGCTTACTGTAACAGGAGGATCTGGTATTACCGGCTATCAATGGATCAATGGCACTACTGATATTGCAGGTCAAACATCAGCAAGTTATACTGCCAATGCAACGGGAAGTTACAGAGTGCGTTTATCACGTGGAGCACTTTCGGATACAACCATAGGACCTGTTTCCGTTACGGCAAATCCTCTTCCAACAGCACCAACATTTACTCTACCAGCCTCAGACCAATGCGGCTCTGTGAATTTTAGTTTTGCAGTAGGTACTGTTCAGGCTGGAGTTAGTTATACCTGGGATTTTGGGGATGGAACAAATGGAACAGGGAGTAGTGTTAACCATGTTTTCAACGACGCTAACTCACTGGGGAATGCAACGTTCACTTATGGAGTAAGAGTGACCGCAACTACTGCAGCGGGTTGTACAGTCCAATCGTCAATACAAAATTTCAGGATAAAGCAAAAGCCAAGCGCTTCTTTGTCTGATTTTACGAATGTTCCCCCATTTACGAGATGTGCAAGTACCGGCTCTACAATTAATTTTGATTTAAACGTAGACAACTCATCTTCCACTTATTCTACCAATAACTTTTACGAAATTAACTGGGGTGACTCAACTCCTTCATTTAGCAATGCTTCATTTGTAAACACAGCATCCATTCCGCATACCTATACTGCGTTAGGCTTTTTTACTATAACGCATCGTGTTACAGGTCAAAATGGGTGTCAGAATATTTCTCGTTATACTGTGTATAATGGTTCTAACCCTGGTATTGGTTTATCATCCGCAGGTTCTACTGTGCAGCAATGTACTCCAGCTGTTGACACATTTTTTATTGATACTCTAAGAACAAGGAACAATCCTCCTGGCACCACCTATACAATTTCATTTAATGACGGTTCACCCAATTTGGTGTTCACACACCCACCCCCTACTTCTTTTGTCCATACTTTCAATTCATCTTCCTGCAATGCCTCGGGCGCAATAAATCCAAACTCTTTTTATGTAAGGATAAAGGCAGAAAACCCTTGTGGGTTTTTGGATGGCGGGGTAGAACCTATTACAACTGTTACACCACCAGATGCTGATTTCACAATCGCTCCAGATTCTGTTGCATGTGTAAATACCTTGGTTACATTTAACAATACTTCAATTAGTGGAGCTGTGGTAACAGGAAGCAGTACCTGCGATAACACAAATATTATTAATTGGATAATTACTCCAGCAGCCGGTTGGACTGTTAGTAGCGGCACAGTTGGAAATACAAATCCAACTAATAACCCTGCAACATGGGGTTCACAAAATCTTGGAATCACTTTCAATACACCAGGTACCTATTCGGTAAAATTGGTGGCCAGGAACAATGCTAATCAAGGGAGTCCATGCAGAATGGACAGTATTATAAAAAACGTGTGTATCACAACTGCACCTGTTCCTGATTTTACATTGAGTTCACCACTTGGTTGTATCCCTCTAACTGTAAATGCGATTAACGCAACTGTATCACAAAACATTTGCCGAGCAGCAACTTACCGCTGGGCCATCACCTACGCCTCCGCTTTCTGTGGCAGCAATTCTGCCTTTACATTTACCAACGGCACTACCGATACCTCTGCTAATCCTTCCATCCGTTTTGACAGTGCCGGCACTTATACCATCACACAAAATGTAACCAATGCATGCGGGATATTTACCTCCACCAAAACAGTAGATGTAAAAAGACCGCCCATTGCTTCTATTAATATACCGGCCTATCAATGTGGAGTAGTAACCATCTCACCCACTGCTACCGTTACCAATTGCGGCACGGGCCCCCTGGGTTATAGCTGGACGTTTACCGACGGCAATCCACTAACTAATAACACCGCTACACCCACGGTTACATTCACCACGCCGGGTGTACACCCTATTAGTTTGTCTGTTTCAAATGAATGTGGAAGCACCATTGCCAATGAAAGTGTGACAGTTTCTGTGGCTCCCAATATTACAGCCACCAATGATCAGTCGCTTTGTGGAGGCCTCAATACAACAGCCATCAATTTCAGCAGTACCGTTGGTACCCCAACCTACGAATGGACCAATAATAATACTTCCATTGGCCTGGCAGCAACCGGCACAGGAAATATTCCAGCATTTACGGCCATCAATACAGGTTCAACCGTTGCAACAGCCATCATCATTGTTACACCTGTTGTAAGTGCCAATTGTGTGGGCGTGCCAGACACCTTCACGATCACGGTTAGCCCAAAACCAACGCCACCGGCTGTAACCTCACTGGTAACCTATTGTTTGAATGAAGTTCCTGCTGCATTAACAGCAACAACTGTTGCAGGCAACATAGTGACCTGGTATACCAACCCGGCTTTAACCGGCGGATCAGCCACGGCCCCAACCCCTGTTACATCCAGTCAGGGTACAACTTCTTATTATGTAACACAAGCAAATGCTGCTGGTTGCCGCAGTGATGCTTCGCAAATTGATGTAACCGTTAATCCCGGCATCAGCGGAAACAGTATCAGTGCCAATCAGAGTATTTGTGCTGGCACCGCACCACTCGCACTTACAGGAAATTCGGTAACTGGCGGAAGTGGAACATTTGTCTATCAATGGCAAAGTTCATTGACCGGCACCTTCCCCTGGACAAATATCAGTGGTGAAACAAATGCAACATTTACACCACCCGTTTTAAATGACACCATCTGGTACAGAAGAGTTGTTACCAGTTTGCCCTGTAACGATACATCCAATATTATCCGGATCATTGTGCAGGATGCACTAACAAGCTTCGGTATAGGATCAAACCAGGAAATTTGTGAAGACGGTACACCGGCATTGCTCACCGGGGATTTGCCGGTTGGTGGCGGAGGTAATTATCAATACCAATGGTTCAGTTCAACAAATAATTTCACCTGGAACAGCATCAGTGGAGCAACGGTACAGAATTATCAACCTGGTCCACTATCCGTAACTACCTATTTTAAAAGGGAGCTGGATGCAGCTAATTGTGATGCCACATCTAACATAGTAACGGTGACAGTTAACCCAAAACCAGTTGCTGCTATAACTGCTCCCGCTTCTCAAATTTGTGTATATGATGCAGGCACTGTTTCCTTTAGAGCTTCAACTGGTACTGCACCATTTGCTATAAGGTTAGTAGTTACCAAACCGGGTGGCGTTACTGATACCATATCACGAACGATCAATAACAACGGCCCGGAAAGTATACAGGTAATTGCCCCTGAAAGCACCACAGGCAATTACACTATTCAACTATTTGAAATAACAGATGACAAAGGTTGTACAAGAACAAATATTACCCCGACAGTTAACATCCTGGTAAAACCAAGACCGGTATTTGTTTTAACAGCCAGCCCGGTAGCTGTATGTAATGGTAATTCTTCCACCCTTACTGCAAGCGGGGCAGATACTTATTCCTGGTCACCGGCCGTTACCTTGAACAGGTCAACAGGGACTACTGTGATTGCAACACCCCTTGCCACTACTACGTACACTGTACTTGGCACTTTAAACGGTTGCAATGAAGATTCTACTGTTACCGTAACCGTTATACCCGGTGCTGTAACGGCCGATGCAGGCCCAGACCAGGTATTATGTGATCTTACAATAGCAACATTAGATGGCAATGCCCCTTCAACAAATGCAACAGGCGCATGGAGACAGGTTAGCGGCCCGGCTGCAACCATTACCAATGCAGCCCAGAACAACTCAACTGTTACAGGGTTGACTGCAGGCCGTACCTATATTTTTGAATGGACGATAACAGGTCAGGCTCCCTGCCCGCCAACAAGATCAACTATACAAATCGATGTGCTTTCAACCATTATCAATACCATAAAGAACGATACGATCATTTGTAATGGACAACCAGCTGTGATCTATACCAACAATTTATCTCGTGGCAATTCAGATAGTATTCCTGCTGCGTATACATATGAATGGGAATCAACACCTCAAGGGCAAAACATTTGGACGATAATTGCTGGTGAAACAAATGAAATCTTATCTCAAACACCTTCATCGAATATTTGCTACCGCAGAAAAGTAAAAACCAACGGCCAATGTGAGATAGTGAGCAACGAGGTATGTGTAACGGTAAATCCTGCGATCACCAACAATACAATCAGCAGCACACTGGAACGTTGTGTGAATATTGCACCTGCATTGATCAATGGCGCCTTGCCAACCGGGGGCGATGGGGTTTATGTATATACCTGGGAAACAAGTACTGATTCTCTTGCATGGTCTGTTATTGCCAACACACAAAATTATCAACCGCCTGCTTACACGGTTGCCGGGGTTCATTTCTTTAGAAGAATTGTAACCAGTGGAAATTGCACGGATGTCAGCAATGTGGTAAAGCTGACGGTTCATCCTGATGCAAAAGCAATTTTTGCTGCATCACGCACAGAAGCCTGTGCTGCATTTAATTTGAATACGGTTATCTCTGTCACCCATCTCCCCGACAGCAATGGCAACTACAATTGGTATGCAGACAACAGCTTTATCGGCAGCACAACGGATGGAACTTTTGCCGGATATACGATCAATACGCCTGGTGATACCATTGATATAAAATTGGTGACCGCCAGTCCATTTGGCTGTAAGGCTGATTCCATGCAAATTCAATTTACCACCTTCCGTACTGCTGTTGCAACATTTACAAAAGATACGGCCGGTGGCTGCGGACCATTGACGGTGAACTTCACCAATACATCCAGCATCATCAATTCAACTATAGAATTCTTTTGGAATTTTGGTAACGGCATTACCAGTACCGACGCACAGCCAGCCCCGGTAACTTTTATACAAAGTCCAGAATACAGGGATACTTTATACCACGTAGTACTAAAAGCTTATAATGGCTGTGATACCACGGTATGGAGAGACAGCATCAAAATAAGAACCAATCCTAAAGCAAGATTCGCATTAGACACTACAGCGGGTTGCTCGCCTTTCCATATTGTTGTTACCAATACTTCCCTGGGTGAACCCAATACCTATTACTGGGATTTTGGTAACGGTGACCGGGACACGACATTCAGTAATGGTTCCTTTAACTACACCTACAATATCGGCAACGAGGTGGATACCTTTCCTATCCGCCTGATCGCTGTGAATGAATGCTTCAGTGATACACAAACCATCAATGTAAGAGTGGCGCCCAATATTATTCGTCCGCAGGTGACCGTTAGTGCCAGCGAATTATTCGGTTGCACATCGCATACAGTATCTTTTATCAATGCCACAACCGGTGCTACCCAATTTACCTGGAACTATGGCGATGGCAGCCCGGTGGATATCACCAATAACGTTCAAACAATCGTTACACATACGTTTAATACGCCGGGAGCATTCACTGTTGCTATCGACATGACCAATGGCTGCAGTGATACAACTGTATACACACAAGTAACAGTATATGCTAAACCTGTTGCAACATTTACCACGAATGCAGCACAGTACTGTTTGGGTGACACTATCAAAGTGAGTAATACATCCACCGATGCCAACAACTACCGCTGGTTTTGGGGCGATGGACAAAGCAGCAATGGTTTTGAACCCACGCATGTGTACACAACTCCAGGCAGTTACAATATTGTACTGCGGGCAGAAAGAACCAACAGCAGTGGTTTGGTTTGCATGGACAGTTTTGTACAAAGCATCACCATATTGGTAAAACCAGATGTGCGGGTACAAACAAATATTGCCAATCCATTATGTGTGCCATTTACGCTGAACGCCACTGCGCCGGGTATTATTGATGAAACAGTAACCTGGTATATCACTGATACAACTGTGTCTGCCACACCCATCATTCAAAATGGTATCAACGCCAATTACACCTTCAGCAAACCCGGAACCTTTACATTGAAGATGATGGCATCCAACAGCATTGGTTGCAGCGACAGCACGATACTTACGTTTGTTGTAAGAGGAGTGCCGGTGGCTTCCTTTACACCAACTGCCATCTCCACCTGTATTACAGATACAACAGTGAACTATCAAAATACCAGCAGCTTTAATGATTTTGGTCCGCTTACTTACCGCTGGCTGGTAGACAATACATTGCAGGGCACCAATGGCAACTTTACTTACCGCTATACAGTGGCAGGAAATACCGTGCTGCCAAAAATATTCAACACCCAGCTGGTGGCTATCAATTCGGTGGGTTGCAGCGATACAGCCACAGGTATTGTACAAATAAGCCCGGTAGCCAAGGCTCAGTTTACTATCATCAATCCAAACGAGTGCCCGCCATTTATGCTGGGAATTAACAATGTTTCGCAGTATGCAACAACATACAAGTGGTTTTTGAATGGCGTATTACAGGATACGGCCGCAGCACCATCCATTTTGATCGCTGACCCACTAAACAGTTATACCGTAACGTTAGTGGCGGATAATTTCTTTGGGTGTACACCTGATACTTTTGTTCAAACATTTACTTCCAGGACAAAGCCTGACGCCGGTTTTACAGTCAATGACACCATTGGCTGCAGCGGCAATCTGAATATCATTACCACCAACAATACCAGCAGGGCAAGTGGTTATATTTGGGACTGGGGAGATGCCACAGCACAAACATCTTTCATCAATCCAACTCATTTATACAATACACAAGGGCAATACATTATTTCATTGGTGGCCAGTGACGGCACCTGCAGGGATACAGCTTATCAAACAGTGTATGTGTCACAGAAACCAGCCGCCGATTTTAGCATCAACGACTCAGTAACCTGCGATACGGCCAGGATACATTTTACCAATCTTACAACAGGTGCCACTAATTATTTGTGGACCTTTAGTGATAACACAACCAGCAGTTTGTTTGAACCTGATAAAAACTTTCCGCCATCATTGTCTTACTATACAGTAAAACTGGAAGCTTCCAATAGCCTGGGTTGTAGTGATGCTGTTATCAAAGCGAATCTCATCCTGGCAAAACTGCCTCCGGCTGGTGATTTTGTTATCAACCCCTCGCCCACTATTTCCATTCCGCAGTACACATTTAGTTTTGAAAACATCACGCTGAACAACAATGATTATACCTACCGGTGGGACCTGGGCGATGGAACATTTGCTAACACGAGAGATGTGGTGGAGCACAAATACAATGATACGGGAAGCTATAATGTGATGATGATCGTATTTGACAACAACAATGGCTGCCCGGATACTACCATAAAAATTGCGAGGGTACAGGGACAACCCGGTTACCTGTTTGTGCCTAACGCCTTTTATCCAAACAGCCTGCAAGTACAGTTTAGAAATTTCAAACCTGTTGGTAAAGGTTTGGCAGAATATAAATTCCAGGTGTTTGATGCCTGGGGCAAGCTGTTGTTTGAAACGATGGAACTGGATGCAGCCGGCAGCCCGGTTATTGGCTGGGATGGTACTGACATGAAAACAAAGAAACCAATGCCGCAAGACGCTTATGCATGGCGCATTGTAGCCAAATTCAGGAATGGAAGACAATGGGATGGTATGAGTTATAGCAACAACCGGGAGGGAAGTCCGGGTAATACTTTTGGCACGGTGACCTTATTCAGGTAAGAAAAAAAAGGGTTGTGTAAGGGTTGCCAACCTTTATACAGGATGCCCGCAATTTTTAAATGCAGGGTTGGCTGCCCACAACAGAATTACTTATGAAACAAAAGATATTTTTTCTCCTCATCGCAATAGTCTCCGTGTGTAAACTAACGGCGCAGGATGCACTCTATACACAGTTTCACTATGCCCCGGTGTATTTGAACCCGGCACTCACCGGTACCGGCAAAAATAATATCCGCATGTCGGCCATTACAAAAATGCAGTGGTTCAATTTATACAAACCATTTAAGTACATTGCTGGTGCGGTGGACTATTCTGTGTATGATGAAGGCCTGCGCAATGTAGTTAACCTGGCTTTTGCGGCTAACCATACCAGTAAGGGATATATCCGCAATACCAATATTTCAGGTGTGGTGGGCAGGAGCTTTGGAACCAATAACGGCGAATGTTCCAATTGGTTTTTGAGCCTGGCTTTACAGGCGGGCTATACATTCAGCAGTGTAAATACAGGAGAATTTCTTTTTATAGACCAGTTGGATCAAAACGGCATGACGGGTGGCGCTTCTGGTGTGGATCTTTTTGTAAACGGGAGTAATAAAAATTACTTCGACATGAATGCAGGTTTTGTATTTACCTGGAATGATATTATGATCGGCGGGGCGGTACATCATTTAAATAAACCCAATATCAGTTTTAATGGAAAACCGGAAGACGGCAAACTGCCGCAGAAGATCACCGGGCATATCGGGTACATCTATGACAATGGCAACATAAAAATGAAACCTACCATTATCGGAATCATGCAGGGTCAAAGCAAGGCATTGATAGCAGGTGTGCTGTTTGACTTTAATGAATTTCCAATACAGTTGGGTTGCTGGTACCGCAACAACCAGGGCTTTAGCTACAACAATGCATTCAGTGTGGGTTTTACCTGGAAGTGGGGTGAAGGACGGATGGCATCTACACGAAGCAATGATTTTGCCAACCGGATGGGAATCAGTTATGATGCGGAGTTTAACAAACCGGGCATTGGCACCACCCATGGCAGCCTGGAATTTGGGATACAGAAAGACGTTATAGTGGATGATAATTTAAAATGCCCAACATCGTCGTCGGGCATTTGTAACTATCGCTTTCCGTGGGAATTCTTTTAAGTGTTCTTTCTCGGGGGCTGCAGGTCGTCAATTCCTATTTGTTTAATATCGTCATTGATGTCATTCGGTTTATTCTCCAATATATAACGTATCAACAGATAGCCGCCAAATGCTGCAAACAGTGCAATCATGGATATGGCCACCAGGTCAGACTGAGGAATCTGTCTTGCATCAGTAATGGGCATTTTTACAAACATCATAATACCAATAACACAACCGGTAAACTCTGCTACAATCCACGCAATGACGGTATATAATTTCCAAAGGCCTGGTTTAAGCCCTTTTTGCAAAGCGACCTGCCCGTTTTTTTTGCAAAGAAAGATCAGTGCAATTATCTCTACTAAAAACATATAGCGTTGTTTAAATTTCTTTTATCACGAACGAATTACACTTTAAAACAATTGCAGAAAGAAAACGGTTGACAACCTTTTGGTAAAATTATACCAGCTCAATATCAAAATTGGCCAGGTTTACAAACTGGCTGATCCTTTCGTCAATATCCTGTTTTGAAATTTCCTTTAGCCTGTTGGGCCCAAACTTTTCTACACAAAAACTAGCCAGCGAACTTCCAACGATGATGGCCCGCTTCATATTATTAAAGCTGATGTCCTGCGTTTTAGCCAGGTACCCAATAAATCCGCCTGCAAAAGTATCGCCGGCACCTGTTGGATCAAACACTTCTTCCAATGGTAAAGCAGGTGCAGAGAACACATGATTTTCATGAAACAGTAATGCACCATGCTCGCCCTTCTTGATAACCAAAAATTTTGGACCCATTGCCAGGATCTTTTTTGCTGCTTTTACAAGGGAATAATCGCCGCTCAGCTGGCGGGCTTCACTGTCGTTCACCATCAGCACATCCACTTCTTTCAACACTATTTTCAGATCTTCCAAAGCGATGTCCATCCAAAAATTCATCGTATCCAGCACGATGAGTTTTGGCCTTGTGGTCAGTTGTTTTATTACACTGAGCTGTACAGCAGGTGCCAGGTTGCCCAGCATCAAAAATTCGGCACCCTGGTAACTTTCAGGAACAACAGGCTTAAAATTAGCCAGTACATTCAGATCGGTCACCAGTGTATCACGGCTGTTCATATCCAGATGATATTTACCGCTCCAGAAAAATGATTTTTCGTCTTTTACAATTTCCACCCCTTCCAGCTGTACACCACGGCTTTTCAGTTCATCCATTTCGGACTGCTCAAAATCGTAGCCCACTACTGACACTAACTGCACAGGCTGCGTAAAATAGCTGGCTGCGTAAGCTATGTACACATTGGCACCGCCAACAATTTTGTCAACCTTTCCAAATGGGGTTTCAATTGCATCAAAGGCCATAGAGCCAACCGATATTAAAGACATGTTGTTTCTTTTAGTGATAAATTTTTTTAAGCGGTGCAAAAGTAACGGATTGACCGGGGTTTTAGTTAAGTTGCAAAAGAAATATGCTGATACACATACATCCCGAAAATCCGCAGCCACGGCTGGTAAAGCAGGTGGTGGAATGCCTGAAAGACGGCGGTGTGATCGTGTACCCTACTGATACAATTTATGGTATTGGTTGCGACATTTTTCAGCACAAAGCCATTGAGCGTATTTGTACTATCAAAAACGTGGATCCGCAAAAAGCGCAGCTGAGCTTTATTTGCAAAGACCTCAGCAATTTAAGCGACTACACCAAAAGCATCGACACACCCTTGTACAGGATGCTGAAAACCTATTTGCCGGGGCCTTATACATTCATTCTTCCAGCCAGCAAACAGGTGCCTAAAATGCTGCAAAGCAAAAAAAGCACGATTGGCCTGCGGATACCCAATAACAATATTTGCCAGGGATTCCTGGGTGAATTGGGTAATCCCATACTTAGTGCCTCCTTACCAGGAGATATGGTGGAAGAATACACTGACCCGGAAGTGATCTATGAAAGATTTGAAACACAGGTTGACCTGGTGATTGATGGCGGCATCGGTGGAATGATTCCCTCCACGATCGTTGACTGTACTACGGATGACTGGAAAGTGACCAGGGAAGGTTTAGGAGAGTGGAAATAATTAGTACTCAATGGCTGATGGCAAATCAAATTCGATCGCACAGTTTTCAGTTAATATAAAATGTAATGGAGGAAAGATCTGTTTGTATTTATTATCGACCAATTCATAGATCTCTGCTGATTGATTATCCGGATCGGCCATCAAATAATACTTCACTCCGCAAAATTCATACAAATTAAACTTCGTGTTCCTGTCTTTTAAATGAGTTGACTTAGAAAAAATTTCAACAATTAAAACGGGGGGTTTTGTTACATGGCTATTTGGTTCCAGCTCGCCACAGGCAATCAAGACATCCGGCCTCACAACATTGGTATCATCAATTATCCAATCTTGTTCATACAATACTTTACAGTTACAAAGCTGCTTATTTTTCAAGAGTGCATTTCCCAAATAGATAACCAAGCCTGTTCCAATCAATTGGTGTTTAATAAAGGGCGCAGGGGCCATGGCAACAGGATTGCCTTTAATCAATTCCCAGTCGCCTTCCCATAGCTTCCAGTCTTCAATAGTATAAGTTGGTATGTATAAATCCGGTATCATGCAGTTCAAACTTACAAAATAATTTGCAAAGAAAAATGCCCCAGGATTTGAAAAACCGGGCCATTTGCAACGCTTACAAATTTAATTCAGTCAAAGGCTATGAATTCTGAAAGGAACATATTAACTTAACTCACTAAAAAAAAATTATGCTTGAAAACCTTTTTAGCCTCGTGAAAGAGCAAGGCTTTGACTCAGTGATCAACAATCCAGAAGTACCGAATGAACAAAACGACGCCGTACTGGCTTCTGCCACCGACTCTGTGGCTGGCGGTTTGCAGAATGCCCTTGCCAGCGGTGGTTTGCAAAATGTATTATCACTTTTTGGCAACAAGGATACTAATGCCGGTGGCGGTATCGGCGGTTTGATGAACAACCCCATCGTGCAGTCTATCATTGGCAATTTCACTAATAAACTCACTAATGAACAGGGTATCAGCAGCGACAAAGCCAGCGGTATTGCCAGCAACCTGATCCCTTCAGTTATCAGCAGCCTGATCGGTAAAACAACCAATCCGAATGACAGTAGTTTTGACATGAACAGCATTATTGGCTCTCTCACCGGCGGTGGTGGCAGCAACAATGGTGGCGGTTTTGATTTCAACAGTATTCTCAGCAAGTTTAGTGGCGGCGGGGGATTAGATACTGATGGAGATGGTAAGGTTGAACTAAGTGATATCATTAGTAAGGTGAGCGGCGGTGCCCAACAAGCTCAAACGGGCGGCGGCGGTGGCCTGATGGATATGATAAAAGGCTTTATGAAGTGATGAACGCACGCTTTCTGACATTGCCTTTAAATAATTGTTAAAGGACCTGTTTAGACAGCCGAAACCAGCCTTTGCATTAAACGATTGCTATAACTTCGTGTCAGAAATGTAAGAGGATAAAGAAAAAAAATAAAGCCCTCTTACAATACGCAGTTCTTATTTTCGTTATATCAGCAAGCAAATGAAAAAACAAAAAGCTGTTAGGAAAGATTTAACAGGCACTAAAAACTTTCGGCACTTCATTTGCGTATTTAGATAGTACAACAATTAATTTAAGATTTTCTCATAAGCAGTTAGTTTTGGTAAACGGCCCCGGTTTCAACCGGGGCTTCTCTTTTTACAGCAGTCCTTACTTTTTAGATTTCAAGTACGAGCCAATCCGCAGGCTGTAAGGATTTAATTCTTTGGCTGCATCAAAATACTCTTTCGATTCATTTTGCCTGCCTTGCTCATACATGGCTATTGCCTTTGTTTCGAGTATATCAGCCAGCTCAAACTTTGTATCTGCCCGGATGGCAAGTGCTACATCACAACTTTTTTCTGCCTCTGCATATTCCTTTTTATCAAGGAGCAGCAATCCTTTAAACGCATACGCTGCAGCAAAAGCCTGCTTCAGGTAGATGGCATCATTTGCATATAAAAGTGCATTATCAAGATCGCCGCTTTTGTACAATACTTTGGCAAGGTTGAGCCGCAGCAGGCCCATTTCTGTTTCCATTTTAGCTGCTTCGTTACAGTAGTACACGGCACTGTCGTATTGTCTCATTTCGGCAAATACGAGTCCCTTTTCGCTTAGTGCTTCGGGATAGTCTGGTACAAATTCCAGTGCTTTATTGATGTAAATCATTTTGGCATCTGCGCCAAATTGTTTCCGGGCCAATACCAGGTTGCGGTATGCAAACTGCTTGTTGTCAGCATCATTGAATGACAAGGTTTCGAGTGAGTGAACACCGGATGCTTTGTCCCAGCCCCTTTTGATGGCTGCATATCGTTTTGCTCTCACAGGATGTGTAGGCGGACCGTCGGTGGCATTTAAGAAACTAAAAATGCCCTGTGCTTCTTGTAAAGTGGCACCCAGTTTTTTCATTACAAAACCGGCAAACTCATCCGCTTCTATTTCTTTATTTGGCCTGCTGCCAATGCCTTCCAGTGTATGCCCATTGAGATGATGACCAATCTCATGCGCCAGCACACCAAATACAAACCAACGGTTGTTGGTGCGTTTTTGAAATGTTTCAAGAAAGGCTTTATCAAATTGTATAAAGCGCTCCTGCCCTATATTATTGTTGAGGCAAACGGCCGAGCAGTTGTTAAAATCTTTCATGGCTTTTAACTGGTAGCGGTTCTGCAGCCCGGTTACATCCATTATTTTATTGATCATGCCCCGCATCCATTTTTCTGCATCGGCATCTGATATCCCTTCGGCTGGTGGAGGAATGTATTGCACCGAGTTATCAAAAAAATTACAGGCAAAATTTACCTGTGTACTGGTGATGGTTTTATCAATGTGCTTTACCTGGGCCTGTATGTTGCAGGCAATGAATAGTAATACAGGGAATAAAAGGCTTTTCATTTTTCAAATTTTGTGGTAAGATAGCAACAAGGAAGGGGAATAAAATACCCGGAGAAGGGTAAAGTTAAAAACGCATTGTTACATTGCTGCATTGTTGTATTGCTTCATTGTTGTGAAAGCGTTTCTTGACTGCAGTTCTTTCAGGTGGTTTTATACTTCAAATATTGGAACTCAAGGGGGTAAAGTATCAAACCCGTTTCGAAGCCTAACGGGCGCAGGTAATCAAACCTGTTTTATTGGGGCGGTCCGCAAAGGACTGGCCCAATTGGGAATTATCGTTAAACAAGCTGTTTACGCATTCAACCTGAATCCTATCCCATGTATTGTTTCCAGCACTACATTCGGGTCCGATTTAAAATGTTTGCGCAAGCGGGTTATAAACACATCCATGCTGCGGCCCAAAAAATAATCATCCTTGCCCCATACACTCAGCAGTATTTCTTCTCTTTTTAATACCCGGTTGTTGTGGTCGCAGAAAAACTTCAGCAGGTCGGCCTCCCGCTGGGTTAAAGAAAACTCTTCCTCGCCATGGAATATTTTGAGGCTGTTATATAAAAATCGAAGGGTCCCGATCCGGTATTCTTTGTTGTCATCGGAGTGCATCTTTTTGGTTCTTCTCAAAAACACCTCCATCCGCATCAACAGTTCCTTCATGCTGAAAGGCTTGGTAACATAGTCATCAGCACCACTTTTAAAACCTTCCAGTTTATCCTGTTCCAGCGACCGGGCTGTTAAAAAAAGAATGGGTACCAGGTCGTTTTTCTGTCGTATTTTTTTGGCGATGGTAAAGCCGTCCTTTACAGGCATCATCACATCCAGCAGGCATATATCATAGCTGTTCTTCTGAAACTGCTGTAAAGCGGTTTCGCCATCAGCACACCAGGTTACCTCGTAGCCTTCTTCTTCCAGGTTGTCTTTGATCACAAACGCCAGTGATGCATCATCTTCTGCCAGTAATACTTTTGCCTTGCTTTGCATAACCGATCATTTTTTGGGTAATAACAATTTAAACTCAGTTCCAATGCCCACCACACTGTTTATCTGTATTTTTCCATCGTGTGCATCCATAACTTTTTTTACAAAGTTGAGGCCAAGTCCAAAACCTGCCACCGCATGAATATTACCTGTAGGCGCCCGGTAAAATTTCTTGAACAGGAATTTTAAGTTCTTCTCTTCTATTCCAACGCCGTTGTCTTTTAGCACTATAGTATAATATTCATTGTCGCCATTTTTCAATTCAATTATTATATGAGGCTGTTTTATGCAATACTTAGCTGCATTCTCCACCAGGTTTACAATTACCAATTGCAATTGCGACCTGTCAGCATTTATTACGGGTTCGTTTTCATCGGGGATAAAATCCACACTGGCATTTTTGCTTACCAGCAACGGCTCTATCTGCGAAAGAGCTGTCTGTATCAGCTCATTTAACTGGCAAGGTTCTTTTTTTACAGGCAGTTTCGAGTTTTCTACACTGGCTGTTTTTAGCAGCCGTTCAACCTGGTTCTGCAAATGTTCTGTTTGTTCTTTTATAACATGACTGTATTTTGCAAGCCTTTCCGTTTTTTTTTCTATACCCGGCTGCACCATCACATCAGCGGCAATTTTCATTACCGCCAGCGGTGTTTTAAACTCATGGGTAAAATTATTTACAAAGTCTTTTTGCAATTCGTTTAAAAATTTTTGCCTGTACAAATACAAAAGTGCAAAAGACAGGCCCACCAGCAATATAATCAACAATACAGCAGTGCCGATCCAGAATGACATTTCCTGTATGATGTATTTGCTGCGATGAGGAAAATACAGCATCATGTAGTTGTTCGCCCGGTTTTGAGGAAAGACTATTTGCATTGCACTTTTATCTGCCGGGCCAGTAGTGGCAGCATCCAGGTTAAAACTATACAGAGTGTCCTGTTTTTCGTTATTGTAAACAAATACGTTGCAGTATGCCCATACACCAAAGTATTCAAACTCGCTGCTGAGATGGTATTTAAGAGAATCTTTGGGTGGTACCGAACCAAGCTCTACTATAAAAGTATTTTCATCCATCCTGTCCACAATATCTTTCAGGGGCTCTTTTGGATTGGCGGCGGCTCCTGTTTCCCGGAGCATGGCCTGCAGACTTTTTAAAACGTTCCGTTTAAACTGGTGCTGTTCTAAGTTGTAGATATGTCTTAGCCAGTACAACTGCGTTACAATTATAAATGCAATGATCACACTGCAGCCCACCATTATCCACCGTAATGTAGATGACCTCATAGTACAAATTTCAGGTTAAGCATTCATATCTTTTGCAATGTGTGGTTAACTGCTTGTTAAGCAGCGGTGCATAATAAAAACTATATAACTGAATAAGCGGGTAATCTCTCATAAAAGAGTTTTATTTTTGCGCACCTGTACCAATCATTAAAATCAAAATTACTTGTCGACAACTACCACAGAAAGAAAAAGTTTTTTCCGCCGTATCCGGGGTAAAAAAACCGGGCAGCCGGAAGAGATGAGTTTTTTTGACCACATTGAAGTGTTGAGGTGGCATATAATAAGATGTGTTGCCGCATGGTTAATAGCTGCGATGGCAATTTTTATCTACCGCGATTGGGTGTATGATAATGTGATACTGGCACCTGCCGATGATAAATTTGTTACCTATGGGGCATTGTGCCGTTTTGGTCATTGGCTCCATTTAGGTGAAAGTTTATGTATGCCGCCAGTGGTGATCAATTTCCAGGTAACAACAGTAAACGGCAATTTCACTTCTGCGCTTAATATTGCATTTATCGGGGGTATCATTTTTTCTTTTCCGTATATTTTTTGGGAGGTCTGGCGTTTTATAAAACCGGCCCTCAGTCCAAAAGAAAGAAAGTATGCTACCGGCAGCATTTTTTATGTGTCGTTTTGCTTTTTTGCCGGGGTGCTGTTTGGATATTACCTGCTGGCGCCGTTTACATTTAATTTCCTTGCCAGTTTTACACTTGGCACCAAAGGCATGGTATTGTACAAGCCTTCCATCAATGACTACATTGACAGTCTCACCAACCTGATGCTGGGCTGTGGTATTGCTTTTGAATTACCTGTTTTATCATACGTATTGGCAAGAATTGGCCTCATTACGGGCAGTTTTCTTAAGCGGTATTTCAAATTTGCCTTTGTCATTATATTGATCGTTGCAGCCATTATTACACCTTCTCCCGATTGGACAAGCCAGTTCTTAGTAGCTATTCCGTTATTGTTCCTTTACTGGATCAGTATAATACTGGCCACCAGGGTAGAGAAGAAAAGGGCAAAAGAGGAGAAAGAATGGAGTTAAAAGATGCTTCGCAAAGCACTCATAAGCTTGTTAAAGTGCGGTTAACCCCGGATAAATTACCTGTTTTCGTATTTTTACTGTCTGTAACCAGTAAATTTGTCAAATAACATTTATAAAGATCTTCAATTAAATAATGCTGGCGGATAAACCTACACCAAACGACGGAAAGCCCGTTTTCAATAAAAAAGTAACCTGGTTTTTTATCAGGCTGTTTGTTCTATTCACTATTTGGTTTGTATGCTATACACTTATCCTTTTGCCCGGCAGAAAATTAGACAAGCCTCTTACCAATTTTATTACCGCTGGTGTTACAAAAGTCATCAATACATCCTCAAATGAACAGCTTGGTTGGGTAGCAGACCCGGTGCGGCCCTGTACCCATCTCACCAAAAACGGTAATGCCATATTTGATATCTATGATGTATGTAATGGCGTAGACCTGATGTTTATTTATGTCGGTGTGCTTTTTCTCTTACCTTATCCTATAAAAAGAAAGATAATATTCTCCGTTTGTGGTATAGCAGCCATTATTCTTTTGAATATTGTAAGGATCGCCGGGCTTTATTTTATCTATATTCATCAACGAAGTGCTTTTGATTTCAGCCATCACTACCTTTTTACGCTGTTGATGTATGTGCTGATCTTTTATGGCTGGTGGCTCTTTGTGAAAAAAAGCAAAACATATGATCAGGGTCAAGTCAAAGCCGCTTAGGATTCTAATGTTATATTACCTGTTCCTGGGTACCAGCGCTGTTGTTTTTGCTTTATTAAAATGGAACCATTCCATTTGGTTCCCTTATGGCGGTCGTCTTACCGAATTCAATCCCATCTGGATACCCACCATTATTGGCGGTTTAATAGCCCTGAAATTTACACTGCCTCCACGTTCATTCAGGCTATTTGTTATTGTCTACATCATCCTCTGGTTACTCCGTTTTACATTATTGTACTTTGCTAATCAAATAGGAGAGTTGCATTTTATGAACCGCACGTACCGCTTTGACCTGATCATTTATAATTATTACAAAAACGTTTCCCGGCTGGATACACATTTACCTTTTGTGATGTACTGGTTTATCAACTATCTTTTTACCACCGTACTAAAACAGCAGGAAAAGAAAACTGAAAACACCGGCGCCGAAAATATGCCGGCGAATGTACCTGAACAACAACAGTAAAATATGTTTACCTCCACCCCTTTTTACCAAATGCCGGTTTCTGCTTTCAGTTACCGCACCTATGTATTTGCAGCGGTTTTTATTATGGGCAACCTGTTGCTGCCACAGCTAACCCATTTAATTCCAGGAGGAGGTTTGATCTTTCTGCCCATTTATTTTTTTACGCTGATTGGTGCGTATAAATGTGGACTGCCGGTTGGGTTACTTACAGCAGTGTTATCACCAGTTGTAAACAACATTTTATTCGGTATGCCGCCTGCTTTTGTGTTGCCGGCCATTCTTATTAAATCCTGTTTACTGGCGGTCTTTGCAGCAGTTGTTGCTGGCCGTTTTAAAAAACTGTCCATACTGCATCTTGTTGTTGTTGTACTGGCTTATCAAATAACCGGTTCGATGGCAGAGTGGCTGATAACAGGAAGCCATGATGCCGCAGTACAGGACTTTACAACAGGTATTCCCGGTATGTTGATACAGGTTTTGGGCGGATATTTTTTACTGGAGAAAATAAAAAACTATGGAAACTAAACCCTGGGGAGACATAGAGCACCGCATAAACGAAATGCCGTTTGAGGAAACATTTGATATGATAGTAGCCATCGCCAACGGGGGAATTATACCAGCTGCCTTGCTGCAGCAAAAACTAAAAATACCGGTAGAACTTTTAAAGATCAGTTTTAGAGACACTACGCATAAACCGCTGTATGATACTCCGCAATTAGTTGCTCCATTACACTTTGATGTAGTGGGTAAAAAGATTTTGCTCGTTGAAGACCGGGTTAAAACAGGCGCTACATTGGAATACGCAAGGCAGTTATTAAAAAGTGCGGCGTTGGTAAAAACCTTTGCTGTAAATGGCAAAGCGGATTACCCTTTGTTTGATGAAAATTGTTTTTCATTTCCGTGGATATTGAAATAACAAGCTCTTAGTTATTTACCTCTGCCTGCATACAGGCATTTTTTTGCCACATGCCCGCTTGATTTCATTCTACCAGCCGAAATAATTTTTTGCATTATTGTAGCAGATGTCCTGCGTAATTTTCCCTATCCATTCCATGTTATTGGGTATCTCACCATTCTCTATTTCTTCACCGAAAATATTACAGAGTATGCGTCGGAAATATTCATGACGGGGGTAACTCATAAAACTGCGGCTGTCGGTAAGCATCCCTACAAAGCAACTGAGCATACCCATGTTAGAAAGTGCATTCAATTGTTTTATCATACCGTCTTTCTGATCGAGGAACCACCAGCCGGAACCAAATTGTATCTTTCCTTTTGCAGAACCATCGTTAAAGTTGCCGATCATGGTGGCCATTAATTCATTGTCTGCCGGATTAAGATTGTACAAAATGGTTTTTGCTAATTGGTTGGTGCTGTCGAGTTTGTTTAAAAATTTTGAGATGGCTCTTGCCTGGGAGAAATCACCAATAGAATCCCATCCCGTATCAGGACCAAGCTGGTTCAGCATTCGGCTGTTGTTATTGCGCAATGCGCCGAGGTGGTATTGTTGTATCCATCCCTTTTCATGATCCCATTTGGCAAACTCCACCAGCATGGCTGATTTGAATTGTACATTCTCTTCAAAACTTAATGCTGCGCCGCCACGTATTTTAGTAAAGATGTTTTTTATTTCCGCATCGGTATAGTCTTCTGCATAGATCACTTCCAGGCCATGATCAGACACTTTGCAATCCATGGTTGCAAAAAAGTCGTGCCGGCTCTTTAATGCCTTTAAATAATCGTCATAAGAAGAAACTGACATGCCTGAGGCTGCTTCCACTTTGGCTACATACCCATTGAATATTCCTGGATTGTCCACATTCATTGCCTTATCAGGACGGTAAGCTGGTAATATTTTTATTTCAAAGCCGTCGTCTTTTATTTTTTTGTGATGCTCTAACGAATCGATGGGGTCATCGGTGGTACATAACACTTTTACATTCATCTTACGCAACAAATTGCGTACAGAATATTCAGGTGTTTTTAGTTTAGCCGAAGCTTCCTCGTAAATTTCTCTGGCTGTTTCAGGCGATAAAATAGTATGAATATCAAAATAGCGCTGCAGTTCTACATGCGTCCAATGATACAATGGATTGCGGACAGTTTTAGGAACGGTCTCTGCCCACTTTTCAAATTTTTCCCAGTCGCTTTTATTCCCGGTGCAATAACTTTCATCTACACCGCAGGTACGCATGGCTCTCCATTTGTAGTGATCGCCATAGAGCCAAATCTGAGTGAGGTTCTCAAAATTGATATCATTGGCTATCTGGTCGGGTGGCAAATGATTGTGGTAATCGATCACAGGCATTTGTTTTGCAAAGTCATGGTACAGCTTTTGAGCCGTAGCTGTTTGCAAAATGAAATTTTCATCCAAAAATTTTCTCATAAAAAAATATTAGCCACGATTATTTAAAGTTAGCCACGAATCGCACGAATAAACACGAATAAATGTTAGCCACAGACCTGCCCGCCGGCAGGCAGGTTACACAAATGCACACAGATTAAAAACAAAAAATTACCCTTACAAAAAAAGCAAGGATTTAAACTATTGAACTCTTGCCTTGGTTCCCCCTTTAGGGGGTGGAGGGGGCTACAAACTCACCCCTCTCTTCCACGGAATAAAATCATCCTGGTTTAGTAAAACTGCTTTGGGGATTACTTCACCGCTCGCTGCTTTAATACAATACTCTAAAATATCTTCTCCCATCTGTTCAATGGTTTTGTCTCCTTCAATCACGGGTCCGGTATCTATGTCAATGATATCATTCATTCGTTTAGTTAAGTTACTGTTACTGGATACTTTGATGGTTGGACAAACTGGATTTCCTGTTGGGGTACCCAAGCCTGTTGTGAACAATATCAGCGTAGCACCGCTGGCTGCTTTACCTGTTGTTGCTTCCACATCATTACCGGGCGTACAAACCAAACTCAAGCCTGGTTTTGTAGCAGGTTCTGTATAATCCAGCACATCCACCACAGGAGACGTACCGCCTTTTTTTGCTGCACCACTGCTTTTGATGGCATCTGTTATCAAGCCGTCCTTAATATTTCCGGGAGAAGGGTTCATGTGAAAACCAGAGCCTGCTGCCTCGGCGGAATCGCTGTAAGCTTTCATCAGGCGCATGAATTTTCTTGCAGCCCCTTCATCTGCTGTTCTGTCTATTAGATTTTGTTCTGCGCCGCACAGTTCAGGAAATTCTGCCAATAATACTTTTGCATTTAAAGCTACTAACAGATCACTGCAATATCCTACTGCAGGATTTGCAGAGATACCGCTGAAGCCATCACTGCCACCACATTTTACACCCACACACATTTTATCTAATGTTGCAGGCTGCCGTTCAATTTTATTTATCTCGATCAGTCCTTTGTACGTTTCTTTGATAGCATCTGCAATCAGCTGCTCTTCACTTTGTGATTGTTGCTGTTCAAATATCAATAATGGTTTATCAAAATTGGGGGCTACAGCTATTAAATCATTTTTAAAATCCTGTACTTGTAAATTCTGGCAACCTAAACTCAATACCGTTACACCAGCTACGTTAGGATGGTTTGCATAAGCTGCTAATAATTTACTTAACACGGCAGCATCCTGGCGTATACCTCCGCAACCTCCCTGGTGATTGAGGAATTTAATGCCATCCACATTTTTAAATGGCCGAAGCCCCCTCCTAACCTCCCCCGAAAGGGGAGGGACTGAAGCCTCAAATGATGGAAGCTCTTCTCCAGACTTATAAGCCTCCACTAGCATTTTTGTATAGTGCTTATACTTATCTGTTACAGCATAACCCAATTCATTGTGCAATGCTTCCTTAATGACATCCAGGTTCCTGTTCTCACAAAAAACCGTTGGAATAAATAACCAATAGTTGGCTGTGCCAACGGATCCATCTTTACGATGATAGCCATTAAATGTTCTGTTCCGGAATTTGGACACATCGGGTGCGGTCCATTTATAATCCACCTTGCGGTACTCATAAGGGGCCGCAGCATGCTTTACATTGCTGGTATTCATCCAGCCACCTTTGGGAATAAACGCCTGGGCCTTGCCCACCAGTACACCATACATGATCACGTCATCACCTGGCTGCATGTCTTGTGTAAAAAACTTATGCTTAGCCTGTATGTCATCCTGCAGCAGGTAGTCGCTGCCGTTATAAGAAATGGTTTCGCCTTTTGACAGATCCGTCAGCGCCACCAGTACATTGTCTTCTTCGTTTACTTTTAAAACCTTTCTTTTCATTTCTCCTGTAATACCTTTTTTGTTTGCAGTGTTACGGGCAAACCTTCTGTTATCATCATTTTCAATTTCTCGGCAACTTCAAGTTCAAAACCACCCAGCTTGGTAAGATCTGCATCCCACAGGTCAACTTCCTGCAGTACAATACTTACTATTTCAGCAACATCATGTTTTTGCCATAGCTTATAATAGTAAGACGCCTTTTCATCATTTATCAGATAATCCTTTCCGTTTGCGTGGCCATAATACTGTTCGCCGTTTACTTTTACTGCTTTCATGAACAGCAGGTATGCAGCAAAAGCCGTGGAGAAATTTTCGGGCACCATTTGGAATTTTTCATAATACCGCAGTAATACAGGAATAGCCCGTGCCTGTAATTTCTGCGTATAATTTAATGTGATGCTTAACCACTGGTGCTGTATAAAGGCATTGCGGAAACGGTCAAGCACCCTGTTTCCAAATTCTTCTGCCTGCAATACCGTAACATCATATGGAATAGCAGGTGCAATTTCGAGCATCATGAGTTCAGAAATAAAACGTTCCATCACTTTATCTTCCATTGCCTCCCTCACCGTACCAATGCCTGAGAGAAATGCCACCCCGCAACTTAAAGAATGCGTTGCATTTAACAACCGCAGTTTCAATTCTTTGAAAAGGGTGATATCTTCTGTTATCACAACTCCATTATCTGCTTTGGCAAAAGATAAAATATTTTCGACTGCCCTGTTTCCTTCTATAGCCCACAAACGATACACTTCGGAAACAATCAGCAACTCGTCTGTTACACCCATTTCCTCTTCCATTTCCTTTTGTACCTTTTTATCCGGGCCGGGAACGATCCTGTCAACAAGTGAATTGCAGAAATGATTGGAGTTTTCCAGCCATTCAATAAAGTTTTCATCCAGGCCATTCAGGTGTGCAAGATCAAGCAGAATAGACTCCAGTTTCTTTCCATTATTGTTGATCAATTCGGTGGGCACTATCACCATGCCGCTCTGTTTACTTCCATCAAAAGCAATATAACGCTGATGCAGAAACGCAAGCAGTTTGGCAGGAAAAGAAACCGGCGGCTGGTTGCGTATGTCCTCATTCACCAGCTGTATGCCAACTTCCGTCGTATTACTGATAACAACCTGCATTTGCGGATTGTGTGCACATTCCAGTACTGCCTGCCATTCGTGCCTGGCGGATAATACCCTGCTGATAGCTGAACAAACAATATTTTCTTCGATCTTTTTGCCTTCTTCAATACCACGTACACAAAGTGTATATAAACCATCCTGTTTATCAAAAGCATCAGAATCCCCTTTGTTGGTTGATTTAACCACTACGATCCTGCCATTAAAAATTCCCTGCCGGTTGGCTTTGTCAATAAAATAATCCGGCAGTCCCCGAAGCAAAGCACCCGTGCCAAACTGTAATACTCTCTCCGGAAGATGGAACATAGCATCTTCTGGCAACTCAACCTTGCCGGTCTCGATGTTTTTTAAATTATATTTTGAAAGGAACATAATTTCTTTGCTTTTGGTTTGTTAGGTTTTATTATTTCAGCAATGATTTTTCAATCATTTTTTAATCCATTTGTTTGTCCATTTAAGATACTCAGTACTGATCAGCTTTGCAGGCGCATCCACGTACCATGCATATCCAACCCTTCGCTCTCTTTCCACTTCGGCCAATGTTTTTTTAGGCTGGCCATCACGTCCTGTAAAAAAAGGTTCATTTGTTTCTAAGTCGTAGAACCTTGCCCACAATACGTTTCCGGCTTCAGCTATCAGCACCCTGTCACGCCCCTCTGCTGTTTTTATTTCTTCAAATTTGTATCCCTCAATTTTTACTTTTTCAAACCACTCAATTCCACCTTTTACAGCCGCTATTATTTTCTTATCCGGGTCAGGCAACTTCATTAAAAACCGCAGTATACCAACCGATTCTCCCCCGCTTAAGGATGGCAGCTCATAAGCCCTCGCTTTTGCCGGCTTTAGTGTTTTGGCATCATACTGTGCACACCACGCAGTTAATTGCTGACCCTGCTTTATTTGTGTTTTCAATATGCAGCTGATACCACATTTTACTGCCCTTGCACAGTCTTTGTAATAAGAACTATTGATCACTTCCATATTATCGTCCCTCTCCAGCACATCCACCAGCACATTCAGCACATTGATCATGGCGTTGTCATTGTAAGTGATCTCACCCCGATAACTGCTGAAATCCGGGTAGTACTGCGGCCAGCCTCCATTAGGATATTGAGCATCCAGTAAATATTCAATTCCCTTTTCCGCCGCTGTCAAAAATCTTTTATCATTACTCTTTTTATACGCTTTTGCCAAATACCTGATCTCTTTTGTAGTAGCACTGTTATCAATCGTTGCATCAATGCCCGCTTCATAACCACTCTTTAATTCATTCAGCTCCTCTGTTGTAAGCGTATGACGATAATCTACTTTCTCTTTATTAAAATGCTTAGGCCAGCCTCCATTTTTTCGCTGGTACAATAACATGTTTTCTGCTATCGTATCGTAGGTGCTTTTTATTTCAATTTCAGTATCATCCGACGGCACATACTTTACATCTGCAGGCTTCCATTTATAATCAAACACCCAGGCTGCATTGATATCGTTGATACTGATTGATGAAGGCAGGTTGTTTTTATGCCATTCATAATCGCCTTCCTCCCGGTGACAGTTGTAATAATAAACCCTTTGTCCCCACTGGATCACATTTGGCGGATTAGCAACTCTTTGATAAATGTTGGCATCTGCCATTTCTTTTGAAAAGCTGCAATCAAATAAAAAGAACTGTGCATCCCTGTGCCAGCGGCCTAATTTGAAACCCTCATCACCGGTAAACTTACAATGGAAGAATACCGTTTTGGAGTTTTCATGCTTGCTGCCGTCGTGCCAAATGGCGGCTTCTTTGCTATGGCAGATAAATTCGCAATGGTCTGCCAAAGCCCAGCCACGGGGACAATACATATCCACATGTCCTTCCATGATACAGTCTTTGAAATAAAACATTCCATCTTCTGTATTCCATGGACTAACGGTGTCGCCACCCCCGGCCCGAAAAATGCAGTTCTTCGCTGTGAGCCTCGTTGTTGTAAAAGATCTTAATGCCATCTGGTGGCTCGTCCGCTTTACTTTTCTTGGTTTGTTGGTATCAGCCACACAATTAATACTCACCGTATCCTTTGTTACAAACCCATATTCGTTAATAAAAGAAAGGTTTTCTAAATTGATATCGCTTCCTTTTAAATTGATGGTTGCCACACCCCAGTCGTCATCGTTATTGTTGCAGCGAAAAATTTCTCTTGCTTCACTGATGCTGATGATGGTTGATTCCCTGTTCTCTCCACGAAGGGTGATGAAATTTTTTTCCAAAAAGATCTTCTCCCTGTATATCCCTTTTTTTATTACTATCACTCTTTGTTCTGTTGCCTCCGCAGGCAAACTGTTAATGGCTTCCTGTATGCTATTAAAGTTACCGCTGCCGTCCTGTGCTACGGTAATTGCATTTTGAGCAAATAGGCTGCATCCGAAAAGCAACATCCAGCCAAATAAAAACATCTTACTTCTGTTAGATCCTCCTTGTGTTTCGTGGGGACACGAACCACGGCGGAGTGCAAACTGGTAAACAATATTTTTAACCCCTTTATTCATTCTTTCCATTGTGATACCAGCTACCATTTTCATGGCAACATACATCTACTATATTACCCTCTTTTCAACAACCGCCGACGGGGCTTAAAGCCGCCATCGGGGTTGGCAAGCGCTTACTTCTTCGCCGGAACCTGTTTCAACAACCACTGTACCAGTTCATTTGCCGCTGAAAAATTTTCAAACTCAGCCGGTATCTTTCTTCCATCTACATATTCGTTGTACAACCAGGGATCACCCACTGCAAACACTGTCCCTTTTCCGTATTTTGCTGTTGCCATTATTACATCTCCTCCTTCACTCAACAAGGGCTTTGCTGGTGATATTGTTTCCAGCACACTGATCTCTTTCAGGTACATTTTCTTTGTCTTCCTAAAAACAGGATTTATTGCATTATTAAAAACTGCTCCTGTTTCAAATTCCTTGCCCTGCACCATGTTCCTGCTTTTGTCAGAAAAATGAATGCCGAATTTATTTGACAGTGTGTTGAAATACTTCAGATCGCAGTTGGATGTATCATTTGCCATCAGGAACAACACACCACCCTGTTTAACCCATTCTGCAATAGCCTTCGCACTTTTTTCATCCATGTAGTTGGGCGACTTAGTATCTTTCCAGCCATCAGGATCAACCATTACATATACAGCAGCGCCTTTTAAATTTTTTGCTGTTGGTGCTTCTTCCAAATTGACTGTTGCAGCGCCATAATTATTAAAGATGCTGCCCAATAAACTGAATCCGCCTTGTTCTGCATCGTCCCAGGTATAATGCCGGCGAACATTTACCCCATACCCATTTTTTCTCCATTCGTTATTAAACCAGCAATCCAAAACCACTTTTTTTCCCTTCCCTATTTTTGGCAAAGCAGCCAGTTCCATTTCTGCCGCACACATGATAAATGCGCCAATGCCTTTTGGATCGTTGGTAATAACAGGCTCACTCATGTAGTACTCAAAGCTGCCATCACGGTAAGGCTTACCACCTAAACCCGAAACAGTAACGGTACCTTTTAAATTCGTTTGCCCGGTTGAATCAACTTCAATGAACTCTTTCACAATTCCGTTATAACCTTTTTTTGCATTCGCTGCAAAAAAAGCAGGTATATAACCTTTACGAACTGCTTTTGCTATAGTATACACCAGCATACTGGATGCTGATGATTCTTTATAATTCTTTGGTGCTTTGGACATATCCAGGATGTCGTACCAAACACCACTCTTCACATCCTGTACTTTTACAATGGCTTTCACAAACCGGTTAAGAATGCCAATGATTGAATCTCTTCCCGGGTGCATTGGCGGAAAATAATCCAGTGCATCCACCATGGCCACACCATACCAGCCCATGGCCCTTGCCCAAAAATGCGGAGAGCAACCCGTCACTTTATCCGCCCATTTTTGTTCTTTGCTTTCATCCCAACCATGGTACAACAAACCTGTTTTTTTATCTCTTGTATGGCGTTCAATTAAGATAAACTGTTTAGCTATATCATCAAAAGCGCTGTCCTGGCGGTAATGCATCGCATACTCTGCATAAAACGGCTGCGCCATATACAAACCATCCAGCCATACCTGCCAGGGATAAATTTTTTTATGCCAGAAGCTGCCTTCTTTTGTACGTGGATGCTCATCCAGTTGTGTACGCATATAGTCAATCGCTTTCTGGTATTTCTTTTTCCCGGTAACATCGTACAGCATCATCACCACTTTGCCATTGTTGAGGTGATCGATATTGTACTCATCCCTTTGGTATTGTTTTATAGAGCCGTCTTCCTGCACATAAAAATCCATACTGCGTTGTATGTATTCAAAGAACTTTGCGTCACCATATAATTTCCAAACCGCCTCCATTCCTTTTAAAATAACACCCTGGTCGTAGCTCCATTTAGCAGGTTTCCCTGGTTTCAATGCAAATGAATCCTTCCAAAGGTTCATTGCTGTTAGTGACATTTGCTGACTCAAAGGCAGTTTTTGAGCTGATGCTGCATGCATCAATACACAGGAAAAAACTATGAACACAATTCTTTTCATCTTATCGCTTAACAAGTTTTGTTTTAACCGCCGTTAGAGCTCAAAGCCGCTGACGGGGTTGCCGCAACCCCACTTTTATTTTCCTGTTTTTACTTTTTCTTTTTTCTTCTTCTTCGCTGGCTTTACTGGCTCTGTTGCCTCTGCCCAGCTTACCATTGCTTCTGTTGCACCAAAATCTGCTGTTATCTTTTTCTTTGCACCATCTACATTGCTGTTGATGAATAAAATTTCCCTGGAACGGTCGCCCTGTACCTGCAACAGTACATCTGCACTGTCTTTATACTTTACATTATCCAGTCTTATTTTATCACTATTTAAAACATATACCAGCGGGTTGCTGTTTTTAGTAATGATGTTAATGTTCTTTAAATTAATACCAGTTGCTTCCTGGATATCTATTCCTTCATCCGCCTGCAGTACAGCGTTTTCAATATTTACATTCTGGATGTGCATTTCAGGAACACCCCTTACAAAGATTCCTTTCTCTGCTCCGTTGCAGGTAATATTGGTAAAAAAGAAATTGCGGAACTGTGGTGTGGTTTCATCCACGGGTTTAAACTCCACTTTTGCCGGCTCCTTTTTTTCGCCGTTCATGGAAACAGGATCCTTAGCCATGTAATACATATCAAACAAAATGGCTTCTGCAGGAATGTCTTTCATGTTTACATTGTTCACATAAATGTTCTCCACCATACCACCCCGGCCCCTCGTGGTTTTAAAGCGAAGGCCGATATCGCTGCCAATGAAATTGCAATTGCTTACAAATAAATTATTAGCGCCACCGCTCATTTCACTTCCCACTACAAAACCACCATGAGAATGATATACAGTGCAGTTGTTTACAATGATATCTTTTGTTGGCATGCCTCTTTTTCTTCCTTCTTCATCCCTGCCGCTTTTGATACAGATGCCATCATCACCGGTATCAAACACACAATCTTCCACCAATGCATTTTTACAGCTTTCTAAATCGAGTGCGTCGGTATTGGTACCAAACCAGGGATTTTTTACTTTCAGTCCTTTCAAAGTAATATGCTCACTCATCATCAAATGGGTTGTCCATGCTGGTGAGTTCTGAAAAGTTACATTCTCGATCAATACATTTTTGCATTTGTAAATGCGTATCATGTTGGGCCGGAGAAAGTCTTTCACACTTTCAAAATCAGCAACTGATTGGCCGGGTTTTAATTTGCCGATATTATTTTCTTTTAATCCCTTCAGTGCTTTTTCCGATGAGTACCATGTTTTTTTATCTTCTGTGAGCACCCCACCATATTTTTTCAAATGGCTTTTCCATTCGCCGTCGCTCATTTTGCTTTTTTTAAGAGGCCTCCAGTAATAACCGTTACCATCAAAAATACCATCCCCGCTTATCGCAATATTTTCAAGGTTCTCTGCAACAAGCGGGGATTGGCACCTGGCGGCATCCACTCCTTCAAAGGAAGAAACCACCAACGGATATTGATTAAAGTCGGAACTGAAGATCACCAACGCACCACGGTCGAGATGGAGGTTGATATTGCTTTTCATGATAACAGGACCAGTAACATAAGAACCACGGGGTATCAGCACCACACCTCCGCCGTTTTTCTCACAGGATTCAATAGCTTTATTGATAGCAACAGTATTCAGCGTATAACCGTCAGCGACAGCACCAAAGTCCATTACATTCACGGTGTCTTTTTTAAAATGCGGTGCATATACCTTAGGCAATTCAAACGCAAATTTTTGTTTGAACGCAGATGGCCTTAAATATTTTTTTACAGACAAATTTTGTTCATTCACTGCTTTACAAACCAGTGAAGCCACAGAAGCGGCTCCATAATCAGTAAAGTGTGTATTGTCTTCCGGCTTTTTGTCTTTGTAGTTTTTAAAATGACCCGCTGGCACATGAAGAAAGAAACGTTTTGAATTTTCAACGCCTTCATTTACGATCAGTTCTTTTGAGCGCTGATGCAGATCGATCAGCTCCACCTTCATTGTATTTGCAACTTCTTTTACAACTGAAGGATAATCACCGTGCTGGTCCACAAAATTTCCGCCAGCATCAAATTTTCTTCTCATCACGGGTGTGATCAGGATGGGTGTAGCGCCTTTTGAACGGACATCGTTTACAAAACGGGTCAGATTTTCTTTGTACAAAGTAGCAGCCGGTGCATAGCGGGTACTGTCTTCTTCCTTGCTGTCGTTGTGCCCAAATTGTATCATCACAAAATCGCCTTGTTGCAGGCGGTTCATGATACCATCCCAATGCTTAAGATTGATAAAGCTTTTGGTACTGCGGCCATTCACCGCATGATTTTCTACAATGATATCAGAAGTAAGAAATGACGGCAGGTACATGCCCCAGCCCCGTTCAGGATTTTCCTCCAATGGTTTGTTGGCCATGGTACTGTCACCTGCCAAAAAGAGGGTTGGCTTTTTTTCAGGCTGAAAAAAAGCGAAACCACTCACGAAGAGTACTGCTATGGCAAAATAATTTTTCAAATCACAAATATTAAAACCCCACAGGGCAACCGTTCATTATCTTAAAGCATTGATATCAATCACATCCATATCCGTGTATACATAATTTTCTCCGGCCATTCCCCAGATAAATCCATAATTGGATGTGCCGCAACCACTGTGAATGCTCCATGGCGGCGATACAATTGCCTGTTCATTTCCCACCACCAGGTGCCTTGTTTCGGTTGGCTCACCCATCAGGTGAATGACCTTTTGGTTTTCGGCCAGGTCAAAATAAAAATAGGCTTCCATCCTGCGGTCATGTACGTGCGTGGGAATGGTATTCCAAACACTGCCTTCTTTTAAAAGGGTTAAGCCCATTACCAACTGGCAACTTTTCAATCCGTCGGCATGTATGTATTTATAGATCGTACGCTGGTTGGCGGTAGCCACTGCTCCCAATTCAACCGGCGAAGCTTTTTCCTTTTTCATTAATTGCACCCGGATCTCTTTGTGTGCAGGTGCAGAAAGCAAATAAAATTTTGCCGGTGCTGCTCTTTTTACAGATTTAAACTGAATTTTCTCATTTCCTTTACCTACGTACAAACAATCCAGTTTTCTCAATGGGTATGCTTTGCCCTCTACGATCACTTCCCCGTCCCCACCAATATTTATAATGCCGATCTCCCTTCTTTGTAAAAAATAATCTGCCTTCAGGGCATCGTATGTTGGTAAGGAAAGGGTTTTATAAACCGGAACCACACCACCAATGATTACCCTGTCGTAATGGGTGTACAATAATTTTATTTCATCGGGCACCATCACCTGCTGCATCAAAAAGGCTGCCCGCAGTTCATCCGTACCCATCGCTGCAGTTTCCTTCGCACTGTTATGATATCTTACTTCCATACAAATTTTTAAGGCACGGACCCGTCAACTATGAGTTTTTATCTTTAAGATGTCAATACTTTTTAAGGTACTATATACACGCTTTTCAACCCATATTACCCGCCGCTTTTTCGGGGGACTTTCCGGGTGTATATTTTACCTGCTTTACTCTAACAATTTTACGCTTATTGTGCTTACTAATCACTTTCAATACAGTAGTTTATTTATGCAAACGTTCCCGTTATCGCTGCCGGAAAAAAGGATTTTTTCCTTCTAAAAATCATTTGTTAAGGCCCTGAAAAAAAAGATGTTTTTTACCAGTTTCCCACATTTTTTTTGTATTGCATTAAAAGCCTGCACCGGTAGTGACTAGCAGCAACTTTTATTTCCATAGGGCTTCGAGCCCTGTATAACCCAATATGTAAAAACTATAGTTCCGGTTACCTGCCTGCCTGTATTCCCCGGTTTTTGTATAAATAGCAATAGCACCCCCTCCTGCCGCATCCGCCATCAACACGGTTCCCGGCCGGAATACTTTGATCATGGCAACATCAGCCGGGTTGATCCAAAGCGGTGTTTCCGCATCAAGCCTTATTTCGTTGATGTAGATTTCTGTAGACTGTCCACGCCATTTAAAAGAACGATTGCCTGTTTCATTGTCCGTTTCTATTCTTAACCCGCCAATCTTTTGGGAAAGATACAGGTACAGGTCGGGCGCATTGGCCATTTCATCAGAACTTAACCCATCCAGTACCATGGCATCCGAACCGGAAAAAGCACCGGTACTGTTTTCGCTGTCAAAGTCCTGCAGTCGCTTGTTTGACCTCGTTCTCAATACTATTTCCGGCATAATGATCTTGTATTTTATTTCCGCTGCATCAAACCGGTAAACAGCGGTATCTGCTGCCGTTAGTACAGCGGCAGTATCGCCGATTGTAATAAATTGGGTAACACTGGCGATGGGGGTAAAAGCAGAATCAAGCGGTGTTTCAATTTTTATCTCGAGGTCGTTGTTCTTTTTCCCGGGCCTTGAAAAAATAATGAAGGCAGAATCCTGGAAAAGCAGGTTGCGGACGGCAAAATCTTTGTTTTCATCCAGCTCTGTGACATTAATAACGCTCTGTTTGTTTTTGGAGATCATAGCATAATTGATCAGTTTGTCTTTTTTGCCTGCATTGGAAACCTTGCCTTTAACTGCGAAAAAACTTTTTTGCAATAAAAAATTCAGCGCATATACACCTTCCTCTACACTACTGTCGATTTTGAGTTTGGCGTGGATATACCCATTGATAAGCGGGTAGCGAAACTTCCATTTTTTCCCCGTCTTCACATTTTCTGCCCAAAGCTGGAGGGTGGCGGTTTTGGCTACTGTTTTATAATCGGGCAGGGTAGCTTCAAAACTGATGGAATCTCCTTTGGCAAATGATACTTTGTCCACTACCACCACAAGATTGCTGGCCTGCTGTGCCTGCAAAAAATTGATCCCGGGCAGCAGCAAGGTACACAGCACCGTTAGTGCTGCATTTACAAATCCCTGCTTTTGAAATTTCATCTGCCCTGGTTTAAAAAAGAAGGCCACAATATTTCATGCAGCCTTTTCTTGTTGTTGTATATTAGAGAGGGTAAAATCAATATCCGTAATCCTGGGGAATTTTTCCCTGGCTTATATCAGACTGATGTATTGGGAAGAGTTCATGCTTGTTAGCTGTGAACCCAATCGCATACCTGGCTAATGTGGTAGTGATCAATGTACTTAATTCGGGATCATCAGGTCCGGAAGAAGAACGCACCCAGTTAACACGTGTGGCACCGGGTATTGAGCTGCTTCCTGTTGGACCGGGCCAGTACAATGAGTTTGCCCAAATGGTACCATCATCTGCTGTGGAGGAATTAATAAAATACATAAAGGATGGAAGGTTTTCGTAAGGAGGCTCTTTATAAGCCATTTTACGCAGGTTGGTCTTTGTCTCTTGTATCTTGGCACCCAGCAGGTTCCACCTTATCAAATCATATTTGCGCAAACCTTCCCCCATAAATTCAAGGAAACGCTCATTTACGATAGCGTTAAAGAAACCGGCTTTTGCAATGGGTGTGGTGCCAATAAGACCTTCATTACCCCTGAAACCTCTTTTTCTTACTGTTTCAAAAGCTGCAAGGGCAGCAGCAGTTGGAGACCCGTTCAATTCATTTTCTGCTTCAGCAAACATAAGTAATACATCGGCGTACCGGATGATTGGCCAGTTTACACCAAAGTACTGGCCATTATTGTCGTTGCTGATTGCTGGTGTTATCCATTCTCTCCTGAACTTACCGTCACGGATCTCAAAAATCCTCGAACCTTTTTTAGTTCCATTTTGATTCACATCATAGGGTGCCACGGAAACATCCCGGCGGGTGTCAATAGAATCAAATTGGTAATAGGCAGTTGGCAGAATGATAACAAAGCCATTTCCCGTATTGGTTCCCGCACTGTTAATGGCACGTGGACCATTCGCATATCCAAACTTGCTGTCTGCAATGGCACTGCCACCAGACATACCAACCTGGAAGATTATTTCTCCGGCAGGATCTACAGGTGTTTGAACACCGCACACATAATCTTTAAAGAGTGATTTAAAATCAGGCACCAACGAATGTTTACCAGATTCAATTAATTCCTTGCACTCATCCCTTGCGATGGTATAGTAAGTAGCAGGATCGGAACCTTGCTTCATTTGTACAGGGCTTCTCCTAAGTGACCAGCCTGCCCTGCACAATGCCATCCTGGCCCTTAATGCCATGGCAGCGCTTTTAGTAATTCTTTCATCCGGGGTCACTTCATCCCGCCATGGCAGGTGCTCTTTGGCCACTGCTAAATCCTGCAACAACTTTTCATATATCAGATCACGGTCTTGTTTCTGCGGAAATTCTTCAGGGTTTTTAAATGCGGGAACCATTGGTGCCGGCACATCGCCCCAAACAGTAATAAGCGTCAGATAAAATTGAGCTCTTAGTGTTAATGCTTCTCCATACATACGCCTGGCTTCTTTTTGTTTGTCGTCACCCTGCTCACCTTTATAAGATGCCATTAGAGGAATATTATCGATGCAGTGGTTGGCTATTTCAATACCGCGGTACAGCTGGCGGTAAGGGCGGCTTAATTCTATATTACCTGCATCCAGTTCATACCTCGACATACTCCTTCTTCCTCCGTCATTATTTTCAGAAGGGTTCATACACTCATCTGAACCCATCGGATAGTAAATGCTGAGACGAATACCATAGCCAGGATCTCCACCCATTTGGTTGTAAGAAGCCAGTACTACTTTTAAAGCGCTGTCATTGCTGCTAAAAGCATCAGAAGAAACAAATTCTGTTTCTGGCTCTTCGGTCAGGTATTTTTTACAACCCGTTGCCAACAGCATACATGCACCTGTTATCAACAAAGTGAAAAAAACTGATATAAATGTCTTATTCATAAAGCAATAATTAAATAAATTTAAAATGAAGCGTTTACACCAAAAATAAAACTGCGGCTGCGTGGATAAGCAGAGTAATCCACGTTCGGTGTTGGATAAGTGTTTGCCTTGTTACGTGTGCTCACTTCAGGATCATAACCAGAATAACCAGTGATCACCGCTACATTATTAGCTGTAGCATACAATCTTAAACTCTGAATCCCAATACGACTCAAACTCTTTTTAGGGAATGTGTAACCAAACGTAATATTGTTCAGTCTCAGGAATGATCCGTCTTCAATTGCCCATGAATGCAGGATGAATGAATTATTGCCCGAACGTAAAGGCACCCACGAAGTGGCATCTTTGTTTATCTCTGCCAATTGATTAAGGTCTGTCACCACTTCCCCCTGTGCGTTGATGGTGCGCCATCTTCCCTGGATATCGGTAGTGGCGTTGGCCCATGGCGTGTACATGTTTGAAAATTCGATCCTGTTGGCATTCATCACATCTCCGCCAACACTCCAGTTAACAAATATGCTCAGATCAAAATTCTTATAAGAAAACTGCTGACTCAACCCGCCCGTAAACTTCGGATTGGGGTTACCAATAATGGTTCTGTCAGCTGCATTTACTACTCCATCTCCATTCAGGTCTTTTAGCTTTAAAGCACCCGGAATTAAATTGGTGGAATCTGTACCGGCAGCCGCACCTGATGCATAGGAATACAAGCCATTTTTAACCACACCGGCATTTAGAACATATACTCCGGTTACACCGCCCGCATGAAAATCGCTCGCTTTATAAAAGCCATCCGTAACAAAACCATACATGGATCCCACGGGGCTTCCTACAATAGCGGCAAAGTCTTCCAGGCCTGCAGGGCTCCAGCCAGAAAAAGTTAACTGTGTATCAATGCCGGCTGTGAGGCCTTTTATTTCATTCCTGTTCCAGGAATTATTGAGGTTGAAATTCCAGGTGAAATTTTTCGTTTTTACGGGTACCAGGTTCAATTGCAGCTCTATGCCTTTATTTACAGTAGCACCTGCATTCTTTATTTTATTGATATATCCGAGTGCGGTTGAAACGGGGGCCTGTAACAACAGGTTTTCTGCACTGTTCCGGTAAAGGTCCACAATAATTTCAACCCTGTTGTTAAATAATGTTGCATCTATACCAAGATTCCTGCTCACATTGGTTTCCCATTGGATAAAGTAGTTTGACAACTGGCTCCCTGGTGCTAATGTGGTTACATTCTGATTGTTCAGGCTATAGGGATTAAAAGGACCAAAAGTTGTAAGATAGGAGTAGTCAAGCACCCTGTTGTTACCGGATTCACCATATCCCGCCCTTATCTTAAGATCATTTAACCATTTCACCTTCTGGATAAACTTTTCACGGCTAACTCTCCATGCAACCGACGCCGCAGGGAAGAAACCCCACCTGTCGTCCGGGTTAAATTTGGATGAACCATCATAACGGATGGTGGCATTGAACAGGTACTTGTCTCTAAATGTGTAGTTTACTTTTGAAAAGAATGACAATTGCTTGCTATTGAACACAGCTCTTCTGGGGAAACCGCTTCCTGAATCAACCTTGCCCAGGCTGCCATCTGAGATGGCTTGTTTTGGAGTGGTAAAAGTAGGAATGTCCCGGCGGCGGTGATATTGTGTTTGTGCCCACTGGTTATAAATTTCCTGGCCAACTAATACACCAAAGTCGTGCGACTTTTTATAATTTTTTACATTCCAGGTGAGTACATTTGAAATGTTCAGAACTTTTCTTGTTGTTGAATCGAGATTGAGTATTGGATTTCCAGCTCCATATATCCTGGAGTCTGCCGTTACGCTGTCCGAAAACAGGGTTTGCCTGATTCTCGTATAGTCGTACCCGGCAGTTGTTTTAAAAGTCAGTTTTTTACTAAAGCTGTACTGGAAAGAAATACTGCCGTTTGCAAGGGCCTGGTGTTTTCTTCTTATTTCAGAACGCATCAACACTACTGAATTGATGAGACCAAGGCTGTTACCATTTGTTTCTATAAACTGGTCTTCGTCAAATTCATCAACTTTTTCATTGAAGCTGATAAAAGGTTTGTACTTAATTACCTGGCGCAACCTGTTAAGCGAAGCACCTCCTTCATTAGAAGTACTGACACCATCAATTACCTGGTCGTTATACCTGCCGCTTACGCCGATTTTAATTTTTGAAGCAGGCCTGAATTCAAGTTTGATATTTCCCAGGTTTCTTTTGTAGTCAGAATTAATGGCAATACCCTGCTCCCGGTTATAAGTGTAGCTGGCATTATAGGTAAATTTCTTTGTTCCGCCACTTGCACTCAGGATATGCGTTGTGGTCAGTGCTTTTCTTCCCATTACTTCTTCCTGCCAGTTAACAGGCATTACGCTGTCTCTTGCGTAAATAGCAATGGAGTCATACGTTCCAACATAGCGGTTCTTGAAACTTGTGATATCATCAGAGCCTACTAAATGCGCCCTTTCCCACATAAACTCAAGATACTCCTGTGGGTTCAGAACCTCTAACTGGTTTCTTAATGTTTTTACACCTACAAAGCCAGAATAATTTAATTTGACTTTACCCTGCTTGCCGCTCTTTGTTGTTACGATCACCACACCATTGGCACCCCTGGCGCCGTAAATCGCAGTTGCAGAAGCGTCTTTCAGTACATCGATTGATTGAATGTCCTGTACTGATAATGAATTTAAGCCGCTTTCCACCTGTATTCCATCAATGATGTATAAGGGAGCATTGTCCTGTGTAATAGAAGTACCACCCCTAACTTTGATCTTGATATCTGCTTCAGGTGAGCCTTCTGTTGCAGCAGCCGTAACCCCCGCAAGCCTTCCGTTCAGTGCTTCCGCAGCATTGTTCATAGGCATATCTTTCAGATCTTTTGCGCCTATAGATGACGCCGCCACCGTTACATCCCTCTTACGCAATGTACCATACCCCACATTCACCACCACTTCATCCTGCACTACAACATCCAGCGTAAGCATAATGGAAACTTCTTTGTTATCGCTTGCACTTACAATGATGCTTTTGTAGCCAACAGCAGATACCACCAGGTTTACGGTACCGCTTTCTTTTACATTGATAGAAAACGATCCGTCATCCTTTGTCTGAACACCTTTTTTATTTCCTTTGGTTAATATGTTTACACCTTTTATTCCATTCCCGGAAGAATCAGTAACTACACCTTTGATGGTTTGCTGTGCAAATGACTGTATGGATATGATCAGGATAAAAGAAAGGACACTGAGGACTTTACTCATATAGCAATGTTTAATTCGATTTTATAAACGGGGCACTGGATAGTAAGAGTGCCCGGCAACAAAAAAAGCTGCAATCACAAACCAATAATAGAAATTTTTTAGGCCTGTTTTCGGGCTTTTAACCACTATTTTTATGCAATCGTTACCGGCAACGAAGGCCGGTAAAACATATTGGTTTTTTTAATTTCCTGTTAGCGAAGACAACAGCCAGTAATGCGATGAACATGATCTGCCAATTGCACAGATGTTTTTGATTTTTATGGCTGCTTTACTGCCTGTCTTGCTAATAATTTCCAATCACCACCTTGCTTTTGCCACACTAGTAATATCATTAAATGAACTTCGCCGGGTTTTCCATCATTGTTGGTAACAGCATCCAGCTTATGACGCACCAGGGCTGTATTACCCGACACTGAAACAGTTTGATCAGATAAGTTGATGGAAACAAAATCACTTTTACCCGACAGTATTTTTTCAATAAATACTTTTTTGTTTTCTACAGCACCGTTTGAATGGCCGTAGCTTAATTGTGATGAAGTTAATTTATCAAGCATGACTGAATCTGCCTCTGTCATTGCCTTTTTTAACGCTTCTACCCGGGCAGCAACGGCTGCTTCCTTTTTGCTTTGAGAAAAAGTAGGGCTGGCAAAAAATAAAATGGAAATAACTGATAAGAGAATTTTGATTTTCATTAATATTTTTTTCATCATTAACTGAATGACTTTTTACAGAATCCTACTGAACCTATTTTGTAACAACCAGGAATAAAAACATATCGAACGTGATAGATCGAACCTCAAATCTGTCGTGCCTACGGCACTCAAACTCCAGGTTTTACAATTGGATGCTACCCATTTACAGCCCCTACGGGGTATATCAATACCAGTAAAACAACTTTACAACACATCTTTTTTCAAACGTGAAATCAGTTTCAAAACCGGATACTACCCTTGTGCAGCCTATACGAGGCATCTCACTACCAGTAAAACAACTTTACAACACATCATTTTTCAATCCTGAACCAGTCAATATCCGCAAACCCTGCATCATTAGTTTTTAAGGGCCTCCTGCAAAAGAAACCAATTTTGGCCCCAATCCACCTGCCCGGTTTGGCTACAAATTTTTCTCCTACAGAAGTGAAACTATTACCATCGGTACTGTAGCTGAAATGGCATACCGCACCGGTATCAACAGTCACCCTAAAGAATAACCCTCCCGGCTGCACGTTTGAAAGCAGTTTTTCTTCCTCCGCTTTTCCCTTATCAGCATTATTACAAACAGCATAACTCAAATACAATCCATCATTCTTCTTTACAAGCGAAAGATAAGCATAACTGCTGCCCATGATCACAAATCCAAAACGCTCACCTATGGTTTTGGGTGAAAATAAAAATTTGGTGGTGGCCGTAAATTTTTCTGCCGGTAGTTTTTGCAATAAGAGGTTGGGTAATTGCCACAAATTATTGGCGCTGTCCTGCACGGCATTCATGCGCAACGCCCCTTTTTCAGGATAAGGGAAAACCCAGCCTTCTTGGGGTTTAGCATGCCACTGCCATTGCAAACCCAACCCTGTTCCATTACATTCGTCTGTTTCTTCTATATTAAATGAAGATGACACAACAGTTCCAGCCGGCATTCTATATTTCATAACAGGCTCGCCTACACTATCCCCATCTTTATCTTCCCCAATTATCGGCCAGTCGTTTTTCCAACGCATAGGTTGCAGGTGTACAACTCTCCCATAGGCTTCTTTGTCCTGGAAATGCAGGAACCAGTCCTCACCCGTTTTGGTTTGCACCCAGGCTCCCTGGTGCGGACCATTTACGGTTGAGTTGCCCTGTGCCATCACCATTCTTCTTTCATAAGGGCCATAAATATGTTTACTGCGGAGTACAATTTGCCAGCCCGTGCTTACACCGCCCGCAGGCGCAAAAACATAATAATAATTATTCCGCTTATGAATTTTGGGTCCTTCCACTGTGGCATCCTTATCATGACCGTCGTAGATCAATACCGCATCGCTGGTGGTTTTATCAGCAGCGGCATTCATTTCTTTTATCACTATAATGCTTTTAAAACCAGCACGGCTTCCGGCATAAGCATGCACTAAATAATTCTTGCCGTTATTGTCCCATAGCGGGCAGGGATCGATCAATCCTTTTCCTGCTTCCACTAATACGGGTTCACTCCATGGCCCGTCAATATTTTTTGCTTTGGTAAGATAAATGCCATGGTCAGGATCTGGAAAATAAATATAAAATTCATTTTTGTGATACCGGATGGAGGGCGCCCATATGCCGTTACCATGCTGCGGCTTGTCAAATCCATCGGCATAGTTAAGCTTGTTCAATGCATAGCCTCTAAGTTTCCAATGCACCAGGTCCTTACTATGCAATATGGGCAGACCGGGTACACAATTAAAACTGGAGGCGATCATATAATAATCATCTCCCACCCTTATGACATCCGGGTCGCTGTAATCTGCATGAAGGATGGGGTTTTGATAAAACGCATTTGCTTTTGTTTGTGCGTACAGCATTGCAGTGTTGCCCGAAAGCAAAAGCGACAGAAATAATATAAAAAAGATTTTCATTGTAACAAGTTCCTAAAGCTATGCCTTTAAAAAAAGAAAGGCAACACCTGCATGCTGCCCTCTTGTATTTATTGCTGATCGTATTACCAGTTTTGTCTCGGGCAGGAATCGTCATACTTGTTGCCGAGGAGAAATCCTATTACAAATTCATGTGTATTTCTTGAATACTGGCTTAAGGAAGTAGGTGCCACATCATAGGCATAGCCAATATTCATGGTGTTGGAAACATTGATACCCGCCATGGCAGAAAAACCACCCAACTCATCACCAAAGCGATAGTTGCTGCCGATCCAGAGTTTATCCTGGTACTGCAGTTTTACGCCTGCGAATATCTGTGGGGAAATGGGCTTTACATATTGTATCATCACCGAAGGCAACATGGTGATATCATCATTCAAAAAGAATTTATACCCTGCTGTGGTAAAAAAGTGTGGTGCAAAGTTGGAACCGTACTTGCTTGAATCTGCGCCAAATTTTGCTTTACCCGGCACAATATTCAATACAGAAACACCTACGAAATATTCTGCACCATATAGCCATAACCCGGCGCCAACTTCCGGCCGCATTTTTGAAATGGCACCCGAGAGATAACCTACCGCATCATCCGTTTGAGCAGTAAAACTGGGGCTTCCCCATTCAATTTTGCTGGCATCAATGCTTACAGACGACATACCTACCATAAACCCGGCAGATAAGGTTGTTCTTGAGTTTAACCCTTTGTGATAGGCATACGTGGCATAAGCACCCCAGCGGCTGATATAACCCGTTTTATCACTAATAACGGTAAGGCCTACCCCATGGTGTGGTTCCGGCGCCGTATATTCTTCCATATAATTACGTCCCCTGGGGTTGTCGCCGGGAACAGCATAGGAAGTGGCATTGGTGCGGTAGTCTTTTTTACCAATGGGGCCATGGGCGGTCAGGTAAAATGTAGATGGTGCCCCGTCGATACCTACCCACTGCTTCCTGTAGCTCAGCTTGAGGTCGGTGTAGTTTTCAATACCCGTTACAGCAGGATTGATAATGTAGTTGTTCAGAATGTACTGTGTGTACACCGGCTTTTGTTGTGCATACATCGTATGCGCTGTAAACAGTAAGCCAATGGCAAGCAATCGTTTCATCGTTCAATTATTTTTTACCTGATGATGGTTACATAACCCGTTCTTGGGCCACGTCCACCGCCAGTTTCAATTACATAATAATAGGTTCCAAACGGACAATCCTGTCCTTTGAATTTACCATCCCATGGCTTGTTGTAACCATAACTTTCAAATACCAGCTGGCCGCTTCTTGAGAAAACCCTCACCCTAACATCAGGATAGAACTCAAGATTCTCAATATCCCAGAAATCGTGGTTGCCATCACTGTTAGGGGTAAACGTATTGGGTATAATATACTTCCTCACCACTTTCACAACAACGCTTTGTGTTCTCACACAACCTTTATCAGAGGTTACCTGCAGGCTGTAAATGATATCATCCAGCGGTGTACCCGAAGGGCTGGCCGATGTGGCGCTGTTCAAATAAGTGGAGGGTGTCCACAAATAACTGGCACCATTCGTAATGGTAGGGTTCAGTTTCAACACATCGCCTTCCAGTATATTAATAGCATTTTGATTTCCGAAACTGATAGTTGGTGTTGGATTCACCACGATATCCTTTTCTTCAAAATCAACACAACCATTGGTAGTAGTGTAGGTGTACCTGATAGTACGTGGACCTGTTCCTGCCAGTATCGGGGTAAACTCCCCGTTGCTCACACCGTCCCCACTGTATTCACCTGTACCTGCCAGGCCAAATACATCTGATGCACCCGTGAGGATAAAGGCACTGGCTTCCTGGCAAACGGGTGCAGGTTGTGTAAATTGTACCTGCGGAGCGGCGAGTACACTGATATCCTGTATAAGATCCGTTGAACAACCCGGGCCATTAAATGCCCTGATCAATACCCGGAATGGCTTAGTGGCTGGTGTGCCAAATTCAGGATAACTGTTTGTATAAGTACTGTTGGAAGCAGGTGCATTGATGGTTTGCTTTACAGCAGGAGCACCCTGGAAATCCCAGTAAATTTCTAATTTATCAACCGTACCATAGCCTGTTACTGCCGACCTGTCGATTATACCAACCGGCAGGTTGCTGCAAAGGGATGCCGCATTATTGATATCAAATGCCACTGTTGGTGCGCTGAATGCTTTTACCATTTTAGGAATGGCATTTACACAACCGCTGTCTGAGGTAGCCGTGAGCGTTACATTGTATTCACCGCCTGTAGTGTACGTAAAGGATGGATTGGCTGTAGATCCTGGTGATGATCCAGCTACACCAAAGTCCCAGTTCCATACTGCTACCTGGCCGGAGTTTAATGTCACATTCTGTGTAAAGTTGGCCAAACCGGTTCCCACACAAATATCACTCACGGTGAAATCCATTACCGGGTTAGGGTTGATAACCACTGGTAAGCTGAATGGAGCAGCGCTTACACAACCATTGGCATTCTTCACACTTAAAGAAACAGGATAGCTTTGACTGTTAGTAAATGCATGCGTTGCCGGTGCCAGTGTTGTTTGTGTTAAAGTGCCTCCATCACCAAAGTTCCAGTTCCATTCTGTAATGGCTGCCCCGTTGAGTGTAGAGGCATCGTTGAATGTGATGGTACTGTCTTCGCAACGAATGGCGGAATAAGTAAAGCCGGCAACAGGACTCAGGTTTACATTAAAGTTAACTGTGGTGGGTGCAGAGCTACATCCTGCGGCAGAGGTCACCGTTAGCGTAACCGTTCTTGGCCCTGAACCTGTATAGGTGTACGTAGGATTCTGATCTGTTGACGATCCTGGTACCGGGGCATCACCAAAATTCCATGCCCATCCATTTACCGTACTGGCCGGTGCTGTACTGGTGGAGGAAGAGAAACTGGCTGCATTACCAAGACACACACCGGTGGGTGCAGTGATGGCTGCAACAGGCTGTTCAAATATTGCGTTGTATTGTTTATTGATAGACTGTACACAACCATTGTTGCTGGTAGCCGTCAACGTTACTGTAAACGGACCCACTGCACTGTAAATATGTGCAGGATTGGTAGCTGCACTTGTACCGCCATCACCAAAACTCCATTGGTATGTCATGGGCGTGTTGCCACTGATAGTGCTGGTATTTGTAAACGTGGCTGATGCATTGGGCAAACACACATTTCCAGGCAGTGTAAAATCAGCAACTGGCCTTGGATTGATAGTGATGGTTTGTGATGCAACCGGGTTGCTGGCACAGCCTTTATCGGTGGTTACCGAAAGTGTGATGGTATGATTGCCTTCTGCTGCAAATACATGGGTTGGGTTTTGTTGTGTGCTGGTGCCTTCTGTACCACCAAAGTTCCAGTTCCACTGGGTGATGTTACCGGAGTTGGCAACAGAAATATCACTAAAGCCTACTGAACGGCTTGAGCAGTTAATGGTATCGGTGAAGTTAGCCGTTGGTAAGGCATTTACCGTTAACAATGCAGTGTCTATTGTTGAAACGCAACCTGCCGCCGAAGTAACGGTCAACTGTACTGTTTTTATTCCGCCTGTTGTATAAGTATGTGTTGGATTCTGCGTAATGTCTGCCGGCGAACCGTCACCAAAATTCCAGGTCCAGCCTGTAACTGTGCTGCCCGCCGCAGTGCTGGCTGCAGAAGAGAAAGCAACGTTACCGCTTACACACACTTCGGTGAGTGGTGATATCGCCGCAACAGGCTGTGCAAATATGGCCGAGTATGGTTTGGAAACTGTATGCGTACAACCATTATTACTAACAGCAGTAAGTGTAACGGTATATGGACCTGTGCCTGGGAATACATGCGTTGGGCTTGCAGGTATTACAGCAGGTGCCGTTAAATCTCCTGTACCATCTCCAAAGTTCCAGGTATAGGTTACTTGCGCAATAGTACCATCACTGATGGTGGTGGTATTCTGGAAGGCAGGCGAAGCGGAAGGCAAACAGGTATTGCCGGGCAATGTAAAGTCAGCCACCGGTGATGCAGCAATGGTGATGGTAACAGATTCTGCTGTGGCACTGCGGCATCCGTTGACAGTGGTTACAAAAAGTGTAACTGTGTAAGTGCCAGAAGTGGCATACACATGCACGGGGTTTTGAACGGTGCTGGTAGCGCCATCTCCAAAATCCCATTCCCAGCCTGTTATATTATTTCCAAAACCATTGGAGGTATCTGTTGCCGTTAGTGTACGGCTGGTACAGTTCATATCGTACCTGAATCCCGCCTTCGGCAATTGATTAACATTGATGGTATGCGTGGCTGTATTGGTTGATGGACATCCGCCTGCTGAAGTTACTGCCAGGGTAACGGTATGGTTACCCGGTGTGAGCCAAACATGTGAAGGATTCTGTACGGTACTTACCAATGGATTGCCTTCATCAAAGGTCCATGTCCAGCCTGTTATGTTTCCAATAGCAATGGTGCTGGCATCCTGGTAGTTGGCGGTTTGACCCAAACACACAAATGTTGGGTTAGTATTGATCGCTGCTACAGGTGTGGCTTCCACTACTACCGTGTCTTTAAATTCTTTTACGCAACCGATGGGAGTACGAACCGTAAGTGAAATCGTTTTTATCCCCGGTGTTGTCCAGGTTTGTGCAGGAGGTATTTGACCGTTAAACGTATTGCCATTATCGAATACCCACTCCCAGCTGCTGATGGCGCCGGAGGTTCCGGAAGCGGTAGAAGCATCTGTAAAAGTGACCGGCACATTGGCACAAACAGAATCTTTACTGATGGTAAACTTTGATTCAAGTCCACCACCAAAATCAATTCTCACGCTGTCTGTGGAAATACAGCCTACTGTATTGGTGGTCGTTAGTTTTACTAAAAACTCGGTAGGACCTGCAGGATAAGTATGTGTTTGGGGAGAAATAGTACCCGAGTTGATAACCGTACCATCACCAAAATCCCATTCCCAGCTAAGGATATTGGTTCCTACCATCGGCACTGTATCTGCGGTGAAAGGAACTGTGGGGTTACCACAGGAAGGGTTTGCCGCCAGGTTCAGCAGGTCTTGTCCTACGTTGACCAGTATCACCTGCTGGTCTTCACCCGGACAATCACTCAGGAAAGTACCATAGGCTGTAACCTTGAAACTATATAATCCATTTGCACTAAATGTAAACGGTATGGGAGATTTATAAACATAAAAAGTACGTCCGCTTACGGTGATCGTATCTTCAACTTTTGCAATGCCGCCAACAATTGCACCAGGGATTTCTGCATTGGGTGTGATCCTGGAATCTTTTGGTTGCCATACCACACTATCTACCAATGTGGGTGACCAGGGTAAGGCAATTCTAAGTGTGATGGGTGTATTCACACAGGTTCTTACAACGGTACTGCTGGAATCGCTACCCAGCGGGTTATCTGATATTTTGATGGAAGAAAGATTCTTTATAGAGGTACCTGCATTGAAACCATAGCTTTCACCATCGCCGTATCCATAAGCAATGGCAACAAAACCAGTATCAGCAGTCAGTGAGTGCTTCGTTAAAGAAGCTACCGGCAACCTGGCATAAGAGTAGCCAGCATCCTGAGGATGTGCTGTAAAACTTCCTGCAACGGGTGCTACGCCATCCAGTCTGAAAGAGGCAGTTTTGGATGAAGGAATAATTACATTCATGTAGCTGGTGTAAGCTCCTGAACCATCAATAATGGCACTTCCAGATGTGGGAGAAAAGAACACCACGCTTGATATGGCCTGTTCCACCGGGCTTAAAATGATCATTTCTGGTCCAGCGTCAATGGCGGAGTTGGATGTACAACCAGGTGTGAGCATGAACTGGCTTACGTTGATGGGTTTATCACTTGTAATGGATAAAGGAAGATCACTTTGGTATTGATAATAAACGGGGGTTCCATTTACAGATACCAGGTTGACCGCAGTTAAAGTGGTACCATTCACTTTTACTACAGCGGTTGGATCCTGGAAATAGATCCGGAAATAATTAGGAGCTGTATTCGCAGTGGCGGCAGTCAGGTATTTTGTACCCCAGGCTACTGATGGAAACATCTGCTGTATCAGGTGGTCTGAACCAGTTGTGGAGGTACAACCGGCAGAACCTTGTATAAAACAACGGCCATTACCTCCAAATACAGTAATTGTTTTATCGCAGGTAGTAGAAACTTTAGTTCCACTCAGATCCAAACCATTACCGGCGGGACTAAAACCTCCCATGGCATTAAATACCTGCCCTTTGTTTAAAGTAACCGTGTAGGTTCCGTTAGCTGGATACAACGTATTGGCAGGCGTGGTTTGATTCTCATTAAATAAGGAAGCACCGGTGGCGTCAAGTATGGGTTGTGTGGGTGTAAAAGTTACCACCGTATTATCTTCTTTCGCTATTACAAAGAAAAAGGAGTTGGGATTGCTGTTATTACTTTCGCCACCAAATGCCTGTACGGTATAGGAAGAATTCCAGGTATTGGTTGGAAATACGATAGAGCCTGCCGCACTATTGCCCCTTGTATAAGAGTGCATGTGTACTGCTACCGGAATATTTTGTTCGGTATATACGTGGAGCGATTTACTGCTGACACCTGTTGAGTATAATCTTGTATCCGGAAAATTGCCTGCATTGGTATTATTGGCAGGGTCGCCCATGGGAAAGCCGCTGAACGTGTGAGACCCGAATGCAGGTATGGTAACTACCTGTGCATAGCCTCCGCTGGTAAGGTCACAGTGTACTCTTACTGCCTGCGAACCAGGGTTGGTAACATATACGCTGAGCCTGCATTCATCCTGGTCGTTTGCCCTGCGGCTCATTTTTTCTTCATAGCCAAAACCCAGGTAAAAATCTGTACCGGTATTGGATACATCATCGGGCGACTGCACTATTTCACCATTCAGCGTTACGATATCTGCATCTGCTGCAGATACACCGCCACCACTATGTGTTATCACAGCGCTCTTTATTCCAAATCCGGAAGTGAGGAACCTTACAAAAATGGGTCTTCTTGTTAAAGCGCCGCCGGTATAAGGAATTGACAGTGATGTACCAAAACCACTGCCACTGTTCAAAGAAATTTCGAAGCCTGATCCGGCAGGTACGGTAATAGTGATATTACCATTGGCAGGATTGAGATAAGCACCTGTTAGTACATACGATACCGTGATAGCATTGGCGCCAAAAAAATTGGTTCCAAAATTAATTTGCCCGGGAATAGCTGTTAATACGGGAACGGGAGCACCTGTTGTAAAACATACATCTGCGCCATAGCTGGTACCCAGGGAATTGGTTGCAAAAGCCCGGTAACAATAACTGGTGTTGGGTTGCAACTGCTTTATCAGGTCACTGAATGGATCAGAGCCACCGTTTAAAATGATCTTGCCGATATTAGAAGCAATGGTAGCGCCGCCACCTGCATTCCACACCAGGCCTTTTGATGTAATGGCCACGCCCCCGCTGTCAACGATCACACCACCACCTGTTGCTTTATTAGATAAAACGTTTGTAATGGGGTTGGTGGTGACAACCGGCGCTGTAGGAGCATCTGTTGTAAACTGAATGGTGGCTCCGTATTGAATGCCAAATTGTGTAACGATATAGGCTCTTATCCAGTAAGTGGTGCCTGCAGATAACCCCGTGATTGGACCACTCATTACACCAGCACTTCCATTGGTTGTTTTTGTAGTGGCAGATGTATCCATTGCTGCCAATGCTGCCGCACTTACAGGAGACCAGATAAAGCCACTTTGTTGTACCTGGTAAAATTGATTGGCGTTGAAGTCATAAGTTCCTGTTGCAGAGGCGGAATATTTTCCGGTAGCAGCAGCAGATACAGTTTGAACGGTAACAGGCTGTGCTACGGGCTGATAGGTTGTTCCACAGAACACCAGGTTAATACATCGGAATAGATCATTTTTTGCGGATGCGGCACCATCGGTATTATACACATAAAATCTAACTACGTAGTTATGCCCGCTATAAAAAGTTTCATTAATGGTACCGAAGTTTACACTGGTTGTATTAAGATCGATTATTTGTGCCACCGACCCGGATAGAGGTCTCCAAGGTCCTGCATTGTCTACCTGGTAATAAGGAACAACTGTAAAATGACTTGCTGCTCCTAAATCGAAATCAGTATCAGGTTGATAGATATTAAAAGTGATGCATGTAATATTCATATCAAAACCAACTGCAGGCTTGATAGGAATATCAAATCCAAAATTATTATCTATAGCAGTTGCCCAAGGCACCCCGGTACCTCCCAATTGTGTTTTTACCCGATAACCATTGCCGTTATAACTGTTTTGCAACATACTGGCTCCGCTTATAAGAGTGCCTGTAACAACATTGGGATTTGTGAGAGAGACCTGGGCCTGTCCGGGAGGTGTATTGTTGTTAACCGCATTCGCCGTGCGCAATGGAAATGTTGCCAACTGTCCATTCGCAATACTCCCAATAAAAAATAGAAAAAAAAGAAAAAATACAGGCTTGATAATTTGCAGTGCAAAAAGATTGGTAAGCTTTTTCATAAAGACTTTCATATAGAGCAATAATGTATAAAACAGATGCTAATTTATTCACTTTTGCTGCCTTTATAGTAAGTTTCTATGCAAACGTTGCCGTAGCAAATTCAATGCTGTAAAGCATTACAGCCAACCACGCAATAATATGCAGTCATTGGTTCAAAAAAACATACACATAACCGTTTCCTTTGGAAATAAAAAGCCGGTTTATTGATTTTAGCAGCCGGTACAAATGAAAAATTCCCGGCAACAAGTGCCGGGAATAACTGGAAAAAATATATGACAATTTTTTTATAGCTGTGAGGCCTTCCTCATTTAATCACTTCTTAAAGAAATACCGCAAGGAAATTTCATGTGCACCACTGCCATCATCGAACACACTTAGTGGAGAGCTGTACTGGTCATAGGCATATCCCAATGCTACTGTTTTATCAATTTTCAATCCGGCAAACAACGAATAACTCTGCTGGTGATGGTAGTTGCCACCCACCCAGAACATATCCTTGTGCTCAAGCCTGATACCTGCTGAATAGTAAACAGGTGCATTGGGCTGGTATTGTACCATGGCGTTTGGCACCACCACATTATCTTCATCCACCTTCCAGTTGTAGCTGCCGGTAAAATAAAAGTGCCTGTACAATTTACCCTCCGGGTTGTTATTGGTTTTGATATAATTGAATTTTGCCTGCACCAGTTGCTGTACAGAAAAACCCAGATTAATACCAGGTGATTTGTAATAAATACCTGCAGCTGCGTCGCCTTTTACGGTGTTTTCTGAAGCCGCCAGCAATGGATCATTAGGAATGTAAGCCGACAGCATTTGCTTATCGAGTTTATACTGCATCAAGGTACCGGCCAAACCAAACATCAGGCGCCTGCCCTGCTGCATGTCTACACTGTAAGACAAATTTACCTGTCCGCCTGTGCGGCTGGTGGGCCCGGTTTTATCATCGTATAATACCACTGCAAGACCGGTATTCTTTTTATCAAAGTATTTATCAAAATACAGGATGGTGGTTTGTGGTCCGCCGTCAATGCCCGCCCACATTTTGCGGTAGGTGGCACCAACACTGGCCTGGTCACTGGCGCCGGCCGCAGCAGGATTGAATATAAAGTTATGCTGCGTAAACTGGCTAATGGTAAATATTTGCTGTGCCTTTGATGCATTGCAAAGCGACAACAGCAGTGAAAATGATATGATTGATTTTAATTTCATACAGCAGATTTTAATTGGCTTTAAATTTATTCACAAGGATGATTAGCGCATAATAGTAACGTTACCGGTTAGCTTATAAGGGCGCCTGTTGTTTTCCTGCACATCTATCACATAGTAATAAGTACCGTCTGGCAATGGTCTTCCTTTATACGTTCCTTCCCATTCGTTGCGGTAATTTTCGTTATTGTACACCAGTCCACCCCAGCGGTTATACACATTGACTTTCACCACTTTGGCGCAAGTGCCGTTTACCACCACCCATTTATCATAGAAGCCATCACTGTTTGGTGTAAATACTTTAGGTGGTTCTACACATGGTTTGCATGGACTTTGATTCACCACAATCGGTAATGTTGCCGCAACGGCACAGGCATTGGATGGAATACTATAACCAATCGTGAAGGTACCAGCGCCAGATAATGTTGGATTAAATGTGCTGCCAGAAACACCCGTACCGGTAAATACCCCACCGGTGATATTAGGCACCAGCGTAACTCCCGCAGCATCTGAACACAGTACTTCCACCGGTGCAATTGACAATGTTGTTGCCTGCGACACCACGATGGTCTGTTGAGCAGAACCAACACAACCAGCCCGTGTAGTATAAGTGTAAGTGATTGTTTGCGTACCCACACCGGCAGCTGCTGCATCAAAATTACCATTGCTTACACCAGTACCTGAATACACACCTGTGCCCACACCTGCCTGCGTGGCTGGTGTACCTCCTGTTAAGGTAAATGACTGGGCATTGTTACATACGCCATTTAATGTACTGAAACTTACCGTGGGTAATGCTTCAATCACGATCGGATGACTGAATACTGTTGAAACACAACCAGTAGAAGTTGTAACTGTTAAAGTTGCTGTGTAATTACCGGCTGTTGTATACGTATGCGTTTGTGCGGCATTGGTAGTAGCGGTTACAGCTGCCGAACCATCACCAAAATTCCAAACCCATTGTGTGATAGAACCGGATGCCACTTTTGATGTATCAGTAAATGTTTGTGCAGTATTGATACAAACGGTATCATTGGCGCTGAAGCCAGCTTCAGGAACGCCAGAGAACGTAATTGTTTTAGTACTATCATCATAGCAGCCTTCTGACGTAATGGTACGCAGTTTTACATCAAAGCTTCCGCCTTGTGTGTAAGCATAGGAAGGGCTTTGCACTGTAGAAGTTGCTGCAGGTGTTACACCAAAATCCCATTGCCATGTATCAATTGTACCGCCGTTACCTGCAGAAGCATCGGTGAATTGAATGGTGGCAAAACAACCGCTTGTAGTTGGGAATGTGAAATTGGCTGTTGGTCCCTGGTTCACTACAATCGGGAAAGAGAATTCTTTCAATCCATTACAACCATCAGGTGTTGGGCTGGTTGCAATCACTTTCACATCAAATGTACCCAATGCATTGTAGATGAAAGGAGTTGGTATTTGATACGTGTATAACTGCACACCATTGATAACAAAACTATCGATCAGCACATTGGATTGTGACAGGTCTGTAGCTGATTGGGTTACGCTGGCATTGGGTGCAAGATTGCTGTTAGAAGCAAAATCCCACACGATACTCAATGGCTTAAATGCCAGGGTTACTTTCATAAAGAATTCTGAACCACGACAGGCGGCGGCGGAGGCACCGGAAGCAAATTGGTTTTGAATATTGAAACCAGAGAACAGGTCAACCAGGTTGGTACCTGCATTGTATCCATAACTCTCGTCGCCGGCTACCCCATAAGCAATAGCGTTGAAACCACCCGGACAGGTCAATGTATGAGAACCTTGTGCCACGGGCAATTGTGCATAAGAATATACACCGGCGGGATCATTTGCAACAGAACTGAAGGTTACAGCAGCGCCGTCCAGTAAGAAGTTGGCGGCATCCGCAGTTTTCAACGTTACATTGATAAAATGCGACCTGTTGCTGGAGTTACCCAATGGTGAACTCACCAAAGAAACCGTATCAATTGTTTGTTGAACAGAACTTAAATAGATCATTTCAGGGTCACCAACACTGGCGCTTGGATTTCCGCACTGGCCTTTTGTAGTCATGTATTGTGCCACCATCACTGGTTTATCTGCTTCAATTACGTCCACACTTGCCGCACTGTTCAGATACTCGTAGTATGTATTGTTGATTATTCCTGTTAAGGCAACACCATTACGTTTTACAACTGTTGCTGCGTCATCTACCAGCACCCTTACGTGGCCGATATTATTAGAAAGCGGCTGTGTAGGTACAACAACATATTTATAACCCCATGCCACTTTAGGAAACATTTGCTGGAATAAATTATCACCTGAACCAGACACGTTGCTGTTAGTGCTGCAATCAATGGTTATTTTACCACTGCCGCAGAAAAAAGCAAATGGTTTACAGCCAGTGGTACCAGTAATCGATCTCACTTTTACACCACTCATATCAATGCCTGTTTCAGAACCGGTAGATGAACCAAACAGGTTTAGAATTTCACCCCTGTTGAGTATTTGCGTGAAGGTGGTGCCTGCCGCATGCGTTTCTGTTGAAACACCTGCTGGTAATACCACTTCAAGTTCGGTATTGTCTTCTGTTGCAATAGCAAAACAATAAGAACGGTTGGCAGTAGAGTTGCTGTTGTGCCGTTGTGTAAAATTAAGTGAAGTATATTCTCTTCCTAAAGTTGGTGTAGGGAACAGCAACGATACTGCATAAACCTGTGATGTAATATTGTGAGCGTATGCAACAATAGGCAGGTCGCTTACAATATGGATACCTGCGTTTGATACACCTTCTGTTCTCAACCTTGCATCCACTCCAGCGGTTACCCCTTCAGGTATTTCGTTGGCATTGGTGGTAATTACCGAGTTGGCTGGTACTACATAGTTCACTGGTGTAAAACCCGCCTGGTTTGGTATAGAGATGGTAACGTTAGCGTCTGTACTATTTGGGTTGTTGAATGTGAAACGAAGATCCTGTGCATTGTCGCCGGTCATTTTTTCTGTAGCACCATACCCTACCCAAAAGTCTTTCCCTTTATTAGAAAAGCCTTGCTTGCCCTGTCCGCCCGCTGGCTCGATGGTGCCGGTTACAATAACGTTTGCTACTGGAGCACCGCCACCCGTATTGGTGATTATTTTATTATAGTTTGCCAAAGCAAATGGAGAGAAACTAACATAAATGGTGGTAGCCGCCAATGTGCCGTTTGTATAAGGCACATTCAAGGTGGTGGCAAAACCAGTACCACTTGACAAAGAAATTTTATAGCCGGGAGGCGCTGTGATGGTAATATTTCCTGCGGCAGGTGTTAAGAAATAACCAGTCAGCACATAAGATTGAACAGGAGCCGTGGCGCCTTGCAAAATTGTGCCGAATGCCAATGAATCCGGTACCGCCAGTAATGTTGGGGTAGCCGCCAGCGTGGTAAAGGTAAATTCGTTGCCATAAGCCGTACCTACGCTGTTGGTAGCATAAGCCCTTACAAAATAAGTTGTGCTGGCATTTAATACCTGCGCCGTGCTTGTAAAGCTTCCAATACCTGTTCCATTATTTGTAAAGGGATCGGCAGTGATAACAGGAGAACCCGTGGTATTCCAGGTTACACCTCTTTGTGTTACAGCGGCGCCACCATCGTTGCTCACGTTGCCGCCTGTAGCAGTAGAAATGGCTGTAATATCAGATACTGCTGTGGTACTAACGGTGGGCAGTACCGGAGGAAGTGTTGTAAAAGTGCTGTCTGCACCGTAACTGGTACCCACGCCATTGGTGGCATAAGCCCTGTAGTGATAGGTAGTAGCAGCACTCAGACCTGTAATTCCTATTGTAAACGCACCAGAACTTACCAATGGGTTAGTTGCAATAAAGTTGTCTGCAATAGTTGGGTTGGCAGCAAGGCTCCAGCAAATACCGCTCTCACTTACCGGAGATAAAACAGGTGTAATATCACCACTTGTGTTGGCGCTGTTAACTGTTATTGCGCTGCTGCCGGTGGTAGCTACAGTGGGCGCCGGTCCGGAAACAACCGTGTTACCGCCCAGTACCACGGTACCTATGGTATTGGTTCTGTTGGTATTTGCGGAGGAACCCGAAGTAAGCCAGTACACATACATGCGAATCACATATGTATGACCGCCTGTTAAAGTAGTACTGAGTGTTCCATTGTATGTAAGGCCGGTGCTGGTTCCGCTAAAAGGATGCGGAAATGCCGGATTGCCGTTAATGGGTATCCAGGGACCGGTACCGTCCTGTTGGTAGGCCAGCTCCACTGCACTATTGCCGCTGCCTCCCGAGGTTCTTGGCCTGAAGTTGAGTGACGTAAGGTTAATATCAAAACCCGCCGCAGGCGATATGGCAAAATCCAGCCGGTAGTTGTCTGAGGCACTGGTTGGCCAGTTGGCCCTGGTTGTTTGAATAGCGTATCCATTATTACCGTAAGTACCCGTGCCGGTTGCCTGAAACGGCGTCATCAAGCCGGCATTTACATTGGCCGCCTGTGCGCCTGTGGTGACTACCGAGCCATCTGTTGTAAACGCCCAGGTAGCAGTGAACTGGGCTTTAGTACTGAGACCGAATAAAATAACTCCTGCAATAAGCAGAAAAGTTCTGATAAAATTTATTGCGAAATATTTTCTTGTGCTGATAAGAGACAGGTCGGCTGCAGCAAAGCAATGGCAAGTTTTTTTCATAATTTTTTGGCAGTTGGTTCATACTGAAAAGTAAGTACATACAGGTACCCTTTTCAGTGCCGTAAGCTACACAATAAAGCAAAGAATGTATTTTGAGGTAATTAGTTTTTTTATGCAATCGTTGCCGATAACGAAAGGCTTTTTTGATACTGATTTTAACGGTGGTCAAATGGCTGAAATATTTACTGGATGCAGGTTTTGGCAGTTTAAAATCAATTCTCAATCTATGATTCTTACCAGTTAAAAAATTATAATGTGGCTTTACGCATTTGTTCCGTGCAGTCAATTTTTTCCAGGCAAAGCCATTAGCTACGCTCCGAAGTATCTACCGATATGCATTGGGGCAATGTTATTAAGTTAAGCGCTGCCACCCAAATTGGCAAAGGTGGTCGACCTTATTCCTTAACTCGATGATTTGGCGGGACAGGACAGATCAATACTAAAAAAAGATCCCCAACAATGTTGGGGACCTTTTCATTTTTGCTCAATGTGTAACCGTTTTTATTCCACTACTATTTTGTTTATAACAGTCGATACCGTATTACCTACCTGCAGGCTGTAGACGCCTTTTTGAATGGATGCAGGAAGTTCTACTGTAAAGGTTGCTGTGCCGCCCAGGTGGTTAATGTTTTTAGCATAAACCTTTTGCCCTCCCTGGTTAAATATGGCAATAGTATAGATTGATTTTTCAAAACTTTCGAGTTGCACATTCACCATATTATTTTTTACCGGGTTAGGGTAAGCATTTACCCAGGTACCCCTGTTGCGCAGGTTAATGCTTAAGGTGTTGCTGTATTTAATGTTGCCGTTTCTCTCGGTCACCTTTATGCGATAAAAGTTATTGCCACTGTTCGGCAGCGCATCAAAATAAGTGTAGCTGTTAAGGCCGCCGTTATTAGATCTGGCTTGTAAAGTATTTAATGCGCTGAAACTTCTGCCGTCAGCAGATCTTTCAATCACATAATTTACCACGTCAGATTCAGTGGCGTTGCCAAATTCAACCTGTACACCATTTTGTTTCTGGAAAGCTTTTACGTTTACGAAGGCAACGGGTGTGGTGCCGGTGTTAGATAGAATAAATAATCCAAACGCATTAAAACCCGTAGCCCTTGCAACAAATGGGTCAGCCGCAGAGCCTGTTCCAGAAACGGTTGCCAATGTTTCGTCCCAGCCGGTACCATTCCAGCGGCGAACAAAAACTGCACTGGCTCCAGTAAAGCCACCTGTTTGGTCTGCAATGGTCCATTGAAAACGAAGTGTATCCAATGCATTACCGCCAGCAGTTGCTTCTGTAATATTCCATTCTTTTTGTAAAGAAGCAGCAGGTGCAGGATTTGTAATGGCATCTTTTAATGTTACAGTATACACTTCCGGAGTACCGCCACCATTGATGTATAAAGGGGTATAACTTGTAATATTTGTTCCAATATTAAATTCAGTTCTTAATCCACCACCAGGAACTGTTCTTCTTAAAGCACCAGTACCGGATACAACAAAATAGATATTAGGCGATGCCGCTGTGGCACCTACAGTTCCTGTAATCAGGTTCGATGTAAGTGTTGCATCTACCAAACCACCGTTGTTGATATTAAGATAAACTCCTCCTTGTGATGTGGCGATAGTATCGGCTTTGAAATAAGCGCCCAGTCTTAATAATCCGCCTACATTCAATGTTATTGTTGAAGCAGGATTTTGAAAAGGAATTAACTTGGATCCACCTGTTGTACTTGTATGTGCAGAAAGGTCCAGCGTTCCATTTATGTTGTAAACAAACCTGCCATTTGCAGTGGCAGAAGTGGAAAGATCGTTGTGGAATGAACTGGTTGGATCAGTTAAAGTAACAGTTCTGCCTGGCAAAATAGTTACGCTAATAGAATCATTGGAAGGGGTTGAGTTTAGAGCGGAGAAGCCGTAGTTGCCGCTTATCTGGAATTGCATATCCTGATCGATGATAACACTTGCCCCTGTTGCACCGTTTGAATTAGGCCCGCCAGGAAAATTCAAATTACCATTGTTTGGCCTGAATCTGCCCATTTGAATGGAACCTGTACCAGTGATCCATAAATATTTACAGGAGGTTCCTAATTCCAAAGCAATTTGTGAACCCGGTGCGCCAAGCGTTCCGTTAACCTGCACTGTATCAGTAAAACCTCCACCCAAAGCACTTGACGCAACACCTACCCTTAAAGTAGCGCCCGGATTTAATGTTGCACCTTGTTCAATAAAAAGGTTCAGGCAACTTTTGGTGGCTCCGGTAGTTACTGTATGTCCATTGCGTACAAATACCGTATTGTTTGACGTAGGTACCTGCCCCGAAACTGCAGGAATCCAGTTGGGCGTTGGGTTATGAACATTGGTTGTTCTTTCCCATGTTGCAAAATTATCCCAGTCTCCACTTGCAATTGACCGGTAAGCTGTTTGAGCAAGACTGTTTAAACTGCACACTAACACAAAAACAGAAAGTAGTGTCATTACTTTTTTCATACACGAATTTTTTAAACTTATTGAAGTGATTGTATTGCTGACAGAAAGAATTGAAAATGCAGTACGCATTCCATTCAGGCAATCAGTTATTTGGTACGAAGTCAGATGACATTTTTGATAATTCCTGTTACAGAAAACTCTGTCAGCAACCCATTTTATAACCGGTATGTATTTGGAAAAATTTACCGGCAAGCAATTATAATCTAATTAAACGGAGTATATCCAAAAATATCTGAAACAAATTTATAGCAATAACAACTAGGAGCGTAAAAAAACAGCGGGAAAGATGATTGCAAAACGTCACTTTCTACGCAAACGTTCCCGAGGTATTGCCTCTGTAAAAGGTTCAGAATGATGTTAAAAGAAAGCAATAACAACAACAACTATTGCTTCACAAATTTCACAAATTCCACCACACCTTCATTTACAAAAACCAGGTGGTACATGCCTGCAGGAAGTATGGCCGCACTGATCGCAGTTTGTTCTGCACCATTTACCACAGCTGCCTGCATCATTGCTCTGCCATCTGCAGAATAAATCTCCACTTTAGCACCAGGCTTTGCCCTGGTATGAAACACATTCACATTATCCGTTACCAGGTTGGGTACCACTTTTAATTTATCTGCCCGGGGAATATGCACCGCATTGATATTGCTGTACACAAAACTGCCGTCACGGTTTTTCATTTTCAGCCTGTAATACAGCAGGCCCTGCAGTTTGTCATCATCCACAAATACATAGTTATTTTGCCCGTTGCTGTTTCTTGCTGTTACAAATCCCTCGTTGGAAAAATGAATACCATCTGCACTTCTTTCAATGTCAAAACCCTGCATGTTGATTTCATTGGCAGTATTAAAACTTAATTGCACCGTTTTATTAAAGTACAAAGCAGTAAAATAGGTAAGTGTTAATGGCACAGGTGAGATCTGCGTTCCTTTAATAGATACATTTTTCAACAGGGCATACCTTGGGGTACCCGTACTGCTACAGGCCCAATACAGGCGGATCGTCAGCGTTTCGTTTTCGTTCAATGAAACGCCATCTGTTCCATTCAGAGCCAGTGCATAATAATCAACCGGGCCATTGTTGTTTTGCCCGATGGGGAATGATTTAGTAAATGTGCCACTGGTACTCAATACCAATGCACTGCCAGTAGGACCAATGCCATCACTAAATTCTGTAGAGTCTGCCGGAGCGCCAAACCCATTTTTTGAATACACCATTGCCATCTTGGTGCCGCTGAGCGTACCATAAAAATTAGAATAAAATGTAATAGAGTCAATTTTAACTGACTTGCCTGCTGCCGCAGTAACTGTATATTGCTGGTAGTAGGCTCTTCTTAATGTACCACCTACAGTTTGCCAGTTATTACCGGCTGCATTGGCGCCAAATACCTGGCCATATTGAACAGAGTAGGCGGGCACAGTTCCTGCAGGTGCTGGTAAAGTTCCATCTGTGGTATTTAAATTATTGAAAGTGGGCGTGCTTGCCGTAACTGCAACAGAACGCAGCGCCGGATCGTCGTTTGTATTGGCAGTCAGTGGCCAGTTTTGCAATACTTCTGACACAGATGCCGGTACTGTTCTTCCCTGTACAGGAATCGTAACGCTGGTATCCCCTGTTGTTACATTCAGAATGCTGCCGGTATAATTGCCGGTGGCGGCTGCATTTAATCTTACATACACAGTGGTGGTGGCTACCGTGCCGGATGAAGGTACAAGAGACAATAATGTAGAACTGTTGAACCACTGCACTGCATCCTGCGACACTTCAAAATTGACAGAAGGCGCAATATCAATATTGCCTGTGAGGTTGGAGCCTGTTACTGTGTACGTTTGAGAAGCAGAGGGAGAGCCCAATACCTGCGTAAAGCCGCACAGACTTAATGTTGCAGGTGCATTCACGATCATGTCTGCCTTGTTGGATGCAACCAGCGTATCCGTAGTATGACTGGCATAACCCGCTTTGGAAGCAACCACATAATAACTGTAACTGCTGCCCGCTGGTGGAACTGTTGCATCGGTATATTGAAAATTAACAGCAGTATCGTTGCTGGCAGTTACTGAATAGATAGAAGAATAGCCAACTCCGTCAACAGAACGGTAGAGTTCATATTGTATCCCGTCTAATGGCCAGCTGATGTTCCAGGAAATACTGGAGGATGAACTGCCTTTTATCAATTTAAAATTGGATACCGCAATAGCTGTTGGCACGGGAAGACAAATGCCAAACTGCACCATGCAGGGATCCCAGGCACCAAACATATTAGCGGGTGTATAGCTGTCAGCTTCTGTTTGGTTCAACTGAAAACTCCAGGGCACCCTGGCGCTAACGTCAACCAATGGGCCAGCAAAATATTTACTCTGGTATTCGCCATAATAAATATTGGCCGTGATGGTACTTCCATTCCAAACACTCCATCCTGCAGGATGAATCTGATTGCTCATGGCAGCATTAATAAAAACTGCCTTTTGTGCTGTTTGTGCTTCGCTGGGGCTGGGCCAGGGGCGGCTTAAAAAATACAAAGTACCGCCATTGTTCATCGGCAGCCTCGCATCCCGGAATACAAATCCATAAGCCTGTCCTGTTGGGGTATTGGGTGCCGTTATATAGGAGGTAGCGGTGGACGGTCTTGTTTTGGCATATAACACGCAGGAATCAAATAATGCCACGGCGCTGCCAAAAATAAAATCAATATTGCCATCAATATAACAGGATTTAAAATAACATCTTGGTGTGCCGCTGCCCTTGATGTACAAGGTATCCTGGTTGCCTAAGAAACGACAGTTTTTAAAAACGGCCCTGTCTGCATTTACCAGCAATGCCACAGCCTGTGATCCGTCGCCAAAACTGTTTTCAAATGTAATATTCGCTGCTGCAAAGTCGGTGGCGTTAATAGAAAAGCTGGCAGAATTCTGCGTGCCCAGTGTGCTGCTGCAGGCAGTATATTTTCCAGCAAAATCATCGTAGGTAAGGATGGTATTGGCAACGGATTCGCCAATCAATTGTATAAAAGGTTTATTGGAAGGAATGGTGATTTTTTCTTTATACTTCCCATTTTTTATTGCGATAATAAAAGGAATGGTGCGGCCTGTTGGTGCTGCATCAATGGCAGCCTGCACGGTGGTAAAATTACCTGAACCGTCTTTTGCAACGATAAGGTCCTGTCCGTAAACGCTGCAGGAGGTGATCAATAGTACAACCAGTTTTAGTAAAATTTTCTTCATAAATCCTGAACCGTTGGTGGTTATCCCTAACCGTTAATGATAAAATATTTATACCCGTTTTTACCTGGCAGCAATTTGATCTTCTGCTATGGCATTTTGGGCATCTTAAGGCATATTGCTGGCAGCGCTTTTTAAAAACATGACTTTCGATAAAGATGCATTCATTAAATACGACGCTTAAGGCAATCAGGGTAAAAAAGGGGTAATAATAATTTCAGGGGGCAGAGATCCGGCACACAAAATAATTTTATAATACCAAGTTAAAGAATTAATTACCGTCTTTTAATTACGCAATCGTTGCCACCTGCAGCACATGCAGTCACATATATAAAAGCTTTATTTTACGTATTACGAATTGTAAAAAAGGCTACCTTTAAACGCTCGATCAGGTTATCCCGTTTTTGCCGTAACCAATTAACAAACAGCGATTGTATCAAAAATGTACGAAGCAATTACCATTAAGGATATTGGAAAGGCATTGGGCCTGTCCACTTCCACGGTTTCAAGAGCCCTGCGTGGCAGCTACGAAATAAGCTCCGAAACAAAAAAACTCGTGCTGGAGTATGCCGAAAAGATTAATTACCGTCCCAATCCTGTAGCATTAAGTTTAAAGGGACGAAGAAACTGCTCTATCGGCGTGGTGGTAAGTGAAATTGCGAATAACTTTTTTTCCCAGGCTATCAATGGCATTGAATCCATTGCCTATAACAGGGGCTATCATATTATCATATCGCAAAGCCATGAGTCTGCTGAAAGAGAAAAGGTAAACATCAATCACCTGGCCTCCCGGTCGGTGGATGGATTGCTGGTTTCCTTATCAAGCGAAACAAAAGACCTTTCTCATTTGATCTCTATGCACGACAAAGGCTTGCCCATCGTTTTCTTCGACCGCATCACAAACGAGATCAACACGTATAAAGAGATCGTTGATAACCAAAAGGCTGCTTATGATGCCACTACACATTTAATTAAAAAAGGCTTTACAAAAATTGCCCATATCACCAATACCCTTAACCTCTCTATAACAGGCGAAAGACTGGAAGGATATAAAAAAGCGCTGGAAGAAAACGGCATTGCTTTTAATGAAAAATATGTTCAGTATTGCAATCACGGCGGCATGGTTTCAGAAGAAATTGAAGAGGCATTAAAGAAGATGATGGCATTGAAGCAAAAGCCTAATGCTGTAGTAACTGCCAGCGACCGCATTACCACCTGTTTACTTTCTGCGCTGAGAAAGATGAACTTGAAAGCACCTGATGATATGGCCGTAGTTGGATTTACCAATACCAACGTACCGGAGATCTTTAATCCACCACTCACCACTATCCGCCAGCCGGCATTTGAAATGGGACAGGTTGCTACAGAGCTACTCATCAAAATGATCGAAAGCAAAAGACCCATCACAGAATTTGAAACCAAGGTGTTGAATACGGAGCTTTTTGTGAGAGAATCTGCTTAATGGCTCAATGGCAGAATGACTCAATTGCTCAATGCTCAATGACTCAATTGTTAAATTGTTGAATTGTTGAGGGCTCTTTTTATAATCAGGCTACAAACAACAATTTAACAATACAACAATGCAGCAATAAAACAAATAAATGTTCAATTGTTAAATGGTTGAGTTGCTGATGGCTCTTTTTATAATCAGGCTCCAACCAACAATTTAACAATACAGCAATTTAACAAGGCAACAATATAGCAATACACAGCACTGCATTCTATAAACAAACTTTTTACATGATAAACTTTAGGGTTGATAACAAACTGGCATTGGTTACGGGCTGCAGCCGGGGCATTGGAATGGCTATAGCAGTGGAACTGGCTAATAGTGGTGCTGATATTATTGGCGTAAGCGGCAATATGCCGGGAAAAGACAGTGAGGTAGAAAAAGCCGTGCTGGCAACGGGCAGGAAATTTTATCCCTACAAAGCTGATTTCAGCAACAGGGAATCGCTGTATACATTTTTAAATGCCGTAGTAAAAGATCATCCAAGAATTGATATACTCATCAACAATGCAGGCAGCATTATGCGCAAACCAGCAGCAGAACACCCGGATGAGTTTTGGGATGCCATCATTGATATCAACCTCAATGCACAATTTATTATTACGAGGGAGATCGGCAAACAAATGCTGCTGCATAAATACGGCAAGATTGTTTTTACCGCATCGCTGCTGAGTTTCCAGGGTGGTATCAATGTTCCGGGCTATGCTGCCAGCAAAGGAGCTGTGGCGTCCTTATTAAAAGCATTTGCCAACGAATGGGCACAGCATGGTATCACGGTGAATGGTGTGGCACCTGGTTACATCGCTACAGATAATACGGCACAACTAAGGGCAGATGCAGAAAGAAATGCGTCTATTCTTGCCCGTATACCAGCCAACAGGTGGGGCTTACCAGAAGATCTCACCGGTGCCTTTGTATTTCTTTCATCGCCGGCTTCTGACTATGTAAATGGAACCATCCTTACGGTGGATGGCGGCTGGATGGGCAGATAAGCTACTCAACAGAGAATTTAAAAACCGTCTTGCTGTAAAAATTGTCTCCCGCAGCCAACACCGTGGAAGGAAAATGCGGGTGATTGGGCGCATCAGGAAAATGCTGTGTTTCTAAACAAAGACCGGAACGTTCATTGTACACCACATCTGCCTTCCCCTTTATTTCATTTAAAAAATTACCGCTGTAAAAATGTATGGCTGGCTCTGTAGTATACACATCCATTTTTCTGCCACTCATATACTCCTTTACCACAGCTGCGTGTTTTAAGTGTGCGCTATGTTGTTTTTCCAGCACAAAACTGTGATCGTACCCGCTGCTCAACTTTAACTGTGCGTCATCTGCTGCAATTTCTTTCCCGATCTTTTTGAAGGAGGTGAAATCAAAAACAGTATTGTCCACGTCTTTTATCTCGCCGGTAGGCACCTGCATATCGTTTACAGGAAGGTACCAATGGCTGAGAATTTTCAATTCATGCCCGTCAACCGGCGACTGAAGGTTGCCAGAAAGATTGAAATAAGAATGTTGTGTGAGATTGATGAGCGTATCCCTGTTCGATACCGCTTTGTATTCCACTGTCCAGGCATTGTCATCATCTAATGTATAAATAACTTCCAATGTTAGTTCGCCGGGGAACCCCTCTTCCATGTGCGGACTGCTGTAGGTAAAAACAATTCCTTTTTTGTTGTGCTGCTGAAAGGGGGCGGCGTCAAATATTTTTTTATTAAAACCCGATTGCCCGCCATGCAGGTGATATCCCCCTTCTTTAACCGGCAGTTTGTAATCGTTGCCATTAATAAAAACCGTTTCCCCCGCAATGCGGTTGGCATAGCGGCCTACAACGGTGCCAATATAATATTCGTCTGCAGCATACGCTGTTATATCATCATACCCCAGTACAATATCAGCCAGTTTACCATACCTGTCTTTTACAAACAATGACAGTACCGCAGCGCCATAGTTGGATACGATCAATTTGGTACCTGCCTTGTTTTCAAGGGTAAACAGCTTTACTTCTTCAGCAACTGCTGTATAATTACCTGTTGTTGATTGTTGCCCGGTTAACATCTACCCTGCCTTTTATTTTAGTTACATACTAGCAGCATTTCGCCGCATCCTTTTCGGATGAATTTTACTATTTCATACATTCAGCAAGCGACAGTTGGCTGCTTATGCAGCTATAAAACATTGTATTATCAGAGAGGAATAGCAAGAAATTTTGCGTCTGCCAATGGTGCCTCCGGAATGATCCCTATCTGCGTCCAGCCCGAATTGGATTCCATAATGGCCAGGTTAACAAACTGGCTAACATTACCGAGTACACTTTTCTTGATAGAGAATTCAATTATCTTTTTACCGCCTTCTGTTTTTAATTCGGAGAACTGCAATGCCTCAGCAAAAGAGGATACACCCGTCCAGCCCCAGCCGGTACCCGGTCCTACATGGCCAAATACATCACCCCATCCACCAACAGGGCTTCCTTCTGCAAGAAAATCAGCACCGGCACCGGAAGGATATAACCAGGTTGCATATCCGGTGGCCGGATTGTTATTGGCATCAATATATATGTCCACTATTTCCATATTCATATTGGCATCTCCCTCCAGGTAAATATTTATTTGATCGGAAGAAGCGAATGCCTTGATGGCACGTATACTGCTGGTAAAACCGGGAGAGTTTTCAGCGGCATAAGAAACATAGGTCCAGTCGGTGAAATCCCCATCAATTTTAATATTGGGACCGATGATACTAACGGTGTCGGTAAACGTACTAGTTTCTGAGCCACTCGTAGCCGTTAGTGTAACCAGGAAATCCCCTTTCCTGTTGAATACATGCTGCGGCCCTTTTAGCGTGGAAGTTTCACCGCTTCCATCACCAAACTCCCATGAGTACTCCTTTGCGTTAGTGGAAAAATTAGTAAAGTTCACTTTATAACCATCAGCCACATAACTGAACACTGCCTTAAGTCCTGAACCTGTACTTTCCTTTTTGCAGGATGAGCCGGTCATTATAAGCACTGATACGGCCAGTAAATAAATATTCCTTTTCATGTGTTTGGTTTTTATTTCTGATAAGTTGTTAGTTGATTATGATTGTTTGTTTAAGGTTGTTCATACCTCCGTTCTCTGTAACCCACATATTGGTATTGGCCAGCTGAACAGCATATTCTATTCTTGTTTTAAGGCTGGCTGCCTTATCTGCTATCCGCAGGTACAGCTCGTATTCACCTGCCGGTATTCCTGAAAGACTAACTGATTCACCAATAGATTGAATTTGTTCCGGCTTGCATAAGCGCAGATCGGCTGCAAGTGGTTTTTCATAATAAGTGCCCGATGTTTTATTTTTCAAAACCAGGTACAGGTCTTTTTTATGGTACAAAGGAGCAAATCCTTTATTGGTAATATTGATGGTGGGTGTAATGCCTGATCCAGCCGCTGCCGTTGCAGGAAATTTTGCATTCACTAACGCCAACCTGTAGCCGAGCGTACGCTGAAACTCATCATAGCAACCTGATGCTTTCCACGCATTGATCGTAGGCTGGTACCAGTCTAGGTTGAGATAGGTCCACTTCAGCAATTTCATTTCATTCCTGCTTTCAACACAAGTAGGGTTAAACCCTCCTGTAGGCGGGCAGGTTTCACCACCAGCCGGTACAAACAGGGCTTCGGTGCTGATGTATTGCTTTTCCAGGTCAATATTGGTATACGTGCCATAGTTGTTTCCGCCAGATAAAAAGCAGTCGTTGTGATGACCAACCCTTGCTTTGGATTCGCTGCTATATGCTATCGCAGCAGTTACCGCATCGGTTGTATTAAAAATAGTTTGCTTGTAGCCCGGTGTACGTACCTGTACCATGATGTCGGCCGGGAAAACAGCCAGCAGCTTATTTAATACAGCAGTTTGATTGGGTGTAGTGGCCAGGCCATTACTTGAACTATGCCATTCGCCCCAGGCACCAATAAGACCGGCCTGCACAAATGCGATCACATCCTTGTTAGCAGCAAAAAGAGGCTGCAGCTGATCAAGATGCTGTTCCACTATAGCAAGTGGTGCATCGTCCACCCCTATATTGTCTGAATAAGCAAAACGAAGAATGGCTTTTAAACCGGCGGTCCTGATCTTATCCAGGTCTTCCTGTATCAAATTTATTTCTGCCACACTCAGTGCCTGGTTTTTAAACGCCTCCAAATAAAAAAGGCGCAATATCATTGATACGTTCTGGGTACGGAGAGTATTCAGTTGAGCCAGGTTTAAACCAGCCCCTTCAGAATACACCGGCATCGTTCTGATAAAACCACGTTCAGGGTTTGGAAAGATGGTATTTGACAATTCATACTTCACCCCTTCATCCACCACGGGTGGCGCAGGCGTAGTATTTTTTTTACATCCGGCAACACTAAGCAACAGTGCGGCAGAAAAAAATATTGTATAGCATTTGTTTGTTTTCATTTCTTCATTTTAGAACCAACCTGCCACTACCATTAATTAATAGCGGTTAACAGATCTATAATTGACCCCGTGAATTTTTACTCATTCACCATTGCCCATTTACTATTCACCATTAATTATACCCCGGGTTCTGGATGAACAAACCCTTGCCCTCGCTAACAGCTCTTAGTGAAAGCGGATACAGAACTTTATGAGGTGCCGTAAAAGTTGATTGCGTTACCTCCTGGCAGCGGCTGATAAACTTACCGTGACGGATAAGGTCGGCCCTGTACTGCCCATTTTCACACCAGAATTCATGGCTTCTTTCCAGCAGGATCAAATCATTAAATGCTGTAAGTGAACTATAGTCTGCCAGTTGCTTATCTGCAAGGCCGGCCCTTCTTCTTACCACATTTACCAGTTCCATTGCTTCTGCAGTTGGAGCACCGGCATTAGCAAGTGCTTCTGCTTTGCTCAACAATACATCTGCATAACGGTATATGATAATATCAACCGTAGTAAGGCTGGTGGTTCTTTGATTGTCTTCGTTTATTTTCAATGCAATGGGTCCACGGTCCAATATAGCACCCGGACTGGCACGGTTATACGTAACGCCGTCTGTTCCGGTATATTCTGCAATCAGCATTTCCCTTCTTTTATCATTCGACTCAAACCTGTCATAAAACCACCAGGTACTGGTGATGGTACCCCATCCGCCCATTACAGGATAATTAGAAGGCAATACCATCATCTGCCATTGGTTTTCGCTGGTGCCGGTATAGTCACATGGAATTGCCCAGATCACTTCAGGGCTGTTTCTTGCACCCTCCAGGTCCCACATGGATTTATAATCCGGCTGCAGTGAAAAAGCATTCATCGCTATGATCTCATCGCAAAGCGTATTTACTTTTGCCCAGTTTTTTTCATGCAGGTGCAGGCGTATCTGTATCATTTTTGCCAATGCCTTGCTGAACCTTCCATATTCAGCATCGCCGGGAGCAGGCAGGTCGGGCACCGCAGCTTCCAGGTCGGCATCTATATAAGCCACCATTTCTTCATTGGATAATCTTGCCAGTGGTTTTTCCTGCAAAGGATTTTTCAGCACTTCAAGTGGGGCAATCACCAGCGGGCCATACACATCAAACAGTGTGTAAGCCAGCAGACCTCTTGCACAACGGACTTCTGCAATGGCTTTTTTCTTCAGCTCTTCGCTTACGGTTGAGTTTTGTATCAGGTCGATGGTGATGGTCATGCGGCTGATCTTATTATAAAAATCATCGTAGAAGCGGGTGAAGCCGGGATGACTTGGCTGGTAACTCTGCAATGATGCCAACTGCTGGTCCCCAAACTTGCCAAATAAAATTTCTGTTGTAGCATCATTTAAAAACTGGATACCTCTTTCAGAAGTGGAAAACAGGCCGTCCCACCAGGAGCCTCTGATTGGATAGTAACAGGCATTTACCATCGCTTCCAGGTCTTCAGCAGATTTTGGGAAAATGTTTGGGTTGATCTCAGCGTATTCAGTTGATGTAAGATCTTTGGTGCAGCTGTTCGTAAACAAAGCAACCGGAAGAAAGAATAATATTATAATACGTTTCATATTTATTTCTTTTAAAGTGTTCATTAAAAGTTCAGGTTAAGACCAAGTGTGTATGTTCTGATGTAAGGATATGCAGCCGTGTAAGAATCTGTTTCCGGATCAATACCTTTATAAGGAGTGATCACGAACAGGTTTTGTGCATCAAAATGAACTTTAGCGGAGTTAAATACTTTTTTAAACAGCTTTCCTGGAATGGTATATCCCAATGATACATTCTGCAACCTGATAAACCAGGCATCCTGCATAAAGAAATCGCCTGTGCCATACTGTGAGAAACCCCAGAATGAACTAGGTGAGGTAGTGGATGGATTAGTTGGCGTCCACCTGTCTTTTACTGAACGCAGCCCATTGTATCCATTGGCATTGATACCATATGCACTGAAGCCATAGGCCACAAAATTTGGATCCTGTATCCTGCGGCCAAACAATCCATTAAAATCAAAATTCAAGCTGAAATTTTTGTAGGTGATGATATTGGTGATGCCACCCATAAAGCTTGGATCTGAAGTACCCATCAGCCTCGTATCTGCATCATCGATCCTTCCGTCGGGAGCTCCTGTGCGGATAAACCGGCCGTTTGCATCCACCACTGGATTGCCATTGGCATCACGTTGAAATCCGTTGATATCTTTGATCTTGATCTGACCCGGTATAAGGTCCGGCTGTGAAGTAGGTTTGGTTTCACCAGCCTGTAATATCCCGTCAGATTCACGGCTGTACACCGCCCTTAAAGGGTCTGTACTGTTTTCATATACTGAAGGGAGCCAGCCCGGTGCCCTTTCTTTCCAGTTTGTTCTAAAATGTGAAACAACAAATATTGTTCTCCATTGAAAATCCCTTGTTTGCACATTTCGGGTATTCAGAGTAAATTCAAAGCCTCTGCTTTGTGTTTTACCCACGTTGTAGATCACGCTGTTTACTTCCTGGTAAGAGTTCAACGGCTTTGTATCCAGCAGATCAGATACGGTATTGTCATATACTTCAACAGAACCATCTACTTTACCATTCCATAAAGAGAAATCAAGTCCGAAATTGAGGCCGGTAGTGGTTTCCCATTTCAGGTCAGGATTTTCCAGTCTTGATAGAGAAACGCCGATGAGCCTTGTATCAGAAGCCGATAGCCAGGCTGGATAAGCGCTGTATGCAGCAAAGGCATTGCTGTTGCCAACCAATGTGGCATTACCCGTTTGCCCATAGCTCACCCTGAATTTTAATTGTGAAATGGTGTTCTTAAGACTTCCAAAGAAAGGCTCTTCTGCCACGTTCCAGCCGACTGCCACTGATGGGAAAAAGCCCCATTTGTTGTTCACCGCAAATACACCGGCACCGTCACGACGGGCATTAAAAGTAAACAGGTATCGTCCTTTGTAGTTATAGTTCAGTCTTGCAAAATAAGATATCAAAGTGCTTTTTGCCTGGTAAGAAGTGCTTGGTAACTGGAGCGTTGCTGCATTCAGGTTATTCCACAAAAATGCATCGGTGATAAACCCGGAAGCACCAACACTGCTTCCACGGGTTACAAATTTTTCCTGCGATACACCCAGTAACATATCAAACTTGTGATCATTTGTCAATTGCTTGCTATAGGTACCGGTAGCTTCCAGCAGGTAGTGATCGTTATCTGCTTTTGCAATAGATGCCCTGCCGTTTTCCAAAGCGCCATGCAGGGTGGTTTTGGGTAAATAGTTCTGGCGGATGGTATAACCCCGATCCATACCCGCTTTTAATTTTACGGTGAGGTCTTTTATCGGGGTGATGTCCACATAAAAATTACCGAGCAGTCTTTCGATCCTTCCCTGGTCAGTAATGGTCAGTAAAGAATACGGATTAGGCTGTGTTGCCAGCTGGGGATTGATCGGGTAATTGCCTTCTTCATCTATAGCCGGTATATGGGGTCCCTGCTGCATGGCAGCCCTGATGATACCGGAATTTTCAAACTGATCACCACCCAGCTGCGTGTTGCTGTTATCGATCCTGCTAAAGGTAAGGTTGATACCTGTTTTTACAAACTTGCTCAGCTCCTGGTCAACATTGGCCCTCACAGAATATCTTTTCATACCAGAATTTTTAACGATACCTTTTTGATCGTAAAAGTTACCGGACAAAAAATACTTCGTGAGTTTATTGCCACCAGTAACGGATATATTGTGCTGGGCAGTGGAACCATCCCGGGTTACCAGGTCAAACCAATCGGTGCCGCGGCCTACATTGTTGATGGCATTTTGCGTATACAGTTTCCTGTAAGGTCCGTTCACCGGTGCCGCCTGCGCTTCTTCCAGCGTCCTGGCTCCATAAGGGGCCACATTGTTTTCAAACAACCATTGATCCCAGGCCGCATCATTGCGAACCTGCATCCACTCATTCAATGGCAGCACATCAAAAGGATTGTTGTATTTCTGAACAGAGAAATTATTAGAGTACTGCACCCTGGCTGCTCCTTCACTGCCTTTTTTGGTAGTGATGAGCACCACACCGTTTGCCGCCCTGGTACCATAAATAGAAGTGGCGCTGGCATCTTTTAATATTTCTATTGATTCAATATCATTTGGATTGAATGAATTTAACACGCTTTGAGATCCTTCCTGGTAACGGCCACCACTACCCGGCTGCACCAGGTCGGTCAACGGGAAACCATCCACCACGTACAGCGGTGTGTTGATTGACCTGGAGGAAGAGCCACCGCCACGGATCAGGATGTCGAAGCCACCACCCGGCTGGGCACTGTTTTGCCTGATGGTAAGCCCTGCAGCTTTGCCTTTGAGCATATTGCCTACTTCGGGGCTGGATGACATCACCAGGTCTTTTGCTTTTACCGATGATACTGCACCGGTAAGATCTTTTTTCTTTTGGGTGCCATAACCAACTACCACTACTTCTTCCATCGACCGGTTGTCGAGGGATAGCCTGGTGTCGAGTGAACTTTTGTTGTTTACACCAGCAGTGGCAGAGATAAAACCAACTGAACTAAATACCAGCGAATCGGTTGGAGAGGCAGTAAGACTGTAATCGCCCTTGCCGTTGGTTACTGCAGACACGCTGGTTCCTTTAACCTGCACCGTAACATTTGGCAACGGGTTGCCATCCCTGTCTGTCACCTTTCCGGAAATGGTTTTTTGTGCTTTCGCCGCAAACGATAATGCTGTACATATAACAAGCATCGAACAGCATTTCTTAAATAGTGGAGTTAACATGCAACGTAGGTTTTGGTAATTTTCAATTAATGATTTCGTAACTCTAAGATGACAACATTTTTTCGTAAACGATGCAGGCGCCGTATTGTGCAACACTACGCAAACGCTTGATTAAAGCACTCAAACGGTTGCGTAAATTTTTATGGCATAGTAATAAATGAAATGAATAATGAAAAAGCCACCGCAAATGCAGTGGCTGTAAGAGGGCTTGTGGTTTCAGAGGGAGTATGTTTACATCATATTTATTGAACATGTAAATTGTGCAGCAGGTAATTATATCCTGTAGTTTCTTCCCATACATCCTCATTTGCCAAACGGATGCTGTAAGCAGGATTGCTTTGCAAACTCTTATAACCATCAGGCATGCTGATCAATAATTCATATTCACCTTTGGCTGTTGCAGCCGGTAAAATAAATGGCTGTTGTAAATAAATCTTTCCTGTAAACCATTTTTGAACAGACGTATTAAAATTCAATGCAATAACCTGCCGTGTTTTTTTATTTCTCAGTATCAACTGCACCGGTCTTGGATTGAACGGTGAGGCGTATCCAGTATTCTCCAGCCGCAGGGTGATCGTAAATTTTTTTCCTGCCGTAATTTTTTTGGGTAAAACAGTGCTTCTTAAGAGCAACCTGTATCCCAGTTTTCGTTTGATATTTTTCATACAGCCACCCGAATCCCAGTCATTGTTGACCTTGGTATTGTACAATGCATTAAGGTAACTGTAATGCATCCTCTTCATTTCTGATTCAGCATGGCCAGCAGGTTCGCAATCATTCTGCGGGCTGTAAGCATCATCACAGGTTTCTCCACCCACAGCCACATAGCGGCTTTCTGCTTCAAAGTATTTTCGCAAGACTATATTGGCAGTATCCCTTTTCGAAACCGAGTTACCATAATCATAAAAAGTTCCATAGTCGTCTTCGCTTGCCAAAAAACAATCGTTGTGCAAACCGGTTCTTGCTTTATCTGATTGGGTAAACGCCTCCTTTGCAGTGATGGCTGCGGAATTTGTTGCAGCCCCCGGCCCATACACAAACCGTTGCTTTATCTGCGGTGTACGCACCTGCACCATCCTGTCTTTGGGCATAGCATCCAGCAAGGCTTTTAAAAAAGTATTGCGGTGCTGCCAGCTGCTGTCCAGTATCCTGCCGGTGCCATCCAATCCGGCATAGCCGAAATGATCGGTGAAATAATTTTCGCCCCAGATACCAATAAAGCCCTGCTGCAGTACTGCGATCACGTCAGCATTTTTTCGCAACAATGGTTTCAATTGCTGTACATGCTGCATAACAATATGAACAGGCGCATCACCATAGGGCGGGCAAATTTTGTATTCATCCTTGCAATCGCCGCCATGTGTTGCATTGGTATAAGCAAAGCGAAGCACCAGTTTTAAACCAGTACTCCTGATGATATCAAAGTCCTTTTGAAGGCTTTGTAAAAAAACATCCGATAATGGCTTGTCTTTAAAAATATCCAGCTCATACCCACGGTACACCAATGAAATATTTACCGGTGAGGCTACACCGTCTATCGCCTGCAGATGATACCGGAAGCGGCTCATTCTTTGCGAATCAAGCAACTGGAAGTCACTTGCCTTAGTACCGGTGGGAAAATAAAATCCCCGTTCAGGATTGGCAAAGTCTTCCTGGCTTTCTTTATAAAAGATCTTTACTGTTTGCGCAGTCAACTGCAGTACAGAAAAAACAGTTACTATCAGTGCAATTAATTTTTTCATAACTATAGCTTAAAAAATATCTTCCTTTTATAAAGAAAATAACAAAGACCCCACTCTAGCGCCAGGGTTACAAGAGAAGAAAAAACTGCCGTCACTTTTTCACTCACCCCGGTAAAACCCAAAAAGCCCTTTACAAAAATGGCGACTGCAGCATTCAGCCATTGCAGTCCAACAGTTTCAAAAAACAAATAAATAAAAATTGCATTCATACCAACCACCACGAATAACCAGGCATACTTGTTCCATTGTTTTATATCAATGAGCCAATATAAAAAAGCCAGTATCAATAATACCCATCCGCCAGATACCAAAGCAAAGGAAGAAGTGCTGATGCGTTTGATAATGGGTGTAATGTTCAACCAGTCTAAACTAAAACCAATAACCAGGCAAACCAGCCCTGCTATCACAAGCTTTTTGATTTTGCCTGGCACTTTTTCTTCGCTCACGAGCAACTTACCGGCAAGCACACCCCAAATGGTATGTGCAGCTGTAGGAATGATATTGATAGCCACCCAGCCGTCGCTGTTCATTTTACCCATCAGTACGGTATCCATCCAGTTGCCAAAGTTATGGCCGGTTACAAAGGGCTGATCAAATCCGGGCATAAGAACAAAGCGATACAAAATTTCTGTCAGCAGTAACAAGGCAATGGACACAATCATTTGAAAAATGGCTGATTGCCGGATGATGAGATAAGCAATGATAGTGGTAACAGATAACTGTGTTAATACATTCCACAATTCCCACACCAGTTTGCCGGCATACACACAATGCAACGCCGTGCCACAAATAAAGAGTTTTACGCAACGGATGGCAACATGTTTAAAATTAGCCTGCCAGCTGATACCTTTTTGTGTTTTATAATAATATGAAATAAACATGGCAGAGCCCGCCATCGTCATAAAGGCTGGCTGCACCAGGTCCCAGAACCGCAGCCCGTGCCAGGGATGGTGAAAGAACTGCTGCACCAGCAAACCTGCGCCCCCACTCCATTCCAGTGCATGCAGGTGTTCATACAGCAAACAGCTTTCTGCAGCGAGTAACAGCATGATCAACCCACGCATTACATCGAGTGACAACAGTCTTTTTGTTTGTGCAACTTGTTGCATAGCGTTGGTTTTAGTGATGAAGTATGGCAGTGCAATATCAATAAATGCAGTTGAATACCATCAACAGTAAGATATAATCAGTCAAACGTTTGCATAATTATTCTATCTTACATTTTAGTTATTTACATGAAAAAGCAAGTGCCTACAATAAAAGAAATTGCAAAGCAACTGAACATCTCTGTTTCCACTGTGTCACGTGCATTGCATGACCATAAAAGTATTGGTCTCAGAACCAAGACAAGGGTACAGGAGCTTGCCAAGCAATTACAATACGAGCCCAATCAAACGGCTATCTTTTTTCAACAGGGAAAAACTTTTACCATTGGTGTGATATTGCCTGAGTTAAGCGAAGCATTTTTTTCTGCTGCCATCAGCGGTATTGAAGATGCAGCGCACAAGGGCAATTACACAGTGCTGCTTGGTCAAAGCCATGACAGCGTAGAAAAAGAAAAGCAACTGATTGAAACGATGAAGAAGCATCGTGTGGATGGTTTGCTGATCTCCATTTCTAAAAACACCAATGATTACAGTCACTTTGAGGCATTGCGGAGATATAATATACCCATTGTTTTCTTTGACCGTATTCCAAAGATCCCCAACATACATTATGTTGCCTGTAACATGATCAATGGCACGGTGCAGGCCATTAATTTTTTATTTACAAAAGGCCACCGCATCATCGGCATGATCAACGGACCGGAAAAACTGCCTGCTTCCAAAGAAAGACTGGATGGATATATACAGGCCATGACAAAGGACCGGTTGAAATATGATCCGGCACTGGTGGTTAACTGCGACCTTACCACCGCAGGCGTGATAGCAGCCACAGAAAAGTTACTAACGGGCAAGCGCAGGCCAACAGCCATTGTTACCTTTAACGACTATGTGGCGCTGGATGCGGTGCAGACTGCGAGAAAGATGAAACTGAAGATCAACAAGGATATTTGTTTTGTGAGTTATGCCAACCTGCCGCTCACCAATTATACTGCTTATCCACCCATGGCATCTGTAGAGCAGTTCCCTTACCAGCAGGGACAAAAAGCAACCGAAACACTGATTGAATTATTGCAGCACAAATCAAATGGAGACACTGATAACAGTAATGCTACTTATTACAAGATCATTTTAGAATCACAGCTGGTGCTGCATGAGTAACCTCATCACCCCGCATACATTCCCGAACATTTTATCTTCCACTTCATCATTTCCATTTAATGAGCAAAAGGACCCAGGCTCCGGATTTTGTGAGAGCCCTTCAAAATTTTAAACGCTGGTAGTTCCCCCTTCAGGGAGCGGAGGGGGTTTTTCCGCAAGCGTTTGCACATCCATTTCATCCCATCATTCAATATTTTCATGTTGCGCTAATAATGAAAGATATGCTCGATAATATTTTACAGGCTTATGGTTTTATCAATGAAGTGGAAGTGCATCCTTTTGGCACCGGGCTTATCAATCATACCTGGACCATTAAGAATGGCCAGAACAAACTGATACTGCAGCGTATCAATCAAAATGTTTTTAAGGCACCAGCTGATATTGCAGCCAACATCCGCCTCATCGGCAACTTTTTGGCAAAGCAGTACCCGGAATACCTGTTTGTAACGCCCGAAAAAACATTGCAACAGGAAGACATCGTGTACATCACCAAAGAAGGTTATTTCCGTTTGTTCCCTTTTGTGAAAGATTCACACACCATTGATGTGGTGAACAGTACCATGCAGGCTTATGAAGCAGCTAAACAATTTGGCCGCTTTACCAAACTGCTTTGTCATTTTCCCTGTGAGCAGTTACATATTACCTTGCCGGATTTTCACAATTTATCCCTGCGCTACCAGCAATTCGAAAAAGCCATTGCCGAAGGAAACACCGCACGGATAAAAGAAGCGGCAGCCACTATCGAATTTTTAAAAAACAACCGCAGCATTGTTGACACCAGCGAACGCATACAAAAAAATCCGGCCTTTAAAAAAAGAGTAACCCACCATGATACCAAGATCAGCAATGTATTGTTTGATGACAATGACCAGGGGCTTTGTGTAATTGATCTTGACACTGTGATGCCAGGCTACTTCATCAGCGATGTGGGTGATATGTTGCGTACCTACCTGTCACCCGTAAGTGAAGAAGAAACAGATTTTAGTAAAATTAAGATCCGCAGCGACTACTTTAAAGCCATTGCAAAAGGATACCTCGAAGAAATGAAGGGCGAGTTAAGCAAAGAAGAGCAGGCTCATTTTGTATATGCAGGAAAATTTATGATCTATATGCAGGCCCTGCGTTTTTTAACGGACTACCTCAACAACGATGTGTACTATGGCAGTAAATATGAGGGTCATAATTTTATGAGAGCAAAAAACCAGGTGGTGCTGCTTGAAAAATTGATGGAAAAAGAAGAAGCGTTGATCAGGATGATTGAAAAATA
>ERZ795056.230-NODE-230-length-76489-cov-20.410419_pt1 | contig 76489 bp, 67 predicted proteins | sample MGYA00375140_ERZ795056 | MGnify/ENA primary metagenome ERZ795056 (study PRJEB30185, sample SAMN05720227) | activated sludge metagenome | isolation source: Anaerobic digester | place: USA | collected 2015-03-09 ...
AGACTTGTTATTAATTTGGCACGGTGATTGCCTTATATAGCCGAAAGAATTGCGGGGGAGATACCAGCTGGGCTCGCTGCACAGCAGCGAGCCCAGCTTTGGTACTACAACCTTTATTCGATAGAGGTACAAAATGAGCTTGCTTTACTTTTTATTGATCGGTTTGCTGGCGGGTTATTTGGCTGGCAAGATCATGAAAGGGCGGGGATTCGGACTTTTAGGCAATCTTTTGGTCGGCGTAATCGGCTCTTTTGTTGGTGCCATGCTGTTCCGGATTGTTGGTTTAGCCTCTACTGGACTGCTGGGCCAACTGGTTATGGCGGTTGTCGGCGCGGTGGTTTTATTGTGGATCTTGACCAAAGTTCGCAAATAATTTTGCATGTAGGGGGGGGACCTTTCTGGCAGAACTGATTTTTCACCCGGGCAGGGGAAAAGTTATCTGCACAGAAGGGTCTTGTTATTGATGACAAAGTTTCGCTGGGTGCTTTTTGTTGATAGTGCTCTGCGAGCAACGGGCAGCCTGTGGGGGGTTGCCCTTTTTTTTGCCTGCCCGCCTCTGGCATTCTGTTGAGGCCGATTTGCTGCCGGATGCCACCTTTGCCCCGGTTACAACCGTTTGATGGCCACGACCGAGGCATCGTCTTCCCAAGGCGCATCACCGCCGAACGAGAAAACCGTTTCGAATATGCGCTCCACGATCGCCTGTGCTTCCAGGTGGCGGCAATTTTCGATCAAGCTGATCAACCGCTGCATCCCGAACATGTTATCGTTTTTTTCATTTCGTTCGATAATTCCATCGCTGTAAAGGACGAGAACAGATCCGGGCGTCATGTGTTCATAGCCGCGGTGCAGCTCGATTTCGGGCATAAAGCCAAGTGTCACGCCGGTGGATTCCAGCTGTCTTGCCCCTGTTTCGCCGATCAATATCGGTGCAGGATGGCCGGCATTGACATAAAAGAGGTGGCCGTCACCCTCGATTTCGCCGATAAAAAGGGACACGTAATTGCTGGAATAGGTGCTGCGCTGAATAACGCGATTCAAATGGCGCAACACCGTGATGGTGCGGAAATCCATGGCCATTCCCATGCGCAGGCCGATGACCACATCCCGCACCAACAAGGCTGCCGGCAATCCATGACCACTGGCATCGCCGAGGCTGACGCCAAAGCTGGCGTCTTCCAGGTCAAAAAAATCGAAAAAATCACCACCCACCAATTCGGCTGGTTCGGAGTGGCCAAAGATTTGATATCCGGCATAAACCGGGCTGCGTTGGGGCAGAAGGCTCTTTTGGATTTGCACAGCCTGTTCCAGCCGACCGCCGATGTTGTCGGAAAACAGCCGATAGTTGAGTGCCATGCGCACCGAGTTGGTAAAAAGGTTGACTTCTTCCCGTTCCCAGCCCGGCGAAAGGCTGAAAACCCACAACCAGGAGCGATCGGGCGAATGTACCCATATCGCGGTTTGGGTTTGCGTCGCCGCAGCTGCTGTGCTGTGGAACGCCTGGATATGCTCTTTTTTTTCATAAATATAACTGCGGTTTTGATAGGCGAGCTGCACCACCTCATAATCGACCAACAGCTGTTGTGAATAGAGATGGTTTTTTGTTTGGTTGCTGCTGTGCAAAAGCACAAACGCATGGCCGCGCAGCTCGTATATCCGTCCTTCGCCGATTCTCAAACGCTGGCCAAATGCAGAGTCGAGTTCCTGCAAGATAAAGCTGAAAAAATCTTCGCCCCCGCTCTCGATCCGTATCTTGGCCAACAGAGCGTCCAATTCGCGATAAAATAGTTTTGGATCGGTCATCTCGCCTCGTGTGTGAGCGGTTAATTCGGTATTTTCCTGGTTGCGAAAATATACATGATTTGTTCGTAAAAGCCAAGCTGCAAAATGCCAACGGATCCGCACAATGACGAATTCGCTTTCATTTTCCCCGAATTTTATTACCTTCTGGCTTTGCCCCTTTTCCTAAAGCCAGATTCGGTAATGACCGGATCAAAAACGATACATTCTCATATTTTGTTCTGATTCGGTGTTAACCGAGTAAAAAAATAGTCAATCGCTTATTCTTTGTGCGATTGCGAAAAGCGCACTTTTCACCTTTTGTTTCGATCAGATTGATTTTTTGTGGATTTTGGTGCTTTGCGCCGAATCCGGAATTAACTCTCGAGGTCTCAGATGCTTCCATCTTATTCGCCGCGCTATGCCGATGTCTGGCCGCAAGTCAGAACGGCCATCACTGACGCCTGGCCCAGAACTCTTGCCATCTATCCCGGTTTGCCCAAACCCTTTACGGCCTCCATCCCGGGAACGGATATGCTCTTTTATTGGGACACCTATTTCACTCACCTCGGATTGCTGCAAGAGCCAAAAGGCGTACAGATGGCGCGCGACAATATCGACGATCTTTTGGCTCAGGTTGAAACGCGGGGGTTTATCCCCAACGCCAACCATCCCTGGGGCGTCAACCGTTCCCAAACGCCTTTTCTGGCCCAGATGGTGCGCGATTGGTATCAACAAGCACCGGACAAAGATCTCCCTTGGTTGTCCGCCGCTTTCGCCACGCTGCGGAAGGAATATGCTTTCTGGACCGACGGCTTGCCGCAAACGATCGAATCACACGCCACTCCGATTTCGAATCTCTATCGCTTCAGCCATCATGCCACGCCGCCAGAGTTGCTGTCATTTTACAACACCATCCTGGTGCCGAGGTTGTCTTTGCCCGACGGCATTGCCGATGCCGAAAAAATCCGCCGCGCCTCTCCGTATCTCGCCGAAGGCGAAACAGGCTGGGACTTTACTCCGCGCTTCGAGGAACGGTGCAGCGATTTCGCCGGTCTCGATCTCAATGTCAATCTCTGTCTTTATGAAGAGATCTTTGCGTGGATGGCGGTTGAAACCGGCTGTCCGGTCGATCCGCGCTGGCAAGAGCGCGCCCGGCAGCGCAAAAAGCTGATCCAAACCCTGTTCTGGGATGAAAAACGCGGGTTTTTTGCCGACTATGACTTTGTCAATCAGCGACCCGCGCGCGTCGCCTCGGCCATCACCTTTTGTCCGCTGTGGGCGGGACTGGCAACCGACGAGCAGGCCCGACGGGTGCGCGACATTTTCGCTGTTCTTGAAGGGGATTTCGGGTTGTCGGCTTGTGAGCCGTCGGATCGGCCGCGGCGCTACCAATGGGATCATCCGGCTCTGTGGCCGCCATTGACCTGGTGGGCTGTCAGCGGCCTGCGGCGTTATGGCTACGAGGCCGATGCCCTGCGGCTGGCCATGAAATATCTCGATGTGGTGGCGAAGAATTTCGTTCAGCCTGATCCGGCCGACGGTGTCAAGACCCGATTTCCCGGACAACGCGTCGCGGGCAAGGTCTGGGAAAAGTTCACCGTCGACGGCCGCATCAACGATTTCGAATACGTCGCCGATGAGCAGCAGGGCTGGACCGCCGGGGTTTTTATCGCCCTGCACGAATGGGTCAAAGAGCGATTGAATCGGTCGAAACCCTGAATCTTAGCCTGACTGGAGCGTTTTTTTGTCCACCTCCGGCCTCCTCGGCGGCGCGCCTGGGTCATCGGCGATGTGACCAGACAACACTCGGCGCGGGCGCGCCGCCTGCGGGGTCCTCCGGCGGCTGCGCGCGCCTCCTCGGCCGCAAGAGCGGCGGCCTGCGGGGTCGCGCTCCGCAACCTTTTTATGAACAACCCTGTCTGCCTCACATGGATCGTGGGGACGGGCAAAACACCTGTTCCGCAATCCGCTCCGCCTCATCGGCTGCTACAAACAGCACCGCGACGCGCAAACGCGACGCTGCAGAATGCCGGCGCCGCCAAGGTTTCAATATCATTATCGACAGCACTATCCGGAAACCATCCACAAACCTTGAAGGGATGACATGAACTCGATGACCTGGCCCCGGGCTATGGCGCTTGCCGATCAGCAGGCAGGTGGAGAATTGGCCGTGCGGTTGCACAAGAATTTCGACCGCCTGGAAGAGGAAAAATACCAGCCGCACAAGGTTTTTTTGACCAACGAGGAGAGCTTTTATTGGCCCGGCGATACCGAAGGTCGCACAGTGCTGGCTCTGGCGCTCCTGGCTCAGGCCACCCAGAGACAACCGCTGTTTTTCGACTCCATTCTCTGTCTTTTTCCGCAAAAGATGAACCGGCTTGGCTATTTCGGCGACATCCAACCTGCAGGCGGCTGGGACGAACAACAGCTTGCATCGCACGGCTGGGTTTTGCGCGCGCTGTGTGAGACCTATCGCTGGAAAAGCGACCCCGCCTTGCTCGAGATGATCCGCCGCATCATCGACAATCTCGTCCTGCCCCTGGCCGGCAGCATGGCAAAAACCTATCCCCTCGATCCGCAGGCGCGCGAACAGGGCGGCGGTATCATCGGCACCCGCCGGCTGCAGCGCGTCGACGGCTGGATTCTCTCCACCGACGTAGGCTGTATCTTTATTCTGCTCGACGGTCTGGTGCAAGCCTGGTCGATTTTGCAAGACGACCAGCTGCGTCCCCTGATCGAGGAGATGATCGCGGTTTTTCTCCGTTTCGACCTCGACGCCATTCGGGCGCAAACCCACGCCACGCTCACCGCTCTGCGCGGTCTGCTGCGCTATGCCGAGGCAACCGGCGATCGCTCGCTGGTCGATGCCGTCGCAGAGCGATTCGACCTCTACAAACGCCTGGCCATGAGCGAAAATTATGAAAACCATGGATGGTTCGGCAGGCCGTCGCACAGCGAGCCCTGCGCCATCATCGATGCTCTGATGACGGCGGTGACCCTCTGGCGCGCCACCGGAGAGGCGGTCTATCTCGAGGATGCGCATCACATCACTTACAATGCCCTGGCCGCCACCCAGCGCCTCAACGGCGGATTCGGCTGCAACAGCTGCAGCGGCGCCGGATCGCCTTTTCTGGAAATACGCATGCAAGAGGCTCACTGGTGCTGCACCATGCGCGGCGGTGAGGGGCTCAGCTTTGTCGCCCAATCTGCCTATTATACCCGCGGAAACAGGGTTTTTGTCCCCTTTTTCGCGGACAACCGCGCGATATTGCGGCTCGACGGCGGTGAATTGACTGTAGAACAAAAGAGCGATTATCCGACCGGCGGGAGCTGCACGATCAGGGTGGTCGAATGCCCGAATCCGCTGGCCGTTGAGTGGCGGCTGTTCGCGCCCTGTTTTGTTCGACCCTCGAGTCTGACCATCAACGGCGCATCCTTGCCCCTCGAGATTCGCGATGGATTCTTGCAGATCGACCATCGCGCCAGATCCGGCGACACGCTTGTCTATCGCTTTGATCCCGTTATCCGCCGGCTGCCAAGCCTTGGCGAGCGAGCCCTGCCAGGGTATGGCACGGTGCGGCGGGGGCCGCTGCTCCTGGCTGCGGATCGGTCTCCGCAGGGCGAGATCCAGCTGCCCGCAACCGAATCGCTGCACTGCGACGGCAACGGATGCCGCTGCGGCAACATCGAACTGTCACCGCTCTATCATCTGCTGCAGCCCTGGCGCGACCGTCAGGTGCTGTTCGCCAACCCCCGGCGTTTATAGCGCTTCAACCACCCGGCGGAAATGAAAACCATAGATCGCCAGCGTCACAGCGGTTGACAGTTTGTTCGGATAGCGCAGCATACAGTGCAGCAAGAGTTTCCAGTAGTAGCGCCGGCCTTTTTCCCGCATGCCGAGTTTATAAAGCGAGCGGAAAAAAGCCTGGATTTCAGCGCCGGAGAGGCGCTGCCGTCGTCCTTTTGGATGGCGATATTCCCGCAAAAACAGGACAAGGCGTTCGTAGTAGGCTTTTTGCGCATAGACGGTGCGCAGAATATGCCGGTAACCCTGGATCAAGGTGTCGGGATCCATTTTGGGGACAAAGTTCATCGATCCGTCCATGTTGTCGCCGCTCATGATCCGGAGCAGGCGATTTTCTGCCTTCAATCGCTCGAACAGCCGGGTGCCGGTCGGCGCGTTGAGAAGCCCCACCATGGCGGTGACGATGCCGCTCTGTTGAATGAAGCGAATCTGCTGCTCGAAAATCGATGGCGGATCGTGATCGAATCCGACAATGAATCCGCCGGAAACAGTCAAGCCCCGGCGCTGAAGCTTTTTCACCGAATCGACAAGATCGCGTTGGCGGTTTTGCGTCTTGCCGCATTCCTGCAGGCTCTCTTCATTGGGCGTTTCGATGCCGATAAAGGTGTGGACAAAACCGGCCTTGACCATCATTTCGGTCAATTCATGATCATCGGAGAGGTTGATCGACACTTCGGTGGTAAAACGAAACGGATAGCGGCGCAGTTGCGACCAGTCGATAAGCGCCGGCAGAATATCGTTTTTGAGTTTGCGCTTGTTGCCGATAAAATTATCGTCGACGATAAACACATTGCCCCGCCATCCCAGGTCGTAGAGCGAAGTGAGCTCGCCCAGAAATTGTTCGCGGGATTTGGTGCGCGCCTTGCGGCCGTTCAACAAAGTGATGCTGCAGAATTCGCAATCAAATGGACAACCGCGTGAATACTGAACGCTCATCTGGGCGTATTTTTTGTGATCGAGCAACTCGTACAGCGGCCTGGGCGAACGGCTCAGATCCGGGAACTCATTGGTGCGATAGACCGATTTGGCAGTGCCGTTGCCGAGATCGGCGATAAAGGGCGGCAAGGTGATTTCGGCTTCGTTGAGAACAAAATGATCCACCTCGGGAAATTGCTCGGGATTGGAAGTGACCAGCGGCCCGCCAGCCACCACCTTGAGCCCCCGAGCTTTGCAGCGCCGAATGACCTCTCGAAAGGACTGGATCTGAATATTCATCCCGCCAAGGAAAACAACGTCCGCCCACTCCAGGTCCCGATCTTTCAACGATGCCACGTTCAAATCAACCAGCTTTTTCTCCCATTCCTTCGGCAAAAGTGCTGCAACGGTGATCATCCCCAACGGGATGTCCGATGCTTTTTTCGCCACGAACTGGATGGCGCCTTTAAAACTCCAAAAGGTAGGCGGCGTTTCCGGATAGACAAGCAGGATGTTCATCTTGGATCTCCTCGATATGGTGGATGAAAAGCGTCGGAAAAGGCCCGCAAGATCGACTGCTTTCGCCGCCGCTGGCGGATTTTGCTTTACTTGTTGCTTTTGGTCTCTTACCTTAAGATACAACCTTTTTGCCAATCGAATTGTAAAACTAGTGTAAAAGACGGCATAGCGATGCAAGGATCCTCTTCTGCAGCACGTCCAATCGTGATTTTTATACTGGCTCTCACCGCCTGGTTTTCGCTGGTTGGGCTGTGGATTTATGCTTTTATATCCAATCACCTCTTTTTCAGCCGTGTCAGCGAATGGATTTCGCCGCGCACCATCGAAAGGCCCTCTGGTCTGGCAACATTTATCGGTGGAATGGTCTTGCTCTTTGCTGTTTCTATCGCCCTGTTGCTCATCTTTCGCAACTACACTTTGCAGTTGAGCCTCAACCGTCTTTATGACGGATTCATCGCCGCGGTCACCCATGAATTGAAATCGCCTCTGGCCTCGATCCAACTCTATCTGGAGACTCTGCGTGAGCGTCAGGTCCCGGTTAAGAAGCAAAAAGAGTTTTTCGAGCTGATGCTGCAGGATACCCAGCGCCTGAAGCGATTGATCAATTCGATCCTCGACATCGCCGCTCTGGAGCAAAAAAAGATCGCTTATAATTTTCAGCTCTATGATGCGGATGAACTGATTTCAGGTTTGCTAAGGGAGAGCCGAGATCAATTCAAGCTGCCCGTCTCTGCGGTTCACTCCAGAGGGCATCTGGAGTGCCAGCTCGTCGCCGATGCCAGCGCCCTGTTGATGGTGTTCAACAATCTCATGGACAATGCGATCAAATACAGTACGGAGCCACCGCAAATCGAGGTGCGGGTCTACCGCTCCTCGCACGATGCGGTGATCAGGTTCAGCGATCAGGGCATCGGGCTGGCACAAAAAAAGAATCAAAAAAAGATCTTTGAAAAATTCTATCGCCTGCATGATGCGAACAGCCCGACGATCAAGGGGACGGGTCTGGGGCTCTACTGGGTCAGGGAGATTATCAGGGTTCATGGAGGACGCGTTTGGGTGCACAGCGCGGGAAAGGGGAAAGGGATGACGGTTGCGATGGAACTGCCGATCTATCCGGAACGAAAGAAACGCACACTCGATCGACTCCTCGATTTTACCCGGCAAATTCGCCAGGGAAAAGGACTTTTAGACAAGGCTGGCTGTGAAGAAAAAGAGTCACATTCTTCTCGTCGAGGATGAAGAAAATCTGGCGAGAGTTCTGCTCTTCAACCTTGAGGAAGAGGGGTATCGGGTTACCTGGGCCCGGGATGGCCGCACAGGCCTCGAGAGTTTTGATGGTCGAACGATCGATCTGGTCATTCTCGATCTCATGTTGCCCTACATCGACGGATTTGCAGTGGCTGAAACCATCCGCCGGCAATCGGCGCAAATCCCCATCTTGATGCTGACCGCCAGGACCGGATCCGACGACCGGATCCGCGGCTTGGAATCGGGGGCGGATGATTATTTGACCAAACCATTTCACCTGAAGGAACTGTTGTTGCGGGTCAACGGAATGCTCAAGCGCAAAAGCTGGTACCGGCAAAGCGAAACCCTGAAAGTGACCTTGAAAGTCGGCAAATGCCGGGTCGATTTCAGCGATTTGACCATCCGCTGCGACAAGCGTACCTTGCGTTTGACCCACCAGGAAGCCGAACTGTTGCACTATTTTGTCGAGCACAAGGGACGGATCATTTCTCGCCGTGAGCTGCTTGAAAACGTCTGGCATTTGCATGCGCAGATCGATACCCGCACGGTGGACAATTTCGTCGCCCGGCTGCGCAAATATTTTGAACCCCAGCCTTCCCGGCCGATCCATTTTATCAGCGTGCGCGGGGCAGGCTATCTGTATAACCCGTAGAATCGAGGCCGCGCAGATGAAGATCCAGACTGCCGTCACGGCAAAACAAAAAAAAGCGTTCATCGATTTTCCCTATCGATTCTATTGCTCTGATCCACTGTGGATTCCGCCATTGCGCTCGGAACAGAAAAAGCTCTTCGACCCCGGCAAGAACAGCCTGTTGCAGCATGGTGAGCACGTGTTGTTTCTGGCTGCCGACGGCGGCAATGCAATTGGCCGAGCGGCGGCTTTTATTGACGACGGATATAACCGGCATTGGAACGAAAAGGTCGGGTTTTTCGGCAGTTTCGAAGCTGTCGACGATGTGCAGGTTGCGGAATATCTGCTCGATGCTTGCGCAGACTGGCTGCGCAAGCGCGGGATGACCCGCATGCGCGGTCCGATCAGCTTCGAGTCGCAGAACTGGGGTGTGGTCATCGATGATTTTGCCTCGCCTCCCCGGCTGATGTCGCCCTACAATCCGCCATATTATGCCGAGTTGTTCGCCGCCTTTGGCCTGCAAAAGGTCAAGGATCTGGAGGTTTTTGTCAGCCGCTCGCTCGATTATCCCCTGCCGGAGCGCTTCCTGCGCCATCGCCAGAGCCTGATGCGCAAATACGGTTTGCGGTTGCGCAGCATCGACATGAAAAATCTGCTGCGCGACGTGCGAATCATCGTCGATTTGAGCAACCGCTCCTTGCAGAACAACTGGGGCTATGCGCCGGTCAGCGAGGAAGAGGCAGAGGGGATCGCGCGCGATCTAAAGCGAATCGTGAGGCCGGAACTGGTGCAGATCGTCGAAGCGGGGGATGAACCGATCGGATTTTGCATCGCCTTGCCGGATATTATGCAATTGTTGCAGGGATGCAACGGGCGACTTTTGCCAAAAGCGTGGTACCGCCTGCTGTTCAAATTGCAGTCGATCCGCATCTTCCGCATCTGGGCTTTGGGCATCGTGCCGGAATTCCAGCGCCGGGGCATCGATACTTTGCTCTATTCGCGCATCTGGGAGGTGCTCAAGGATGTCGACGCCGTTGTCGAAGCCAATTATATTCTCGAGGATAATTTTCCCATGAAAGATGCGGTGCTCAAGTTGGGGATGAGAAAAAATCGCACCATGCGGATTTTCGAAAAAGATCTCTAGACTCTTTGCCTCACGGATTGCGCTCACCGCGATCGCCTAGCGCAGGATCATCGCCAGCTCGAAAGCGAGGAGCAGACCCCTGGCTTTGCCGGGCACGATAAAACCGCTGTTCATCACCGCCAAATCGAGGATAAATCCGCCTGGTCGAATGCCCAGGCCGCAACTGGTGCCGGCTCCGATGTCGCCGCCCAGAGCCAGACCCACGCGCAGCGGCAACCAGCGTGCGATTTTCCATTCCGCGCCTAAAGAAAACTGGGGATGGGTGCCATGCCAGGCGGTGCGGGAAAAGCCCTGGATATAGTCCAGAGTGACCGCCACTTTGTCGGTTTCGTAAGCACCGCCGATGCGCAAGCGGGCGGGCAATTTTTGCTGAAAATTATCGCCGTTCTCCACAGTCCAGCTCGAATCTTCGATTGCCTCTTCTTCCAGGTCTGCCGCTTTATAGGCGGTCAGCGAATCGCCGCGGACATAGCCAAAACTGCTCTCCTCGGTCGTCCAAACGGTATGGCCGGTCAGATTGAGCAGAGCAGCGCTTATCGTCCAGTGGTTGCCGAATTGCGCTGCGACGCCGGCATCCAGATTCACGCCGGGTTTGCCGACGTCCAGAGCCGCTTCATACTCGCCGTTGACGGCGAATCCATGCGGTTGGGTCAGAAAGCTCGCCTGCGCATCGACGATGCGGGCTTGACGAATGCCGTAGACCATCTGCAGGGTGGCGCCGACCGCAAAAGCGTCGGCAAAGGTCACGCGCAGAGGATGGCCGTATGAAAGCCCGATCAAACCGATGGCAGAAGCCTCTCCATTGGTTTGTTGCAGGAGATAGGTCCTGCCCACCTGATTGCCCTGCAGGGCGAGCGAAAAAAGATCTTTGTCTGCCTGTGCCCATGATCCTGCTTCAGAGCCCATACTCAAGGCAAACCGTCCGATGGAAAACGACAGCACCCGGCTCGTGGCGCGGCCGTGCACATGCAAACCGTCTTCCGGGATGCGGTGCAAGATCGCTTCGATGTCGTTCTGATCCCACACCGGGTCGTCGACCAGATAGCGGTCATAATCGGTTTTGGTAAAACTATTGTTGTGCAACCCGGCGCCCAGGGAGAAAAAGGTCATGGAAAAACGCGGGTTGTTCCGCAGCCCCAGGTTGGCTGGATTGTAGAGAGCGGCGTCAACACCGCGGGCCAGAGCGGTGGCGCCTCCGCCCATGCCCAGAGAACGCGCGCTGATTTGGGCATGCGTCGTTGTCGGAAAAAACCATCCCGATGCGAAACAGGCGCCCCAAACCACGACCGCCAGAGGACGATACCTGCGTTTTTTATCTGTTTTCATCACTTGTTCTCCGGCAGATTGCTGGACACACTGGCTTTCAACGAGGCATCGACCCTGACATAGTCGGATGGCCGAACCTGCACCATGCGGGATGCTGTTCCCAAATAGATGATTTTTGTGCCCAAATAGATCCGGTCATTGTCGGCGAACCATTGCATTTGTGCCTTGCTCAGGTTTTGCTGCCAGGCGGCGGTGGCGGATTTGCTGACCGTTGCCGGCTGGCCACTCAGCTGCGGTTGCGGCAATTGAATCGGGCCGACCACCAGATCGGCAGGATGGTCGTAGATCGATTTGTCGCTGCGAGTGCGCGAAAAGAGCAGGGTCACCGTGACGGCCAGGGGGGTATGGTTTTCGATTTGTGCATCGATCGTCAGTTTTTCGATATGGTCGCGAATCAGCTCTTGTGTGTCCGAATCGATATCGAGGGTGTCCGGCTCGGTGAGCGTCGTATCGATCGGCAGTTGAATCGTCAAGGGCGCGCGGAAGATCGCCTGCGCAAACAGCGAATCGTGGATGCCGATGGTTATCTGTGAGTTGGGGTCGCCGATCTCCACCATGCCGCTGATCGACAATCGTTCCGGGTTGCTGTTGAAAAGAGCGGCGGCATTATAGATTTTCAGAGTATCGATCAGATCAGGACGACAGGGAATGGGGTTATAGGATTTGCTGATCGAGACCGGTGAGGCCGGATCGTTGCGCGGATTTTCCGCATTGATAAAGAGAAAGAGATTCAGCGGAACACAAACCGTGGCATAAAGCGGGATCATCAATTCAACGCTTTGAAAACGGATATCCTGGAGTTCTTCCGGGATCGGATCCTGGATTTTGACGTCGCTGAAAGATGCCCGCAACCGGTCAAACTTGCCGGTGATCTCGCGCAGAATAAAAGAACGCCGGGAGGTCGACAGCCCAACGCCGCCGGTAAAGTCTGCTACCGGTCCTTGCGGCATGACGGCGAAGCGAAAGAAATTGTGCCCGCCATGCTCGGCAGGATCCAGGTGATAATTTTTCAGGTCGATCGAGGCGCGAACAGAGTTGGTGGATTGGCCGGCCGCAGCAGGAGGAACCGCGATGTTCAGAACGGGGTGGGTGACGCCGTCAGGTTCCAACAGATCGAGCAGCACCAGGCGGGTGGTGATTTTCTGCGAATGGCTGGAGTTGGTAAAAAAGAATTCGACCGTCCCGCGATCGATGACAGAAGGTTCTTGCAGCACAAATCCGATGGTGCTGACGAGCAGAGAGTCGATGGTCTCGACGTTGCTCGGATAGCTGCGTGAACTGCCATTGCCGGCTTCCAGATTGATCCGCAAGAGTTGCTCATCGAACGCCAGACTCAGATCGTTGCGATAGGTGAGGAGCATGCGATCGGATTTGGCATCCACTTCGAGTTCCTTCACATCGTCGGTCAACTCGGACATCGTCCAGGTGTGCTCGACCAACGGCAGGAACCAGTCGACGATAAAAGTGGGCTCCTGGGGCGAACGGAACGAACAATTGCGAAAAAGCAAAAGGAACAACAAAAGAACACCAAAGCGGCTGACGATATGCTGAGAGCGCTGGAAAGGCGACATGATTCGTTCCTTGTTAAAGGCTTGCAGTCAATGGGGAAACGGCCGGTGATTTGCAGCTAGAACAAATGCGCGTTTGAGTGGAGGCTCGATTCTCAGTCGTTGTTTTTCACCAGACACCATCATGATGGATCTGCGGGTAGGTGGAGCTGGCTTTGCTGCTGGGATTGGCGACCGCGGTTCAATGGCGGTCATCGATCGAGGGGCACATGATGCAATGCAATTGTTGCACTGAAAGCCGGGGCGTCTGCTGTTGCAGCAGTCACCTTACCATACAAAATAACCATACAAAATACCGGTGAGAATGGCAATCGAAAAATTGCTGCAAGGGCATCGGATCTCATGTTTTTGGGAAAAAATTGACCTTGATCACGGATAGATGAGATGCAAAATTGTGGATTGCCAATCCTCCGGATGCGTTCGCAGACAATGGATCAACAACGGGAACGCCTGTCAATTGTCGGATAAATGCGGGAAATTAAAAAAATGCGATGCTTGCAGGCAAGCATCGCACGGCTATTTTTGTGAAACTGACTATGGCGCCTTTTGCACGCCGGCGTTCTATTTCAGCAGCAATGCCCTGCCGTATTTAGCGGTTCCGTTTGCGTTCATTCTAAAGTAATAGGTTCCGGATGAAACGATCTGCCCGGTATCGTCCCGGCCATCCCACCGTACTGTCTTGAGTCCCGGCGATTCAACGCCATCGACCAGAGTTTTGATCAATTTGCCGCCAAGATCAAAAACTGAGATTTCAACCGCGGACTCGGTCGGCAATTCGTAAGAAATAAAGGTCGATAGATTGAAGGGATTGGGAAAGTTTTGCAAAAGATGAACCTCTGTCGGGAGATAATCGGTGACATACTGGATTTGAATCGACTCATGTTGAAATTGGTTGCCGTCGAAATTGGTATCGGTCAAGCGATAGCAATAAGACATACCCGGAATGATCCGGTCATCGATGAACTCATATCGGGTGTTCGATGTGCTGTTCCCCTGACCGGGAATCTGAGCGATGGCGGAAAAGTGACGCGGGTCCTGATCGGCACGTTCAACCACAAAGAAAGCATTGTTGATCTCACTGGCGGTCGTCCACTGCAACCGAATTTTATCTTCGACGATCGTGGCGGCAAAATCATAGAGTTTGACCGGCAGAGAGTGGTCGCCGGTGACAATTCCTGCAAAGGTGAGTGTCGGGTTTCCCAGAACAGAGACAATTCAATTTATCATTATCTGATTAGCAAATCAAGAAAAAAATGATTATCTTCAGCCGTTTATTTTTGCAATTGCGCGGAACAGGGCGCCAAGTGATGCACAACTGTCCGGATTCTCCTAATCTTCGAGTTCCCGATGTCGCTTAAAAAGAAAGCAATGCAGGGTGTTTTGTGGACCGGCCTGGCCAAGGCGAGCATGCAGGTGATGCTGGTCATCTTGATGGTTGTTTTGGCGCGACTGTTAACGCCGGCGGATTTTGGCGTGGTCGGGATGGCGGCTATCGTGACGGTGGCGATTTCCATGGTCAACGATCGAGGCCTCGGCACAGCCATTATCCAAAAGAGCCAGATTTTTGAAAGCCATTTATCCTCGGTTTTTTGGGGTGGGATCTTGTTTTCCTTGTTGCTCTTCGCGATCTCTCTGTTTGCATCCTATCCGCTGAGTGCTTTTTTCCGCAATCCTCTGGTACAGCCGGTCATCGCTGTGCAGGCCATCGGTTTTGTTATCGGTTCTTTTGGCATCGTTCAGAAATCGCTCCTGACTAAAAACATGGAATTCAAAAAGCTGGCGATTATGGAGATCGCTTCGATTCTGGCAAGCGGTCTGGTCTCTATTGTTTTGGCGGTTTTGCGGTTTGGCGTCTGGAGTCTGGTCTTTGGTACTCTGACGAGAGATGCGGTCAACGTTCTGCTGGTTTGGATTTTCTGCCGCTGGCGACCGCGCTGGATCTTTTCCTGGCGTGATTTCAAGGAACTCTTTGCTTTTAGTGCCAAGGTGTTGGGCAACGATATCGCTTCCTACGGGGTGGCAAATCTCGATATTCTCATCATCGGCAGGATGCTGGGGAGCGAGGCGCTGGGTTACTATCATCTCGCCCTCAATCTGGTCAAGACTCCGGTCGCTCGGCTTTCCGCCATCGTTTCAAAGGTGGCTTTCCCGGCCTTTTCGGCGATTCAGGGTGACACCAAAAAGATGCACAAAGGCTATCTCACAGCCTCATCGCTGTTGTCGATCATTATATTCCCGCTGCTCCTGGGCCTGGCGCTTTTCGCCCATGAATTCATCGACCTTTTCATGGGCGCCAAATGGATGAATATGGCCTTGCCCTTGATCCTGTTGATCCCGATGGGACTGGCCAAATCGATCGGCGTTATCCGCTGGCCGGTGCTGATGGCTTTGGGTCGTCCGGATGTTGAGTTGAAATGGAATCTTGCCTATGCGCTGCCGCTCGCCGCAGTGGTTTATTTTGGCGCCCAAAGAGGCCTGAACGGCGCGGCTGCCGGGATCTCGCTGCTTCTGCTTTTAACATTTCCCCTGATTCAAAGTCTTGCAGATCGGATATTCAAATTGTCGGATCGCCGATTCTACCGTTCCATCGCTCCCGCTGCACTCGCCGGCGCTGTCATGGTGGCGGCGGTGCTGATCCTGAAATCCTTTATCTTGCCTCTCCTGGATCTCGATAAGCGGTTGAATTTAGCGGTCGGCATCATTCTCAGCGGTGCGGTTTATCTCCTGGCGTTAAAGCGCGCAGCCGGCCCCATGCTGCAGGAATTGATCGCTTTTATTCGCTCCGGGAAATTCAACAACGGAATTGATTGAGTTGGATCAAACTCGATACAAAGGGAGCATCAAAAGATGTTCTTCAGCTGCTATTGTGGACGACGGGAAAAGGCAACCGAATGGCAGAAGAGTCTCGCCGATCATGCCCGCTGGCTGGATTTGACCGTCCATATGGAGTCCTGTTGCAGTGACGATACACACTATTGTGGAGTTGCCTGGCTTGTCCGTCAAACACAGCTGCCGGTTAAACCGATCATGCAGTCGCCCGCTGGCTGGAGCTGTTCGACCAGCACCGCTCTGACTGAACCGGAAGCCCTTGCAGCAGAAATCGAGCTTGCCAAACATCTGGCTCCCTTTTCTTTTCCAGACAATCCGATAGTGAGCTATCAGTTTAAAACAAACACCCTCGAAGTGGTTGTGCCGCCGGCTGCAGGAGAGCAGTTCTATATCGCCTCTGATGGCCACGGTGTCATGTTGGCAAACGATCTGCGTCTGATGCGACGCTGGAAATCAGCCGAATTGAATCCGACCGCTATCTATGCGCTTTTGCAATTCCGCGCCATTCCGCCAAATTTAGCACTCTATCGGGGTGTTGACCGCATTCCCAACGGTCATCGCTGCATCTGCCGCGTCGAAAAGGGCGACTGGTCTTTTGTGCCCTTCTTTTTGCCGGCGCAATCGGAAAGCCGGCAAGCCCTGCGCAATATCGGCGAACCGGAGGCAGTGGACAAACTGCAGGAACTGCTGGATCAACGGTTGCTCAAGCTGCCCAAATCTTCTTTTTTATTTTTCAGCGGCGGGGTCGATTCGACCCTGCTGGCCGCCCGGTTGGCCGCGCTGGAACGCCGCGATGTGCAATTGATCAATTTCTGCTTCGGGCCGGATGATGCCGAAGGCAAAGCGGCACTCGCGGTCGCCTCGCTGTTGAACATGCCCTGCACGCAGATTGCCTACCGAGAACAAGATTTTGCCGAAATGTTGACTCGCATCGGTCGCGAATACTCGTTTCCCTTCGGCGATTCCTCGACTATTCCGATGAACCTCATGGTCCATCTGAGTCTCTCGCAAATCGGCACCGACGGCTCAGTTATCGAGGGGGTGGGTCCCGATCAGCTTTTCAGCGACAAATTGATTGATCAAAAATGGGCCCTGGCGCAATCGCTGCCTGTCTGGCTTCAGGCACTGGGTTCGGATGTTTACCAATGGCTGGAGCTGTGGGAAAACGAGTGCAGATTGGGCACGTTGACCAATATCATCCGCAAACTCAGGCAAATGCCGAGGATTTTTGCACAAGTTATGGCCATCAATTCTCTGGACGGTATTGCCTACAAAATTCCCAAACAAAATCGCATCGAGTTGTACCAGACCATTCAAGCCAATATACTCGATCTCGCTGATGGACTCGATACGGTCGATCAATACTGTTTGTTAAATCTGATCCACTTTGCGGTTGGAACGGTTGGGGCCAAATCCTGCGATCTCTATCGACTTTACAATCTTCACCTCCATGTGCCTTATCTAATGCGAGAAATAGTCGAGCTGGGCTTTTCATTGCCCATATCGGTGCGCGCGTCAGACGGCGTGGACAAGTCGCTGTTGAAGAAGCTGCTTCTCCGCTCTGTTCCGAAAGAAATCGTCTTTCGTCCCAAGAAAGGCTTTGATCCGCCGTTCATGCGCATGGCTGCCCAGCCGGCGATGCAGGATTATCTGCTGCATGTGGCGTTGGCCGATCAAGATCCCTTGCTGGGTTTTATGCGCAAGAGAGTGCTGGACAGGCTGTATGCGAAAATTTTACAGGGCCAACAGCTGAGCTACGACGCCTATCGTTTTACCTGGCTGGTGCTGTTTACCTCCATCTGGCTAGAACAGCAGAAATAGGCATTGGCTTCCAACCGCTGTCTCCGAGACCTCTCTTTGGGCGCCGCAGTTATGGGTGTGCGAAAAAAAATAGTTGGTAAAAAAATGGTTTGACTTTGAAATTGCCAAGATGTATATTTCGGCGTTTGCCGAAATGAAGGGGTCGTCGATGACAGACATGGTAAAATTGTTCAAAGCGTTAGCCGATCCGAGCCGGGTTCGAATCCTGAAAATGCTGCAAGTGCGACCCCTGTGCGTATGTGAGATCCGTGAAATTCTCGATCTGGCGGTGTCGACTGTGTCTCAGCACCTGGCGATTCTGCGGGATGCGGGCTTTATCTACGATGTCAAGGAAAACAAGTGGGTGAACTATTATTTGCATCGGCAAAATCAGGATAAGGCGGTGCAGGCACTGCTGCAGCTTGTTCAGGATCCGGCTCTCTTTGGCGATGAAATCCATCGCCTTGACGCGGACCGCGTGCATCGGGTGGACCGCAACCAGCTGTGCCGGCTGTAAAAAAATTTACCCATTTTCAATTCGGTTTTAGACGAAATGACTGATCTCCGACTGCCGATACCGACATGTAATCGGAAAAGCGAAAAGAGGGAATGCTCGATGAAAGAACGGAGTGAATTGAAAAGATTGTTGGTGATGACGGGATTGTTTGTGGCAGTCTATTATTTACCGGTTGGCACGACTCGTTTCGACGGCGCCGTCCACGAAGCGCTGGCTTTGGCCCGATGGTATGCGCGGGAACACGTCATCCTCTGCCTGATCCCGGCTTTTTTCATTGCCGGTGTGATCAGCGTATTCATCAGCCAGGCGTCGGTGATCAAGTATTTGGGGTCGCAAGCAAAAATGTGGGCGGCTTATGCGGTGGCGTCGGTGTCGGGCAGCATTCTGGCGGTCTGTTCTTGCACGATTTTGCCGTTGTTTGCCAGCATCTACAAGCGTGGGGCTGGCCTGGGGCCGGCGGTGGCATTTTTGTACAGCGGCCCGGCGATCAATATATTGGCGATCATTTTAACGGCCAGAATTTTGGGACCGGAACTGGGCATTGCCCGGGTTGTGGGTGCGGTCAGTTTTAGCGTGATTGTCGGATTGCTGATGCAGTTTTTCTTCCGCAAGGAAGAAAAAGCCAAAAGACAGGCATTGGTGCTGCCGGAAGCGGAAGAGAGCAGGCCGCTGTGGCAGACGGCGTACCATTTCTTTGTCCTGGTGGCGATCCTGGTGTTCGCCAATTGGGGCCGGCCCGCCGATGCCGAGGGCTTTTGGTTGTTGGTCTGGCAGCTCAAGTGGTGGATCACCGGGTTTTTCGGCCTCCTGTATGTTGTTTCTCTGCTGTTTGTGCTCAAACTGGACAAATTTCAGGTTGTGCTGGCAAGCGGAGTGACGATCGGCATTGCACTGCTCTTCCGCGGCCGACCAATCATGCCCTTCATGACAGCGGTCGCTTTGACGGCAGTGCTCCTGTCGAGGCACAAAGGCGAACCGCAGGATTGGCTCCACGCCACATGGGATTTTGCCAAACAGATTCTGCCGTTGTTGGCGGCCGGGGTGCTGGTTGCCGGATTTTTGCTCGGTTCTCCGAATGGCGGCGACGGCGTCATTCCTGCAAACTGGATTTCCCGGCTGGTCGGCGGCAACTCGCTTTTTGCCAACTTTTTTGCCTCCATCGTCGGCGCCTTTATGTATTTCGCCACCCTGACCGAAATCCCCATCCTGCAGGGATTGATGGCGAACGGCATGGGCAAAGGTCCAGCGCTGGCATTGCTGCTGGCCGGTCCGGCCTTGTCGCTGCCGAATATGCTGGTCATCCGCAGCGTTATGGGCATGAAAAAAACGGTTGTCTTCGTGATGCTTGTGGTCATCATGGCAACGATCAGCGGTTTTTTGTTCGGGGAGCTTTGACAGACAATTTTTACAACAACAGGATGCTGATTCTGTTTTTGAGGAGCCGGGTATGAAAAAACGCATATTGATTCTGTGCACAGGCAATTCCTGCCGCAGTCAAATGGCAGCGGGCTTGCTGAAATTCTTTGATCCGGAGCTGGAAGTCTATTCTGCCGGGACACACCCCTCTTCCCGGGTTCATCCCAAAGCGGTCCAGGTCATGGCTGAAATCGGCATCGATATTTCCGCTGCCAAACCACAAGATGTCGCTGCCTTTGTGGATCAAGGTTTCGATTGGGTTATCACGGTCTGTGATCATGCAAAAGAGACCTGTCCCATGTTCCTGGGCGAGGTCAAAGAGCAATTGCACATAGGCTTTCAAGATCCGGCAGAGGCGGCCGGCAACGAAGACGAGATTCTGGCCGTCTTTCGGCGGGTGCGGGACGAGATACGAAAAGAATTTAGTGACTTTATGCGAAAAGCGCAAAGCACCGCCAGCTGATGGAGCGGAACGTATTCAGGAGAAGACAAGACCGAAAGAAAAAATCGTTGTTCTCGTTTGTGCCGGATCGCCCCATACCGGAGCCTTTAACGAGATCGACGAGTTTGAGGAGAGTTGCATGAAGCACAAGGCTGTTCCGGAAACCCAGAGTATGACAGTTTTTGAGCGCTATTTGACCCTGTGGGTGGGGCTCTGCATCGTTGGCGGTATTGTATTGGGGAGTGTCGCACCGGGGGTGGCCCGCACTCTCGACGGATTGTCCCTTCATGTCAACAGTGCGCCGGTGGTGTCGATCCCAATTGCGGTCTGTCTCTTTTTCATGATGTATCCCATCATGGTCAAAATCGATTTCGCCCAGGTTATTCAAGCCGGCAAGAGCGGCAAGCCGGTTGGATTGACGCTGTTCGTGAATTGGGCAGTCAAACCTTTTACCATGTATGCCATCGCGCTGCTTTTCCTCGGCGTGGTTTTCCGGCAATTCATCGGGGCCGACGCCACGGATTTGGTCAAGATGCCTTTTGGCCTCGATCTGCCGGTCGGCGCGCAGCATGGCGCCGGGACCGTGGTCCTGGCCGATGGCGTCAAGATGCTCGAGATCCCTTTGTGGCGCAGCTATCTGGCGGGCTGCATCCTGTTGGGCATCGCTCCCTGCACCGCCATGGTCCTGGTCTGGAGCTACCTGGCAAAAGGCAACGACGGCCTGACTCTGGTCATGGTAGCGATCAATTCCCTGACCATGCTGGTGCTCTATGGCGTGCTGGGCGGCTTTTTGCTCGGCGTCGGCCGTTTGCCGGTGCCGTGGCAGGCCTTGCTCCTTTCGATTTCCGTTTATGTGGCTCTTCCGCTTCTGGCGGGTTACTTTTCCAGACGATGGCTGATCCGCACAAAGGGCGAAATGTGGTTTAAGGAAAGATTTCTTCATGTTCTGACGCCGATTACGATCGCAGCCCTGTTGGTGACGCTGGTGCTGTTGTTTAGTTTCAAGGGCGAGGTGATCCTGGCCAATCCTCTGATTATCCTCTGGATTGCAGTCCCGCTGTTTATTCAAACCAACCTGATTTTCTGGCTCGGTTACGGCCTGGCTCGTTTGCTCGGGTTGAATTATCGCGACGCTGCTCCGGCGGCCATGATCGGCGCTTCGAACCATTTCGAAGTCGCTATCGCCACCTCGGTCATGCTCTTCGGCCTCTCTTCCGGCGCTTCCCTGGCCACCGTCGTCGGTGTGTTGATCGAGGTGCCGGTCATGCTTATGCTGGTGCGAATCAGCCTGCGCACCCGGCATGGGTTCCCGCAAGCCGAAAGAACAGTCTAATTCTTTTCTGAATCCGTCTCTCAATGACAGGAGGGCAAAACCATGCAAATCAGAATTCTGGGCAAAGGCTGCCCCAAATGCAAGGCGCTTGAAGAGCGTGTGCGCAAAGTCGCTGCCGACAACAGCATCGAGATCGATCTGATCAAGGTGACCGAAATCGAAGAGATTATGTCCTATGGTGTGATGATGACGCCGGGTCTGGTCGTCGATGGTGAAGTGAGAAGCAGCGGCAAACTGCCTGACGAAAAGCAAATTCTCGAGTGGATCCGCTGAAAAGAACAAACAAGCGCTTCAGTCAGTTTGCAACGAAAGGAAAAACATGCGAATCGAAAGACTGCTCATCTTATCGGCTCTGGTCGCGCTGCTCGGCTGTGGAACAAAAGCAGACTCGCAAAAAGATGCAGAAATGGGAAAGACCGGCGGCGCCAGAATCACCTTTGTCGAGCTCGGCTCGGTCAACTGTATCCCCTGCAAAGCCATGCAACCCATCATGAAATCGATCGAAGAAAAATACGGTGATCAGATCGAGGTCGTTTTTTACGATGTCTGGCAAGCGGATCAAAAAAGGTATGCCCAGGAATACAAAATCAAACTGATTCCCACCCAGGTTTTTCTCGACAAGGATAGCAACGAACTCATGCGCCACGAGGGATTTCTGCCGGAAAAAGAGATCGATGTTTTCCTGCAGGAGCAGGGGCTGACACCCATCGATCAATAATACCGATCCGCGCGTCTGATACCGAATCCATTCCATCACAGCCGGCGGAACCGAAGGGTATCTGGGAAACAAACCGATTTTTCAGTCTCAGGTGATCGGCTTTTCATTTCGGTCCAAAGCATTGAACGCAAAAATCCGGGTAAAACAGAGATGATTCAGGATTTGTTTTCCACCCTCTCCACCGCCTTGTCGCAAAACCTGTGGCTCTCTTTGGCGAGTGCCTTTGTCTGGGGTTTGTTGAGCATTCTGCTCAGTCCCTGTCATTTGTCCAGCATTCCGCTGGTCATTGGCTTTGTCATGAGTCAGGGGAAAAAGACCACTGCCCGGGCTTTTGGGTTTTCGCTGGTCTTCGCCATCGGCATCCTGCTGTCGATCGCCCTTATCGGCGTGATCACCGCATCTCTTGGACGGCTGATGGGGGATCTCGGCCGTGTGGGCAACCTTCTTGTCGTGGCGGTGTTCTTTGTCGTCGGGCTCCATCTGTTGGACGTGTTCCGGCTCGATTGGTCTTTTGTGCCCCGGAACCGTCCCCGCCAGGGATTGCTTTCGGCCTTGCTGCTGGGGTTGGTGTTCGGCATCGCCCTGGGACCCTGTACATTTGCTTTTATCGCCCCGGTGCTCGGCGTGGCTTTTACCAGGGCCCAGGGGTCGTTTGTCTCTGCGGTTTTGCTGATCCTCTTTTTTGCGCTCGGGCATAGTGGAGTTATTGTGTTTTTCGGCACCCTGGCGAAAAAAGCGCAGGATTACCTCGACCGGGTCACTGAAAACGCGGGCGTTCTGTGGGCCAAACGCTTGTGTGGCCTGCTGGTTATCGCCGGTGGGATCTATCTGCTTCTGCAGTCGATCTGAGGCGCACTCGGCTGGTTACGATTTTTTCCATCTCTTGCACCAGGCAATACGGAGCTCATGGCCGGCCTTTGCAGACAGCCGTCGCTTGCGTGATGCAACAGCGCAAGTATTGTATTTGCAAACTTGGAGAACAGCTGCTGGATTGCTGTTTTCATCATTTGCATTGGCAGGCGATAACCTCATTTTCGACGGATTTGTCCGCTCTTTCCTGTTCCATTCCATCGATCCCGCCCGCCTTTAGCCCTTTATATCCACCTCACTGCGGCTAAAAAGATTTTTTGTCGATCAATGCGCAAAACCTGATTGCTAAAAAAAAACAACTTTTTCCTTGACTAATACAGCATAATGAATTAACTATAATTATTCGATTACAGCTGGCATCCTCGATTTGCTGCTTCCCAGGAGACGGTCATACCCCGCACGGACCGGAATTCATTTCGCGCAGGCCTCCACGGTTCAAAAAGCGTTTTCCCGATTATGCCCGGTTGCAGGGCAGGGCTAGAGATCATGGCCGGGTTGCGTTACCGATAACAGAGATGCTTTTATTCGGTCGGCAGTCTGAAGATTGTATGCTGCCGGCTTTTTAAATTGCCCGGCAGCGATTTTTGGATAAAAATGCGGCGGATCATCGCATTTCGTGCTTTTCAAAACCACTCGTCTGCAGGCCGGTTTTGCAGACGACGCCCTGGCCTGCAGGAAGGGATAGACCTTTCTCTAACAAAAGAAGGAGATCCGTATGTCAGCACAAAAGAGTGTTTACAAGCTCGGTTTCTGGTCAGCCGTTTTCGCGTCCATTTTCAGCATTGCCTATGTTATCGGACAGCTTGCCGAGTGGTTCGATCTCATGGGATCCGGCGGTGGTCCTGAGAACGACAGCACCTGGTATGGTCTGGTGATCCTGCTGGTGCCTTCGCTGTTTCTCGGGATCTCGTTTGTCGTCATGATGGGATGCGTGCACAGCCATGCGCCGGCAGACCGAAAGATCTGGAGCCAAACGGGACTGGCGTTTGCGATCATGTACGGCACGTTGATCTGCATGAACTATTTTGTCCAGCTCACTCTGGTCGCCCCGGCCCTTTATCGCGGCGAGGTCAGCGACCACATCCGGCCTTTCTTGTTCAATGTCTTTAACTCATTTACCTATTCAGTTGACCTTCTTGGATACAGCTTTATGAGTTTGTCCACTCTTTTTGCTGCATTCATTTTTGCGGGAGCGGGATTGGAAAAGGCAGTGCGCTGGTTTTTCATCGCCAATGGCCTCATTATGCCGTTTATCGCTCTGCAAACCTTTTATCATCCTTTGATCTGGGGTGCGTCGGCATGGGCGGTGACCTTGCCAGGCGCGACTGTTGCTCTTGCCGCATTCTTCAAAAGGAAACTGCGGTGAATTGATCAAGCTCCCGGCATTGCGGCACAAGCGCGGGGATCCGGTCTGCGAGTCTCGAAAGCAAAGCCGATCGTCAGCCACTTGCGCAACCGGAATCGTTTTTTTATCTAAAGGTCTATAAATGCGCGAATAGCGTCGACGGGAGAGCAGAGTACGATCTTGTTAATGCTCCGATGGCTGTTTTGCCCTCTATACGTCAGTAGGCGCAGCCGAACCAGGGCGGGCAGAGGAAATATTCTTGCTTTCCAGTGCCCACCTGGTTAAATTTCTTTAAGGAAGCAGGTGATCATGCAGGGGCAGGCCAAAGAGAGATCGGGTGACGCCAAAGGTCTGCATGCAATTTCGCCAAGGGCACTCCGTTCGCGCCAACCCACAATGCGTCACTGCAGGAATTTTTATCTTACAAATGGTCTTGCAGCCAGGATACCGCCTGGGCTTTTGACTGGCAGGCGAGCCGGCAAAGGCTGTGGCCGTACAGTGAAAATCTCGCTTATACAAATTCCGTGTTGCTGCAGGCAGGCCCAGAATTATCCAAATCCATTCAATGCCTCTACAACGATTCGCTATTCGCTCGAGCAGGACTGCCGTATCAGCCTGACGATCACCAAGCTCCGCGGCGAAACAATCATGACTCTGTTCGATGGTTTCCAGAAGACCGGAGCTCATGCCGCGGTAATCGATGGCGGCAAAATGGCCAGCGGTGTTTATCTGGTCCGTTTGCAGAGCGGGTTCCATTCGATTGCCAGAAAAATGCTCCTGTTGAGATAAAATGCGACCCATGTTTTGCTGGGAGAGCCCGCAGCGGCTGCAAGGGGAAGGATAAGAGATCGCCATATGTCGAATAGCAGAGCAAGAAATCAGAGGAGAAGCGCCAGGCTATTCCCTATTCTCTACTCTCTCACCTCGTGCACAGGCTGTATAAATGGCCGCGGTCTGGGCTTAAAAAATCAAGGAGCAGGCGCGCATACACGAGATCTTTGCAGCTGGAGCAACGTTTGGCATCAGAGCCATTCTTATCGATTTTGGCGAGGAGAACCGCAATGAAAACGGCCAGGCAAGGCCCTCAGAGTATCGACGAATATATCGCCGGCTTTCCGCACGATGTGCAACTGCTTCTGCAACAGCTGCGAACGCTCATAAAAAGAATCGCACCCGATGCAGCCGAAGCGATCCGATACCAAATTCCGACCTTTGTTTTAAATGGAAATCTGGTGCATTTTGCGGCATTCAAGAATCATATCGGATTCTATCCGACCCCATCCGGCATTGAGGCGTTCAAGGAGGAGCTGGCACCTTACGAGAGCGCAAAAGGCTCGGTCAAGTTTCTTATCGACAAGCCAATCCCTTTCGACCTTATCGCGGATATCGTCCGGTTCAGGGCAATAGAGGCGCGTGCCAGGTCGACCGCCCGCAAAAGGATTCGATAGTCGCTGCAACCGGACTCGGAGAGACAAACCCTTTCGCCGATCAGGCGGAGATCGGCCCACTCGAAATGAAAGGATCGGATCGGATGAGATACCATCACCTCGGCATACCGACAACTTTAGCCAGGGCAGGGGAGACCTATGTAGCGGCCTGCAAGATGTATTGTACCGATCATGCGGACAATCCTTTCGGCATTCAGTGGATGCGTTACGAGGCTGACTGCCCGCTTCCCGAGCTGGTGAAAACAGTCGCGCATGTTGCGTTCGAGGTGGACGACCTGGCCGCGGCAATCGCCGGGCAACAAGTTTTGATCGAGCCCAACCGTCCTTCCGAGGGTGTGACTGTCGCATTCGTGCTGTGCAACGGTGCGCCGGTGGAATTTCTCGAGTTTGACGCCGATGATCAACGGAAATTCCGATAACCGACCGGCCCGGCCCTGTCGCCATGCGCCCCAGCCTATCAGCCTGTCAACGGGATGAATTGGCTCGGGTGGGGCACAAGCGAGCCGGCAACTCCTGACAATGCAGGATCACCGGTTCGAGGCAAGTTGCCGCAAAATAGGTTGGGAAAATTTACATTGGTGTCCCGTCCAATGCGGGGACACTGCTGCGAGGTCAGAATGATTCGTCCTGTTGAGATTGCAGATGCAGAGCAGATAACCGACATCTACAATTATTACATCGAGAATACGGTTGTCACATTTGAAGAGGAACCGATAACCCCCATGGAAATGCGGAAAAGGATCGAGGCCTGTACCGCCGATTATCCCTGGTTGGTCTATGCAGAAGCAGGAAAGGCGGTCGGATATTGTTACGCAACAAAATGGCGAGCAAGGTCTGCCTATCGGCATTCAGTCGAAACAACGGTCTATGTGGAAAAGGATCACTGTGGCAGAGGAATAGGAACAGCCTTGACTGCGAAATTGATCGACGAACTGCGGGAATCAGGTGTTCATGTCCTGGTAGCAGGAATCACCCTGCCGAATGAAAAAAGTCAAAAGCTGCACGAAAAGATGGGATTTCGGCAAGTGGCGCGATTCGAAGAAATCGGGAAAAAGTTCAACCGATGGCTCGATGTGGGGTATTGGGAGTATAAATTCGAATAGACCTTCGGTCCGCAACGGCTTTCACCTGGCCTGTTGGTGGCTTTTGTGCAGTCGAACGCCAGCTTTGCTGCGGAAGGCGCGGCGCCAATGGTGTGCAGAATGGGAACTGCTGGTTGAGCAAAATGGAGCGACTCTCGAATGTTGAAACGCCACAGAGATTTGCTTGTTTTTCTTTTTTTGCTGTTGGCCAACCCCATCCCTGGCCAACCGTACGATTTATTTCCCCTGTCCATCGGCAACAGGTTTGTTTATGAATATACCTCATTCGATACGACCTATTGGGTTGGCACATTCGATCACAGCCAGACCGATTCAGGTGTGGTGGTTTATACAGTCGATGATTCATCCCTTGTCGATGACTATACCGTCGAGTGGTCCATTTCGCAAATTGTCGATATCCAAAGATACAACAAGCAAGCGCTGGATTGGGGAATCGACTCCACCTATATGGTCAGGGACACCGTTCAGTTAAAACTGACCGAGTCCCAATTGGGCCGGCATCAAATCACCTGTGATGCACAAGAATTGAATGACAGCCTGAGCGTCAGCATGAATCGTGAAATACGAATCTGGCAATTCCTTGATCGGCAAGAGGTCTATCGATTCAGCGATCATTTCGAGGATTCGCTTATCACCTGGCCGTTCACCTGGCCGCGCGATTCCTTGTTGTTTCGGCATAAAACCGGCCTGTTCAAAAGAGTTCACTGGAGTATGCAAGAAACCCACCATACGGGGCCGATCGGTTTCAGAGCCAGGCTGGTGGACTGTGTTGTCGGCGTCAAATCCGGACCTTCCCCAGATCGTCCTGCCGACCATGATCAGGTCATCAACTATCCAAACCCGTTCAACGGATCGACCCGGATCGAATTCGATTTGATGCGGCCGGCCAATGTTGACTTGTCGGTATTCAATATCAGGGGTGAAGCGGTGTATTGGGAAGCCTTCGGAATCTTGCCGCCAGGCAAACAGGATATCATCTTGAATTGCCAACACCTTCCCGGCGGTCTATACTTTGTTCGACTCGTCTTGAATGATCATTATATACTGAGAAATAAATTCCTTATTTTGAAATGAGCCGTGGAGGTGGAGCAAACTCTCCTGCGGATGCGACATGCAGGTGATCGGTCATGGTAGGACACCACGGATACGCGATCCAAACGGGAGGAAAAGCATGAGAATTAAAATTACCGCGCAACAGCTGTTCAGGAGCGCTGCTGTGTGGGTGTGGGGAATCGCGGGGCTGAAGCTGCTGTTGAATGTGGTCTTGCACGGCCGTTACGGCTACTTTCGCGATGAACTCTATTACATCGCCTGCAGCGACCATCTCGCCTGGGGCTACGTGGATCAGCCGCCCCTGAGCGCGCTGATCCTTGCTGCGACGCGCTGGCTGTTCGGTGATTCGCTGGTTGCCATCCGTTTCGTGCCGGCCCTGGCCGGTGCCGGTGTGGTGGTGCTGGCCGCTTCGATGGCGCGCCTGTTGGGCGGCAAAAGATTCGCGCAGCTCCTGGCCGCCGCCGCGGCCGCCCTCTCGCCCGTCATCCTCGGCAACGCCGCGCGCTATTACTCCCTCAACGCCTTTGATCTCTTTTTCTGGGCGTTGCTCGCCTGGATCGCGATTAAAATCATCGTGCAGGAGCGTCCTGACTGGTGGAGCTGGTTTGGTGTGGCCGCCGGACTGGGTTTGCTCAACAAGTATTCGGTGGGCTTTCTGATCGCCGGCCTTGGCGCCGGACTGCTGCTCACCGCACAGCGGCGGCAGCTGCTCGACCGCCGCTTCTGGCTGGGCGCGCTGATCGCCTTTCTGCTCTTCCTGCCCCATATCCTCTGGCAGGTGAACAATGATTTTCCCTCGCTGGAGTTCATGCGCCGCGCCGCGGGCGAGAAAAATGTCGCCCTGCCGCCCGTCGAATTTCTCCTCGGGCAGTTTATGCAGTCCGGATTCGCCCAATCCCTGCTCTGGCTGCTCGGATTGGCCTTCTTCGGCTTGCATCCTTCCGGCAGAAAAGTGCGGTTCTTCGCCTGGGCCTATGTGCTGATCTTTGCCGTGATGATCCTCACCCATGCCAAGGTCTTTTATCTGACCCCCATCTACGCGCCGTTTCTCGCCGCCGGCGCCGTGCTGCTGGAGCGATTTTCCTGGAAAGGGGTGCGGCCCGTTTTCGTGATCGCTCTGGTCCTTCTGAGTGTGCTGGTCATGCCTTTTGCCGTTCCGGTGCTGCCGGTGGAAAAATTCATCGCTTACCAGAATGCCCTTGGAATGACGCCACAACCGGAAGAGCATTCGCCGCTGATGGATTTGCCGCAGTATTATGCCGACATGTTCGGGTGGGAGGAGATGGTCGAACAGGTCGCGGCGATTTACAGGCAATTGACGCCGGAAGAGCAGTCCGGGTGTGTGATCTATGTGCGCAATTATGGACAGGCGGCCGCCATCGATTTCTTCGGCCGCCGTCATGGCTTGCCGCCGGCGCTCTGTCCGCACAACAATTACTGGCTGTGGGGGCAAAGCCGTCTCGATCGGCCCATGACTGTGGCCATTATCATGGGCGCCCATCGCACGACAGAGGAAAACCTGGCCGATCTGCAGGGGCCCGGCCGCTTCACCCAGGTCGAACTGGCGGCGACCACGAACCATCCCTATGCCATGCCGCATGAAAACGGCCGCCAGTTCTTCATCTGCCGCGGCCCACAGTTTTCCTTTGCGCAAATCTGGCAGGCGGAAAAAGAGTTTATCTGATTGCTGGATTGTGGCATGTACTGCCGGCGAACTGGCTGGGCGGATTATCTGGGTCGATCATGCATCTTTGCCGAACCGCTTGTCCGTGTAAATGTTGCCGTAGGGATGGCGGCTGCTTACAGCTTTCCTGTCGATGATTGGCTCAGGATTTGTTTCAGGTGACGGCAGGGGATTCCTTTTGGGCGGTCAATTAGGCGACGAGAGCGGCGAGGAGCTTTTCCTCGGCGGCGCGGGAGGCGGCCAGCTGCGCTTCCAATTCGTCCACCAGAGCCATCAGCTGATCCACCTTGGCTACGATGCGGCGCTGTTCGGCGAGGAAACAAGCTTCTTAGCGTATCTGGGTCATCACGTCCCACTTGTCGCTGTTGGCGCCGACCAACGCAGGGGTAATGAAACTTTATGCGGATATCCGCTTCGGTGAGGGTTTTTTTGTTCAGCTGAAGAGCATTTTTTTTATTGGTTTTGCAGCTAACGATAAGCGTAACCAGCGCAGCGGTGATTGGGTGGGGTGAACGGGAACTGCGTTTGGTTAACGCTTGGGTTAGACGCAATGTAAGTGTGTTATATCACAGGCTCCAATTGCAGTGATCTCACGACTAGTTTTTCATTTTCAGCATACCATAGATCTAGCTTTGCTTGCATGAAGAGCCAGCTTTCAGGCGAAGTACCTGTAGCTCGACCAACCCGGATGGCCATTTCCGGGCTCATTCCTGCGCGGCAGTTCAGCAAAGCGGATAAGGTTTTTCTTGTAATTCCCAATCGTTTTGCTGCCTCAGTGACCGTCAGATTTAAAGGCTTTATTACATCCTCACGTAAGATTTCGCCAGGATGAGTTGGTTTTCTTTTTGAAATCATATGAAACTCCCTCAATGGTAATCTTGATAATCAACGTTTATCACATTTTGACCCTCGAATTGAAATGTAACTCGCCAATTCCCGGTAACCCAGACTGACCAAATGTTTTTATATTTGCCTTTTAATTCATGAAAATGATAACCTGGCAAGTTCATATCTTGTGGGCCGGTCGAAGCATCGAGTCTATCCAGAATACGAAGCAATTTTGAGACATGATCTTGGTTGACTTTGCTACGATCATCCTCAAAAAATAGCTTTTCAATTCCTTTGTGCCGGAATGATTTAATCATATTTCAATGTAGTGTGTAACCCGATACGTTGCAAGGGATATTTGAATTTTGTCAAACTTTTTAAATTTCTAACGTTTCGCATAACCCGTGCAGCGGTGGCCGGGATGTGGGTTGGGAAGCTGCATCGGGTTAATGCATGGGTTAGCTGGTTATCGGCGTCACTGCCTAACATCGATCGATAAAAAATATGTTGCGCGATATTTAGAATAAGCGTATATTGTACTTACAATTGCAAGAACATGATAGCGGAGCCAATATGAAATTCATCAATATCAGAGAACTGTCAAAATCGCCTTCCAAATATATAAAAAGTGCCAATGAGGAAGGGGATGTGATTGTCACCCGCAATGGCCAACCTTACGCTGTTATTTCTAAAATCGATGGCGACGAGGTGGAAGATTTTATCTTGGCCAAACATTTCGATCTTGAAAAACAGCTTAAACGAGCGAAAAAAGAGCATGAGAGCGATGAGACGATAGACGCGCGTGAATTGCTCGAACAGATCGAAAGCGAATCGCCGGATGAAGTTTAAAGTCGAATTCACCAAAAGAGCCGTAAAGGATTTAAAGCGCTTTTCAAGCGATCGGCAAAGACAAATTGTTATGCAAACGATCGAACTTGAAAACAATCCTTTTCCGTTCAAGAATAAGATCAAACGCATCCAGGGACTGAAATTTCCCTGCTATCGCCTGCGGATTGACCTGGACTCCGACTCGTTCCGAGTATTTTATGGCATTGAAAACGATATCGTTTTTATTTTGCGTATCATCGCTAAAAAGGACGCTGACAAAATCTTGAAAGCTCTTAAAAATATCAAATTTCCTCCGGATATCCCGCAATAAAAAAACCTGTTTTTAAAAAAAATATTGCCACTGTTATAAACCCAGCTAACCTTCTATTCAGCGGAAAATCCACTGATTTATTAATTGGTGGCCAATTAAATTTTTATTAATCTTGTTGTTATATCCTGCCCTGATATTGAATATTTGGTCGACCAACTTTGCAATAATCAGTCATAAACCGATAGCAACGGATTCACGAAACCTGAGTTGCAGAATTCGCATCAAAACAAGAGGAGGGGAGAGCAGATTCATCTTTTCGAAATGCATTCTGGATGAATTCACTATATGCGGATAATTATCGGTATAAAGACAAAAAGCCCACCAACAGTCCCAAATGTCCTGCTCATGAGCTCTCATCATCACTCCCCAATTTAACCGTCACCCTTGATGCAGCCTCTCCTGACTCGATTTCTCGCGCATAACCGCTATGGGCATCGCCAATTTCTTCCGAATTTTTAAATAGTTCTTGTTTTTCGAGTGCTTTTTGGCTAATATTTCATCGATTGCAATTGAAAGGGGAGCCCGATCTGGCCCAATAGCCTCAAAATGCGAAAAAAATCAGACTCTTTTGCCCTCAGAGTAACGATTACCCCGCTTCCTTGACTTACTTTGGAGACGGGTAAAACCTACAGAAAAAATCAAAATTCCTATCGGTTCACTGGAAAACTCAAATGTACAATCTGATAATCTCCGAGCTAAAAAGGAGACAAGAACCAATTAATGTCTGTATCGTAGGATGCGGATGGGTGGGCAGAGGGGTTGTCAGGCAATTATTGAGTTCCAAACATTTCTCCATTAAGGCGATTATTACAAAAACAATCGAGAAGGCGATTTGTGCGTATCATGAAAATGGTATAAAGGATGAAGCTATTTCAGTCACAGAAGATTATTCAAAAATAAATAAATATATTGTTTCGACAAATATAGAATTAATCAAGGAGATGAAAGGGATAGATGTCGTTTATGAGTGCACGGGCAATGTTCTTGCCGGGGCGACGGCGGCGTTAAGCTCTTTTGCAGCCGGGCTGCCTTTTGTTACCATGAGTTCTGAATTAGACGCTACGATAGGGTTAAGGTTGGCCTGTCTGGCCAACGAAAAAGGAGTCATTTACACCAATTCAGATGGTGATCAGCCAGGCGTTCTTGCCCGCATGCTGAATGAAATTTCTTTTCAAGGTTTTACACCGATTATCGCCGGATGCTGCAAGGAATTTTTAGATATCTACCAAACTCCCGAGGGAGTAAAAAAGTTCATCCCTTCGAATGTGGACTCTATAAAAGCCTGCTCTTATACAGATGGTTCAAAACAGTCTCTCGAGTTGACTGTTTTGGGAAATGCTTTTGGATTGCATGCCTTGAAGAGAGGTTTACACGGGCCCAAGGCCCTGAAATCAGAAATAATTGATAATTTTGATAAAATTGTGGGTCTCGACCATCTGGAGAATGGCTATGTCGATTATACGCTTGGATCTACTGAAAAAAAACAAGGCGGGCCTGTTTTCATTATTGCCTTTAATAAAGACAAAATAATAAATGAAAATATGAAATGGCTCAAAAAAGGTGACGGACCTTATTACCTTTTTTTTCGGGATCACCATTTGGGATTTGTCGAGGCTCCTGCAAGTATAGCAGAAGCGGTTTTATTAAAAAGTGCAACAATCTCTCCCAAGGGGAAATACCTGGATACCATTGCTTTGGCCAAAAGAAAGTTGGAAAAAGGAAAAAGGCTGGATGTCATCGGAGGTTATGACTACTATGGACTAGTTGAAAATTCAGCAATTGCGGTAAGTGAAAATTTATTGCCTATAGGACTGGCCGAATTCTCAACTTTAATAAGAGACGTGAATAAGGATCAGCCGATTACATATAGAGATGTCGATTTGGACAAGAATCTGGTTACCAGGCTGAGACAAGAGCAGGATGCGCTCTCTTCAGAAAAAGATATAATATAGACATTTGATGGAGTTGTGTAAATGAAAAGCAAGAAAATCCTGATTTTTATTCCCACTTATAATGCGTGTAAAACAATTACAAAAGTACTGGATAGAATTCCCACTGATCTTAAGAATAAGGTTGCAGAACTCTTGGTATCAGATGACGGCTCATCAGATAATACTTTTCAACTTGTTTTGGATTATAAAAAAATAAACAATGTCAAATGTCTGAAAGCAATAAAGCATGAAACCAACAAAGGGTACGGGAAACATTTAAAATGGGCCTATCAGTACGCCATCAGTGAGGGGTTTGACATCGTTGTTAACTTGCATGGGGACGGCCAGTATGCTCCTGAAAAACTTCAAGAGATGATTGAACCTTTAGAAAATAACAGCGCTGACATGGTTATGGGTTCCAGAATTTTGGGCAATGAGGTGATAAAGGGAGGGATGCCCTTTGAAAAAATAATAGGAAACCGGCTATTAACCGGATTAGGCAATCTTTTTTTAGGGACGAAATTAAGCGAGTATCATTCGGGGTACAGGGCCTATTCGTGTCATGCCTTAAGAAAAGTTCCCTTTATGTCATTCTCCAATACTTTCGTCTTTGATATAGAATTGATGATTGAGCTTTATAAAGCAGGGATGCGGATAAAAGAAATTCCAATACCTACCTTTTACGGTGAAGAAATAAGCCATGTGAAGATTTTTAGCTACGGCTTGGAATTTTTACATTGCGTTCTTAAAAATTCTTTTAAAAGCAAAAAACTGATGTGAGAAGGAGACTCTTTCATCACTCTTGGTATACGCATGTTTAAAATTGTTTCTATAAATCTAAATGTTTGTGCAGGACATGCCAAGGGAAGGAATGTACCGCGATTCCCTGCGCAATACCGGATCTGAGAGAAAATCAATCCAATAGAGATACACAGAAGGCCAGTCATGGGGGCGGACCAAATCATCTTGCTAATAAATCAATGGATAACTTAGAAAAACGCGAGAAACTGGCACTGGAAGCCATTTTGGAGCTTAAGAAATTGCCGCCAAAGCCCTTTTATTACAATTAAGCGGCATAATCTGATGAAAAAGAGCGAAATAATTTGGTCCAACCCTGAATTTTAGTCCACGTTCTTCGAACACCATTCAATTGCATTTCTGAATAATTCCCAACCTCTGCGCGTGCTGTCAAATTCCGGATGAGCGCTGGTTAAAAAGACTCTGCCGGAGTTACAGGGGAAAGCAAGGATGAGGGTATGGTCTCCGTTGACTGTCTTGCCCAGGATGGAAATTTGTGAAGTATTATTGATAAAAAATTCAGGACCATGGCTTTAGAAGGGTTTGATGATATCAGGAACTTCTTTCAGAAAAACCGGCCATAAAAGAGCAACATTACCAAAGACTGCCATCAAAGAAGTTCTGCATCGGCAACAAGTTCATTCCATGGAGTAGGTGATGAATTTCTAACGCTGCAAATCAGCCGTGCCTCTTTTTGCGTCGGCTAATTGACCTGGTCCGGTGTCAGTCTTTGATATTCATATCTTTGGATGATTTGCCAAAATAGGAGGCAGGCGGCAAACCCGCATCGACGACCTCCTCTGGCAATTCTCCGTAGAACTGGTCCATCAACCCCTCTGGTTGGTACTCGCCTGCGATCAAGGCCTTTATTCGATCGACTCGATCTCGATTCCACTCAGGGTGGTCGACAGGATGAAAAGTGCTCGGCATGACCAGCATGGCGATCAGGGAGATATACTGATCTTCGGTCAATCCTTGCACGGATTGGTGGTAGTAGGCGTTTGCCGCAGACGCAAGACCAACTATCGATTTTCCCTTGACCCTGCCAAAAGACATTGTGTTGATGAACAGTGTGAGTTGATCATCCTTGGATACGATTTCATCGACAACGAATCTGGCGATCAAAGATTGTTTTATTTTGGCCATACCGGGCTTGAAATGGTCGAAATACAATATTTTTGTAATTGCCTGAGTGATCGTGGTCAATCCGGCACCCGGTGTCGTCAAGTCAATGCCGTTGTGGTCATAAAATCCGGGGTCTTCGACTTTGATGAGTATCTCTCTTTGTTTTTCGCTCAAGTTCTGGCTGCAAATCGCAAATTTGTGGATCGTCCCATCTGGATTTCTCCACTGCGATTTTTCCAGGTCTGCAGCGATCACCGCGAGGGTATATTGCCGGGCCTTGTGCAATGAGTACAGATAGCAAACTGAACCCACAGCTAATGTTATAAATAGAGATAAGCAGAAATATTTGAAAAGTTTTTTCATCGTCAAGTCCCGATCACAACATGACCACGCAAAACGCGACAGGCCAGGCTTTCCCATAGGAGGCCAAGTTTAATCGTCCAATATAAAGAATTCATTTATCACAAACAAAATGGTTGATTGTCCGCTTGATCTCATCTTCATGATTCATGATCAGATGTCCGCCCGTTTCATAGGCGACGAGTTCACAATGGGGTATTTTTTTCGCAATCAGACGTGCCCCTTCGATGGGCGGAGCAGGATCATCGATGGCATGGAAGATCAGTGTTTGTGTTGTGATGGATTCGTAAGGGATGTCTTCATCAATTGAAGGATTTGAAAGATAGGTATCAAACAGGACGCCTTTTGTCCAGTGCGAGATAGGTAATCCGGATAAAAATACAGTATCCATCAACTTCTTTTTTTCTGGTGAAGAGAGTGTGTTCAAAATGGATTCAGGAACAAACATTTTCATCATGCTTGTCCCGAACAATTTAATGGTACACCAATACAGGAAATCCGAACCAAACACCGCGTTCATGAAAGCTTTCGGCGGTAACGCCTTGGTGTTCCCGGGAACAGCTGAAGAAACCAGGATCAAACCGCTGCATTTCTCCGGATAGTCGATCGCAAAATGAATCGCTGATGGACCGCCGGCTGAATTGCCCAGGATGAAAGCGCGATCGATATGAAGAAAAGCCAACAGATCGCTATACGCTTCAGCTTGCAGCTCTGCTGATGGTTGGTCTGGCATGGAGGATTTCAAGTATCCAAACCTCGACAGGACCAGCAGTCGATACCCTTTACCCAGATACATGTCTGCAAGCCCGATTCCCTGATCGATGCCTCCGGTGATTCCATGCGAAATCAATATCGTCGGACCCGGACCTTCCAAGAGGTATTCCACGTCGCCAGTTTTGGATGAATAAAGTTGCGATTGAAGGTCATTTATTTTTGTGTATCCGGCTGCAAGATCGTGCCTGAATTTGCTATAAATATTCGTATAAACAATTATCAGAATTATAGCAACGCCGATCAAGATCAATTTTACCCGGGCATTACTCGCGGGCTGCTGCGGTTTGCATTTTCTTTTCATACTGCGCTTTTTATCCATAGCATGATGGGTTCAGGTATAATAGGTTTGATGAAATAATCGTCCTTTTGCATTGTATCGCCATGCCGAATATCCGCGACGATTGCCGAAAAGGCCTTTTTATACTCTATATTCAGCAGTGGCGTTTTCACGGTCATGGCGGCAACCGGTCCGCCACTCATGCATATGGCGAATCTCCAGTTGAGCAACAATCTTCTGCAAAAGTTCTTCATGACCCTGATAAGTTCACCCATGATTTCCGGCCTGGGGAAGCCGCAATTCACGACAATATATACCATGGCAGCTTTGTTGTTGTCCTTGCCTTTTGCATACAGGTAAAAGTCTTCCAGCAAGCGCATGAGAGATCCGGGGATACCGTAGGTGAAAAGCGGGTATACCATGATGATCGCATCGGCGTGAGAGATGGTCTTGAGAAGTTCTTCCGAGTACCTTTCTTTTGCTTTTACCCTGACGTTGATGATGTCGGTATTGAATTCAGCCTCGGCCAGCATGCTGCTGATGCAGTTCAGGAAAACCAGCGAGGAAGCTTTTTTTCCTCGAAGGCTTCCATTTATGAAGCAGATGTTTTTCATGGCTTGCACCTAGACATGCTTTTTGAATGCTTCACAGATTGCTTCGCTGTCTTGAGAACAGGTGGTCAGATAGACATCCACCTGTTTGTCAAAATCCGGATGTACGATATCTGCCTCACCTAGGTGTTTGCGCGTAAGGTCGATGAAGGTGCTCTTTTCCTCCTCATCGATATCGTTGCCGTATCCGATCATGACCTGTTGCCGCAATTGCTTCGCGCTCCGGGTTGAATCCTGGCTCTGGTATCGGATCGATCATTCCCGTCCTGACCAGATGATGAGCGTTTGCAAATGCACGGATACCAAACCATGCGAGCGGCTGTTGCAGTCGGTTGGATTATTTTGCCAGAATTACGGCCAGACCTTTTACGTATTTCCCATTCTTCATATTTTACCTTCTTCAAAAGTATTTATTGTCTTGCAACAAAATCACCGGCCGGCACTGCATCGGAACAAAGCAATGAAATGAAGCAAACACAACTGTCACCAATCACTCTCAGAACAAAAATTTGTTACAATTTTTGCATCGTGTCGGTCAGCTCTAAATCCGCTCAATTTTGCGCGGTGATGCATGCTGTTACTCTGTGCCGTGTCCCTGCACGGAAACCGCTGCCTTAAAAACTTCATTCAAGTTGACCTTTTGACCATTTTGGGTCCCGGTTGGGGGCAGATCCGCTCCATTTCGACCGGTTTGTTTGTGGTGCAAAACAGGCAACACTCTTAACTTTCCGGCCTTTTGCATTGCACGGGCCCATTCTTGTACCCGTTCATTCCTTTTGGGATCAGAGTCATCGACCATAAACAAGAGTGTCTCATTCTCTGATGGAGAAAAAGTCTGGTCGATAAAGTCGACAATATCGAAAAGTGCAATATATAAAATAACTTTTTTTGAAATATTGTCTCAAAGACCTCAACGGCCTTTATCGCCTCATTTTACGCGCACCGCCGCGACCGGCATCGCTCGGCCGGGGAATAGGATGCGGCCGCCGCCTGAGAAAGGCTTTTTGTCGTTCCTTAGAAGCCATTATGGGGCTTAAAATATAGCCCCTAAGGCCCTTTTTGGGCAAAAAAGGCGGCATAATCTGTTATATAATATCAAATTAATTTGGTCCGACTCCGAATTCCAAATGACTTTTCAAAAGCTGTTGACAGAGACCTCAAGGCACGCGCATATCCCCACCGCGAAATGTGATTGGGGGGGCCGGAAGGTGTATTATTCACATCAAAAATATAGAGCTGGCCGTCCTTGTTGTCCCGGGCGGCATCGAGCTCTCCGTAATCCAATCCCATCCGGCGTGAAAATAAAATTATGTTCTCCTGCTCCATCTTTGTCAAAACCTTTCTGGACCCGACCACGCAAACCCGGGTATTGATCGCGCTAAATCTTTGGTCTATAGCCCTGTATTTAAGGTACACAAAAGGTATCTTGTCTCCAATAACGGGAATCCGGATGTCCTTAACAAAGCTCTGCTCGACTGTGTTATCAACCACCCGTTGATACACATACCCTTTCTCCATAAAAAGAACGGGGCATTGAATAACCCGTCCATCATGGGCAAAATTCTTTTCCGATTTTCGGACACACAGTCCATCAAACGATAAAGGATTCACAGCCAACCCATAGCCGAATACTTCCCGTAAAACTCGGTCAACCCGGGTCTTGCTTATATCGCTGCACTGCAAATTAATAACCGCCAGCCTCCTGGCTATGCCAAAAAGTTCGGCGCAATGAGAGCGAACCGTTGTGTCTTCCCAGTTAATTGCCAGATCAAACTTACCCTTATAATCATTCGTAACCTGATAGCCCAACAGGTATATCATCTTATGTATAACATGCCACTCTTTGGGGAGCTCGGGATAACACAAAATGCTTTTGCGGCAACACGGAACCATCGACCTTAGCCGATGCTCGACGGCAAAGAAAGACAGGTAAGAATCTTCTGCTGCGAAACGTTCGCTCATATCACCCGATCCTATGTCAACCGATCACTTTTGATAGGACTCTTGTTAAATGGTTCTCGTCAGGATAGTGTGGGTAAAGCCAATTTACCCGCGACCAGAAAAATTATTGTGCGCAAATACGCGAAAGATTTAAAACCATAGGCTCTTTTCATCGCTGTTTTGATCTTGTTATTAAGACCCTCAATAATGCCGTTAGTGATATAGCAATCGAACACATTGAGAATACCTTCCCAATGGTTTCGGACGGTTTTGGCAAATTCTTTGATGGGCTCAAGTCGGCTATGCGTAGCCCAGAAGTACCATTTTTTCAGCAAGAATCGCGCTTCACTTTTATCTGTTGCATTCCATATTTCCCGTAGAGATTCTACGATGGCATGGGCTCGTGCTGTTTTCAAGTTAAGTCGCTTGAGCGACGCCAGTTTTGCTTCTTCCTCTTGCGAGAGTTTGTATTTTAAATAATCAGCAAAGTCTTCAATGGCCGAAGATTCCCGCGTATCTGCAACATAAACAACCTTTGACTTTCGCAGATCGCCCAAAACGGTGATATACTCATGGCCTTTCTTTTTGGCAACTTCATCTATGCCGACATCGGTCAGGCTGCTTAGATCTGCTTGCTGGACAGCTTGGTCAACATAATGTCCCAAGATCCGCCACAGGCTGTCGGGATGCACATGCAATACAATCAGATTTTTTACATTCAGGACAGCTAAAATGAGAGCCTCGCTTGAAATCAATCGTCAGATCCAATCGCCTATTACTGGGGTCAAATTTGACATCCGATACATACCACGGCTCTTCAAGACCAGGCGCTAAACTAAAGAGTTCTGCTGTTGCCATATTATTCCTTTCTGATGTCTTGTTTGTATTGCTCATCAAAAAGGAATTTACTAAAATTACCACAATTTTACCCACTCAATGTTGCAGAGAACCATTTTTTTTACTTTCCATTTCTTCCCGTAGACTCTATTCGCATTTCTTTATTTATTAATAATTTTGTTTCACTGGTGTCCGGTTACCGGACACCAGTGATTTTGTTTGTTTTTTAGATCATGTTTGGCTACCTTTTCAGCGAGTCAGGAGCGGAAAAGGCCATACGCTGGACCAGTCGCTCAAAAACAGGTGTAGCAGGGACTCTTATCTCATTTGCACCTCCAGGAAGATGATGACTGCAAATGCTCTCCGTGATTTGATAACATGCTTTTTGCACCAGCAATTAGCAACTAATTGAAATTGAGAAAGCATAGCCTTGTCTTCATTGTCTGAATCACTTGTGATCGGTGCCGGACCGGCCGGCTTGACAGCGGCTTATGAACTTGCAAAACTGGGAATGCGCTCGACAATAGTAGAAGCGGATGCACAGGTCGGCGGCATTTCACGTACTGTGAATTATAAAGGTTATCGTTTCGATATTGGCGGACATCGTTTCTTTTCGAAAATTCCGTACATCAATAAACTATGGCAGGAAATTATCGGCGATGATTTCCTGTTGCGGCCGCGACTCTCCCGTATTTATTATAGCGGCCGTTTCTACGATTATCCGCTCAAGCCTCTCAATGCGCTGGTGGGATTGGGTCCTCTGGAAGCGGTTCGCATCGGTCTTAGTTATTTCCGCGCCAAAGTGCTTCCATATGGCGATGACAACAACTTTGAGTTGTGGGTGGCGAACCGGTTTGGCTATCGTTTATACGATATTTTTTTCAAAACCTACACGGAAAAAGTCTGGGGCATTCCATGTGATAAAATTTCCGCGGATTGGGCAGCCCAGCGCATCAATAATCTCTCACTATGGAATGCCGTGCATGACGCGTTTTTTCTAAACCGCCACAATGACAAACGCATTACCACGCTTATCGAAAAGTTTCATTATCCCCGCCTCGGCCCGGGTATGATGTGGGAATGTTGCGAATCACGGCTGGCGCAGCAGGGTAGCGAAACGCTCCGCGGAGTACGCGTCGAGCGCCTTCGCCATCGCAATCGTCGCATCGAGAGTATGTATGGTACAACCGATGACGGTCTTTCCATCGAATTGGACGGTAAGCATTTTATTTCAAGCATGCCCTTACGAGAATTGATCTACGCCCTTGATCCTCTGCCGCCGCATACTATTTTACAGGCAGCGGACCGCCTGCACCATCGCGATTATCTAACCGTTGTGCTTATTATCAATCGTAAAGACGTATTCCCCGATAATTGGATTTACATTCACGCGCCGGATGTGAAACTCGGTCGCGTACAAAATTATAAAAATTGGAGCCCGGATATGGTGCCCAATCCAAACCATACGCTGCTCGGCCTCGAGTATTTTTTATGGGACAAAGATGAAGAATGGAACTGGCCAGAAGAGCGTATGATTGAAACTGGCATTCGCGAATGTACAAAAATCGGTCTTATCGAACCTCACGAAGTGATCGATAGTACCGTGGTGCGCATGAGAAAAACGTATCCGGTCTATCATGAGAATTATCGAGATAACTTAAATATTCTACGACAGTACTTGGCGAGTTTTTTAAATTTACAAACAATCGGCCGTAATGGTCTGCACCGATACAACAATCAGGATCACTCGATGCTCACAGGCATTTTTGCCGCACGCAACATCACCGGTGAAACCAACGACGTGTGGATGGTTAATACCGAAATGGTCTATCATGAGGAACTGAATCCAGAAAAAGCAAGGGGCGATGATCAACAAAGGCCCGAAATGGTCTTGGACCCGGCTACAGCTAGATCCATTCCATCTTCAAATTAAATCATGGAATAGATCACAGCTCCATCGAAAAGTGCTAAAAGTTCCGGTCACGTTTTTCACCAAGACTATCGTTTTGCTGGCATCGATCTCCAACCCGTATTTCGATCATGACTGTATTTTTTGTTAATATGGCATACCGGGGCCGGAAGTTTGTCTGACGATGGTATGGCGTGAGAATGAGGCTTTTTTTTATACGGGGAGTCATGATGGTCGATAGCCACAGACATCTACTTTTCATTTTTTTAGCGGCCATTCTTCTTCGAATGGGTCTGTTTCTTCTGATCGGTCCCTGGAAAGTCGAAGTCTTTATAAATAAACTGCTTGTAAGTGATGCTGCAGAATATCACCGCATTGCAGTGAATTTGTTGGACCATCAGACTTTTTCCGCTTCATCCAAAAGTCCGTACGAGTCCGATACGACCAGAACGCCAGGCTATCCTTTTTTTCTGGCCGTCATCTATGCCATGGTGGGGCAGCATCCTTTCATTGCGATTTTTGTTCAAACAATTATCGGAGCTTTTACCTGCCTTCTCCTCTATAAAATAGCCGCTACTCTTTTCAATGAAAAAATAGCCGTTGCCGCTGGCTGGCTTCTTGCTTTCGAATATACAAATGTCATCCACACAAACCTGTTGCTTTCGGAAACAATGTTTCTTTTTATTTTCTGCTCCAGCATTTTTTTTCTGGCAAGGTTCATAACGACAAAAGACAATAAGGACGTGACCCTGGCTGCGATACTCCTTGGGCTTGCCACACTTTGCCGGCCTGTGAGCGTTTATTTGGTCATTTTTTTGATCGTCGTTTTCTGCTTCCGGTTCAGAAGCAATCTGATGATCGGCATGAGAAAGTATGCGTTGTTTGCCTTTGTTTTCTTTTTGACGATTGCGCCATGGATGGTTCGCAATTATGTCGTATCCGATTCGTTCACGATTTCTTATCATCAAAGGGCGGTGATTAGATGGAACATGAAACACGTCTCCGTTTTGTTACGGGCATCGAAAGATCCTCGCCCGTTGGCATCTGGCGTTGATCTGAATGCCAATACAAAGATGAATGATATGGAAAAACTAAATCCCCGTACATCCTTATTAAATAAAATGGCTCAAGCAGTCGTTCTTGACACAAAGAAATACATATCGGGAGCAATCCATTTTTTCATGCTGCCCGGAAGCAACAAGCTCCTTGAACTATTAGATCTTCCCGTTTATAGACTGGCCAACATCAATACGAACAAAGGTCTATTGGAAAAAGTAACCGTACTGACCCGGAATCGCAGTGTCGGGAGCTTGGCCTGGCTGTGTTTTTGCACAGTCGATCTGCTTGTTCTTTATATGACCGCTGGTTTGGGATTTTTCACCCTTTATAGAAGTGAACGTGTTAAATTTGTGCTGCTGATGGTGATCATTTTTTACTTTACCATTGCTTCGGCTCCTTTCAGTTTTACGGACCGCTACAGACTTCCCATTATGCCTTTCGTTATAATATTCTCTATCCATGGAGCCTTTTTTCTGCAAAGAATACTTCTGGAAAAGCTAAGGCGCTGATATGATGATGAATCAACCACCGACGATTTCCTTGATCGTACCTGTTCATAACGGCGGCGAAAAATTCAAACAATGTTTAGCGAGCCTTTTAAAAGTCGATCCAGCACCGCTGGAAATTATTGTCGTCATAGATGTCGCTTCGGACAACTCACGGGACGCCGCTGAGTCGGCAGGTGCGGTCGTCTTGACGACCACCGAACGATTTGGACCCGCACATGCACGCAATCTCGGTGCGTACGCCGCACAGGGCGACTTGATTTTTTTCGTCGATTCTGATGTGACGATCGAGCCCAACGCCATTAAACAAGTGATCGCCATTTTCCAACAGGAACCGGATCTGGCTGCGGTAATCGGCTCCTATGACGACGCACCCGCGGAAAATAATTTTCTGTCACAATATCGAAATCTGTTGCACCATTACATCCATCAAACCAGCAACGCAGAGGCTTCGACCTTTTGGGGCGCTTGCGGCGTCATACGACGGGATGTTTTTTTGCAGATTAACGGCTTTAATGAACACTATCGCCAAGCCTGTATCGAGGACATCGAGCTAGGCTACCGGTTAAAAAGGGCAGGCCACCGCATCCGTCTGGTTAAAACGCTCACGGTCAAACATTTAAAACGCTGGGAAATAGCCAACATGCTCAAAACCGATTTCTTCCGGCGGGCACTGCCATGGACGGAATTGATCCTGCAGCAGCAACAGTTCATTAATGATCTTAATTTAAAAACCTCAAATCGCATCAGCGTCGTCCTCGTTTACGGTATCCTTGCCACGTTGTCCGTCTCCTGGTGGAGGCCGGTGTGGTTGTACGTGAGCGCCATACTCGCACTGTTACTGGTATCTCTAAATATGCCGGTTTATTGCTTCTTCCGACGCAAACGCGGTTATCTATTCGCACTTCGGACCATCCCCTGGCATTGGCTTTATTATCTATCTGGTGGACTTGCCTTTATCTTGAAAACAGTACAATTCCAATTCAGTAAACTATTGTTGAAGAAAAGCGGATCGATTCAATTACAATGATAGGTTCAGATGATTTCATAAAGAAGCAACTGCGTTGCATGCCGAAGCCGCTTTCCGCGTTACCAAAACCGACCGCCAATCGTACGATTGAACACCAGACGCGGGGGAAGGGAAAAGCCTGTTCATCATTCTTCCTTTTTCGCAAAGATTGAAAATCCGCCGGAGACTTCATATTGCATTACCCTGACAGATAGCCTGACTTTATGCCCAATCGTCATTGGCTGATCCATTCCCTGGTAAGGACCCTGTGAAGTATACTGGTCAAGGCATTCTTTCAAAATGTTCATGATCTGTTTTTCGTGAACAAGATGATATGGAATAGAAACCAGCGTAGTGAGAACACCCTTACGCCTGAAAATTGCAAATCACATATTTCCAGGCTTCATTCAAGCTGCGGATACCTTAAATCACCTCAGGGGAGATCCAGCCAATCAACTAACTGGCGGATACGCGTTTGCCAGGTGTTCTGCGAAGCATAGGTGAGAATCGGACTTTTATTCAGGGTGGCGAGTGTGGCCAGGATTGATCTCAATTTTTCAATACTTTCATCGAGCGTTTTGTACCTGTACACAGAGTTATGGCGCGGCAGATCCAGATCATGCTGGCTCAATTGAGGAATTCCCATCCCGAGATACTCCCAGGATTTAATCGGCTGCATACCGTCGAGGTGATCACCACAATATGGAATAATCCCCACGTCAAAGTTTTTCATATGCTGAATGGCTTCGTGCCAGAAGCAACTGGCCCGTGCCGTGATGTTGCGTGTGCGCCACGGATTTCGGGTGCCCACGATTTCGAAACGGATGTCTGGAAATTGTTCGGCGAGCGACCGCACCAGATCAAGATCGAAGCGCGGCAGGTCCGCTAATCCGGCAAAGCCGACCAGGGGAGTATTGCCTGGGGACGGAATTTTCGGCCGAATCCAGGCGCAGGCATTGGGAAGATAGCGGATCCCATAAAAGTCCGCCATGCGACGAGAGGAGGCCACGGCGAGATCTGCCAGCGCGATCATTTTCTCTTCGATGGCCGGATCAAACCAGCCTTCGCCGAAGTTGTGGCGCCAGTCGTCCACGCAACGGTATATGGTTTTTATTCCAGCAACCCTGCAATACTCCAAATATCGTAAAAAATTCTCACTCGGTTTGCAAAACATGCCGATTTTCGCTTGTTCAACGGATTTCTCAAGCGCCGGTATGACATATTCTTCACCTCGCGGAATGATTTCCAGATAATGATATTTGGCTTTGAGTTCGCTGCGATCGCCATGAATAAAAATGCTGGGTTCGCCGGAAAGCGCACGGCCATACTGTTCGGTCGAATTGCCGCCATCATGCCAGCCGTTTTGAGAAAACAGGTACCAAAAATAGTTCACCGGTTCTCCTCTGAAGACAGAAAAATTCGATCGGCCACCTGGTCCGCCGTGACGAGACGGCCTACGCGAGAAAGCTCATCGAGCAATTCATCGTAATGCGCGAGCCAGTGTTCTGCATAGCAGTCATGTAATCCAATAGCGATAAAAGAATTTTTATGGAATCCACGAAGTCTGGTCAGCCAACCCGGGTAGTCATATCGGCCGGTATGCAGGCCATAATCATCAAGCTGGACAGGGATTTTGACAATTCCCCCCTGCAGCGTGGGATCGTCGAGGGCGAGTGCTTTCGACCAACACAAAAGCCAGTCAAAGTTGTAATAAGCCAGGTTGAATTCACTCAGTTCGGGTGTCAGCTCTGACCTTGGAGGACGGTAGCCGCGCACCTGGAGGTCCATCCTGCGCGAGCGTGCGAGCTGTTCACTGCCTTGAAGGGCATGATCGAAGGAATGAAAACCTAAAGCATGTCCACCTGGTGCAATCAATTCGACTTTAGATTTGTAAAGCGCGGCAAGAATGTTGTAGGTCACGCGTACGCCGTGCCGAGATTCGATCACCAGCATTTCGTTAAGAGCCGACCGGCATTTTTCAGGATCTATGTCCGTATCGATGTTCTCTTCGATATCGTGAAAGATGCAGATTTCTTTGTGGTGGGGTGCGGGAGCTGTTGCAGGCCGTACTTCCAGCGGAACAATTTTTTCGATATTATCGTTTGGCACGATCGTCCAATACTCGGTATCGAAAAGCTGGCAGCGGACATGGCTGTAACGCTCGACCGGGCTGTTGTAAATGCGCCGAAAGAGATCGGGGATCAGTTGTTTTTTTGTACGGCGCAACACCTCATCTGCAACCGGTATATAAACCGCAGTGATTTGTCGCGAGGCGGCAAAATCGAGGACAGCATTGAGCAGAATGCGTGGCCAGGATTTGAAGCGGGATTCGATTCTGGTTTTGGCAAGCGATTTATATCGCGAACTGCGATAAATCTGCTGACACAAATCTGACTGCAGAACAGTCACGATCAATTTGTCGGACCATTGAAATAGACCGGCTGCAGCAATGAGTCCCACTCTGCCAAACTGCTGCTGATGCCAGTTGATCGCCCGGTCATTAAAAAGTTCTTCAGGGAGTCCTCCCAGTTCGTCGGAGTATACATTCAACTGGTAGGGAATTCCGCTGCGGAGCACCTCGCGAGGAAATCCGCGCCGCTCCAATAATAGAAATGTATCCGGATATGGTTTGGGCAGGGCGGCTACGTCATGCGAAAACCAATACCGTTCTGGAAAAGCCTTTTTTACAAAGGCTGCTGCCGGCGGAGAGGCTTTCATGATGTACCACGCCTCGCCTGATTAAGCTCTTTCCATACGGTCTGAATGGGTTTCCCAAACCAGCGCGCATGTCTCGCTAAAAGATGCTCACGTTCAGCACCAGGAACGCCATGCTTATCTAAAATCCGTTCCATGGTCCTTATGAGGTTTTGCTTTTCCCTCAAGGTGAGGCGAATCTCTTCGTGATCCCGGTAACAATAGAGACTTTTACCGACAATTGCAACAGAAGCCCCTCGTTCCAGCATGGTCCAAATCAGCTCATAATCGTCAATTCCCGGCGCATCGCCGAGCGATTCGTCGAGGCAGCCCACCTCTTCGAGCTTTTTTTTGTTAAACAGGAAAAAATGAGTGAGATAAGCCGCTTTGCGCTCGAGGTTAGCCTGACTCTCATAGCCAGACCATGTGATATGGCTGCTGATGTGTTCAAGGGGTGTGAGGCCATCCGCAGCATATACTGTCAGACCTGTACTCACAATATCCGCGGAAAAAGGCAGGCATTCAGCAACGGCATCGGAAAGCAGCCAGTCATCCGAGAGCAAAAAGCCCACACGCGATGTAGTGGCTGCGGCGATACCGGCATTGAGTGCACCGGGAAATCCCCTTCCGGGTTTTTCTCTAATAATTCTCAACGAATGAAATTCTCGTCGCAGCGCAGCAAGAACAGCGAGATTCGAAGCGGGGGTTTCTGGGGATATTACTATGAGTACATCTGAAAAAGCGCTTTGCACAAGTGCCGACCGAACCGATTGCTCCAGCCAGCGATCATTTTGACGCAGCAAGGGGATTATGATTGTTGCGCAGGGTTGAGGATTCATGGCCTGTTCCACCTAGGATTCCGCAAAGGGCTTTGTTTGTGTATCGATCCCCTGTACCTTCGCCAGTTCTGCCCAACTGCAAACCATGGGATCATTGCACACTCCTCGAATGCACGTTCAGCAGCTTGCGAAAATCCTCAATCTGCCGTGCAAGAGAAAAACGCTCCGCCGAAATGTGCGCACGCCGAGCGAGTTCGGCCAGCCGATCGGGATCTGCCGCCAGCGCGCGCAGGTGCAATCCCATTTCGGCTGGAGACCTGGCCAAAAGGCCGTTCTGATTATGAACCACGATTTCAGGGATACCTCCACGTGCTTCGGCCACAATCGGAACACCAGCGGCCAGAGCCTCCAACAATGCCAGTGGGCAACATTCGATTGCCGTGTCGGTTGCATAACAAAATACATCAAAAGTGCTTAAAAGACGTGGGACCTCATCGAACGGGATATATCCAGGAAACAAAAATTGGTCAGACACTCCGAGCTGCTGCGCTTCCAGTTCAAGGATCCTGCGCCGCTCCCCGTCTCCGGCAATAATAAAGGTAGCGCCCGGGACATTAAAACCTATGGCTGTGCGCACCCAATTCATGGGGATCTTGCCTGGCCGCAGCCCGCTCAGTCTGCCAATAACAAATCCTTTTACCGCTTTCATTGGTTTTTCTTTAAAGCGTGCCAGATCAATTCCGTTGGGGATGACGACGACCTTCTCTGCTGAATGATTCGATAGCTGACTTTTCTGAAAATCCGCAACCAAAACGTATTGATCATACCCGGCCGGTGCGGGAATCACGGCGTGATGCAAAATCAACACCAGCCATGGGCGTTTTTTCGCCGTTTTATCAATACCGTTTATATAGGATCGCCACGGATCCTTTCCCCACCAATGGAAAAAAATCACATCCGGCTGAGAGTCTCCGAACACCTCCTGTCGGGCGGCCGGATCGTTCAATACGGACCAGTGCTGGTCGATCACGGTTACGCCTGCTTTATTGAGCGCCGCAACAAAGGATCCGTGTGCCATCGTTTCATTAGCACTGCTAAAATGTAAAACGCGATGAACATGCTCCTGGAGCGAGAGAACCAGATTCGCCAAAACCGTTTCCGCACCACCATGCGCGAAGGTTTCGATGACCGAGAGGATGTTCAAAGTCCCTCCGGCTGTCGGTTGTTTGACTTTTGCTCAAGTAGCCCTGCAAGTTTTGCAGCGAGGTTCTTTTGAGTCGGGTCAATGGATCCCGGCAATATTTTTTCGACTAAAAATGGAAAGTCATTTTGCGCCGCAGCCGCAGACAACTCCGAATAGAACAGGATATGATCTACAGCAGCATATTTCTTGGGATTCTGCAGCAATGGTTCGTTATCCTGCTGCAAAAATACAATCTCGATGTGTGGAAGTACTTTTTTCACAAACTTTGCAATCTCGACATCTTCCACCAGGAGCAAATCCGGATCGCTGATACGGTGTAGTTGTTGGAGAATTAAGCGGTCTTCAGATTTGCGATCATGCAGCCTGATATATTTTACGTTAACTTTTTCTTTTTTCAGCTGGTCTGCGAAAGACTGTGTGAGCCGGTGTAATCCATTCTGCGACGAGATGAACAGCAATCGTCTTGCTAAAGCCGGGCCACGTTGTCCAGCGCCAATCGCTTCTATCAGAATTTGTTCAAATTTCCTGGCCGCATCAGTGATTTCATATTGCGCACTTTTCTGGCGGTTTTGCTTTCCCAGCCGTTTTCGCAGTAACGGTTCCTGCCACAATTTTAAAATCTTTTTAGCGAGCAACTGATAATTATTTGGCGAAATGAGATAGCGTCTGTCGATCAAGTCCGTGACTCCGCCGACAGGCGTAGCTATCACTGGAAGAGCCATGGCCATAGCCTCCAGCATGGCATTCGGTGTACCTTCATTGATAGAGGTGGAGACAAAGAGATCAAGTGCCCGCAATATTTCCGGAATGTCTGTCCGCATGACAAGGAATGTAACCTTGTTGGAAATTCCTAGTTCACGTGCAAGTCCCTGGAGCGCCTTATGCTCACCCCCATCTGGACCCACCACAATAAAGCGCAATTTAGATTGTAATATGTTGCTATTTTGGCACATTAGAAACGCGATCGCGCGAACCATAGTGCCTATGTTTTTCACGGGAGCCAGACGGGCGACGGTTCCGACAACAAATTCGTCATGCGCGATGCCAAGCACCTTGCGGCACTGCCGTCTCGAAAGTCGGCCAGGATTAAACTGATTGCGGTCTATACCGTTTAGGACAATCTTGACCTGCTTTTTCGTCAAGCCGAAGCGTTTGCGCTGCGATGTAAGAAGACGATAGACGGAGCGAGATTCGCACACCACGCGCGTTATTCCAGATTTGTCATTAATCCGCTCCGCCAGGGCCGGGCCATCGACCCGCTCCACAATCGCCCGCACGCCCGCGACGCGGGCTGCAGCCGGCCCATCCCGCCAGGAAAATACCACAACGACATCGATTCGATCATTTTGGAGAAGATGCGTCAGCCGTTTGCGCCAATCAATGCGCGCGAGCCGGTCGATGGTGTTCCAGGCTTTGTCTCTTCCCGGCCGTGTGTGGCCAAGGTAGATCGGTATTTGAAGGGCAAAAAAATCCTCGAGCATCATTCCGGGGCGAAAGGCATAGAGAAAGGGAATGAATCGTTTGCGATCCAAATGCTGAAGTATGCGATAGCAGGCTCTCTCCTGCCCTCCGATTTCAAGTTGATCACAGATAAAGCCGACCCGGATTTTGTCGGATTTTCGCTGCATCGTATCTTTCACTTACGCCTCCTCTGGCGCAACGTGAGGCAGCGTTTGCAAAAGAAGACGGTCATACATTGCGGCCCGTTGATCCCAGGAGTGTTCAGCAATCATCCGTTGCATCACCCGGTGTTTGTCCGGAGGATGATGGCAGTAAAATGCCGCCTGATCGGCCATTTCTTCCGTATCATCATAAGCACACAGCATACCATGACCCAACCTGCTGATCAAACCAGCGTTTGGCACCGGCGATTCACAAACAACGGGAAGGCCGGTTCGCAGATAATAATATATTTTACTGCTCTCATTATGCTGGACCACTCCTTGAGCCAACACGATTCCAACCGCGGCATATCGCTGCCAATCCCAATACGCGTTGTTTTCGATGGCGCCGACATGAAGCACGATCTGCGGATCGAGAAGGTTGGTTAAACCAACACCCATGGCAACCAGTTGGATTCTCCGCGCTTTTAGCGCTCGACCGAGTCGGTTCAGGCGTTCCTGCCAGATCCGGTTTACTTCAGGCTGACGGGTATTATCATAGAGATTGCCTGCAAAGATGGCGACCGGATCGCTTATCCCCATACGGGTGTACGGATTCGGGCCCGGTTCCGGAATGACCGCATCCACACCGGTTGGTATCAGAAATAATTGTTTATCGCCATGTTCGCTGCGAAAGAGTTCGAGGCTTGCTTGTGTCAGTACGGTAACCGCGCGGCTGCGTTTTGCCACCTCGCACTGGAGCATAAAAAGGTCCTGGCGGACATCTCCATGAAAATGAACCCCGGGATGCTCGGAACTGGCGATCACCGAACCAAGTTTTGAGATAATAAAAGGGTGTTCGCCTCCTCCCTCTTTGATCAGTGTTCGCATGCCTTCGTGAAAAACGGTTTTGATAACAGAATACTCATCCCAGCGCACCAGGTTAAATGGCACTTCTCGCAAGTTCGGGCTGACCACGGCGATCTCGCGCTGGCGGTTGATGATGATATCGACCTGATAGCCACGCCGAGCCAGGGCCTCGGCCATTCGAAAGAAGCGCAGATGGCTCATGCCGGCGGTCAACAGGGTCGAGTAGTTATCCCGTCGGTAGACAAAGGCAATGCGGATGCTATTCCGCAAGTCAGGCGCTGACAGCATGGGAAGTTCAAACCTCAAAGAATGGCTCCACTTTTTTCTAACGAGTCAAATCCGGACCGAAAAACCGGTATCAACCTGCCAGCCGAGCTATTTTTTCATGCAGGATTTTTTCAAGGCCCAAAAGACACACCAGAGTAATACCGTTGCCCATTTTTCCATCACCATCATTTTCAGCCTGTCATGAGATTTTTGGCCCGCTTCCATTCGATTTAATATAGGCATCCACCACTTTATCGGCCGTACCGAAAGCCATGCATCTTCCGTGATGCAGCCACAGCGCTTTTTCACAGAATTGTGTGACGAAGCTCAGATTATGCGTGGCGACAACATATGTTTTGTCACCCTCTTTACGGACGGCGAATACGGATTCGCACTTGCGCTGAAAGGACCGGTCCGCAGCCGACAAAGCCTCATCCAGCAAAAACAGGTCCCTTTCAATATAACGGGTCACAGAAAACGCCAGTCGAGCAAACATACCGCTGGATAGGGTTTTCAGTTTGGCATTTCTAAAGTCTGTCAATTCGGCCCAGCTCAGCAGCTCCTCCATTGCTGCAAGAACAGTCTGCCGCCTCAATCCGTAAATGGCACCGTATAAAATGGCATTTTCTTCAACGCTTAAATCATCCAACATACCGATTCCATATCCGGCCAGAAAAGTGACCGTACTTCGAACCTCCAGTCGTCCGTGATCGGGGCGCAACAATCCGGCGATAATTTTCAACAGGGTTGTTTTTCCAGCGCCGTTGTTACCGATGACTCCGATTTTCTCCCCTCGCATGATGTCGAGGTTAACATCACGGAGGGCATCAACCATAAACGATTGCGCTGTACGATCCACCACGGAATCGCGTACCATGGTCAGCAATGAAACACGCCCCTGGCGTACCGGAAAGCGCTTGGAGAGATCACGTATGCGTATGATGGGATCCATCAGGCACGCTCCACAAGCCGCGGTTCTATCCTGTTAAACAGCATCAAAATCGCCGTTGCCAGGACGGCATGGACGGCGAGCCAGAGAAGGTAGTGGTTTATGGAAGGTAATTGTCCTTCAAGAATAATGTCTCTCGAGTAGGTCATCAGATGGGTGAGAGGATTGATCAGGAGAACGACTCGTGCTGTCCTGATGGTATCTACAAAATTGATAGTGAAAAAAATTGGGCACATGAAAAAGAAAAGGCGCAGGATCACTTGATAAATATGAAAAATATCCCTGACAAAAACGTATAGCATTGCCAGCAAGAGGGAAACCCACAGGACGAACAGCATCTGCAGGAAAAGCACAAAAGGTAAACCCAGTAACGCCCAGGTCTGCTGGACACCAGTGGCGAAACCAATACCCATAGTGATAACCATGGTGATGATTAATTCCACGGTTCGCGAAAGAAGGACGCTGATAACAAGCAGCGATTTGGGAAAAATAGTTTGCGTGGCCAATTGCCGCATGTTGCTAAATACGGGCAGTGCGGCGGTCGTGACATTGGCAAAGTGGGTGTAGTGAACAAGGCCGATAAGCACATAAAGAGCGTAATGTTCGGTTTGATCCGCAAACCGTTTGCTGAACATGACATAAATGATACACAACAATAACAGGGGGTTGAGAAAGCTCCATAAAAATCCCAGTATCGTGGATTGGTCCTTGAGTTTGATTTGCGCCAGTGTCAATTCACGCGTGAGATTCCAGTAGCTGGCAAGTGAATGGATAATCGCCGATTCTGTTTGAAAGGATCTGTTTCGATTCACCGTGTCGTCTTTAATTTCTTTCAATAGACGATCCTGTCAAAAAGAGTCAATTGATGGATCTTTTTAGGTCCTGCGCGGTGATGTTGCGGACCCGACGTGGCAGGAAGATACAAAACCTGCCCCCACGGCGCCCGAAGCAGCATTGACGTCGGGATTATTCGGAAAAGACGAATGGGCCCGTCCCTGCTCTGTCCTCAGGATTTTAGTTCGGTCCGGATAAATGACTGCAGCATGGCCGCATTCTCCTCGGGATTCCGCGACAGGGCAAAGCAATAAACGCGACTTTTCCGCAAAAGCTTGAGGCTTAGATTCAGGCGCATAAAGCCGGTTTTGATCTGCTTCAGCACCTCCCATGTATTATGGCTGAAAAGGAATTCTACACCCTGAAACAGCCCAACACCCACGACCGCATCGCGGATAAGGGCCTTTAAAGCCATCCAGTACGATGCGGAATGAATACGGGGAGCACCGTTCAGCATTTGATAAGAGATAAACAATAGTGTACGTCGGAAAGGATGGCGCTGGATACGGTCCTGCCAATATTCGACATCGACAAATGACTTGATGCCGTACTCCATACGGTCTACTTGGTACTTGAATTTTCCGGGGATCGCCTTCAACAGGCGGGCGTCATTCGTTCCAATGCGCATGGGGAATGGAAGTACCTGCCCGTATTTATTGACGAGCGGAGAATCATCCGAAATAAGTCCGATGCCATCTGAGTTCAGCATGGCCACAGCCAATGTGGATTTGCCGCTTCCCGGCAGCATCGGCAATATGATGGCCATTTCTCCGCAGGAGAGGGCCAACGCATGAATGCGCATCATCCTGTGGGAGTCGCAATATTGGCCGAAGCAAGAAAGAATCAGCAGCAAAAAGGATTCCTGCAGGAAATTCCGATCTGTCCCATAAATTTGGAATTCATTTTCCTTCTGGATGACCACGCCTTGATGAAAATAATCAATAATTTTGGTGGTGCCGTCTTTGAACACAATGTTGCGTGGAGATGAAAACGCCGCCTTGATCGGGGGAAAATCATTATAGGGAGGTGCAAAGGTATGGATCGTGACGATAGTGTGCGGCTCTCCCGATTCTTGAACAAAGAACCGGAATGGCCGCACCAGGGTTTGAATGATGTTGACGGAATCGGATTGACATTCTACTATAAAGCCATACATATCCAGAATCAGTTTATTCATCCGCTTCCCATCGTCCTTATAAATAGGATTTTCCTGTATGGCTGCGAGCTTCCCTCGTGACAATCCGCTGTTTCCGGAGCGAAATCAGTATAATTATGGATAGGATCGGAAATTCCCCTCCTGTCCAAATAAAAAAAAGGCGTATAAATGATTAAAAAATTGTCCCGCCTCCTCCCTCAGTATTATCGGGGTGTATCGTTGCCTCCGCTGGCACAGTTTTTTCGGTCAAAATGTAGATATTCAGATAGTAATAATCAAGAAAATTATCGAATGGGATTTGATCGAACGCGTGCACCTCTGAGATGTGACACTGCCTATACCTTGCCAGAAAATATTGAATCCGCCTGGACGAAGAACCCCCCCGGGATTATTCATTGGCCATGTCTGAATATTGGTTTCAGGTTGCCGTAGATGAGGAATAGCCGCTCTACAGCCCTCTTGATTCTTGTCTTTTGAATATATATATTCCGGTGATACGTGCCTGCAGATCAAGATGAAATCACAGTGCATGTAAAGAACATTGCGGTGTCATCGGATTATGAAGCTTTTATCGGTCATTCGAAAAATCGTCCTCCTCACCAATCCCCATTGGCCTTTCAATCTCGTCAATAAATTGCCGTATAAATTTGCCATATTACAGTTCATACAATTCAGCAGGCAATTTCCGGAGATTCATGCGTTGTATCTCCGACATGGTATGGTATATGAGAACTGGCAACCGGGGTTAAGCGATATTGATTTGACCGTGGTCATTAAGGATGAACAGGAATGGGATTCGGAATTTCATTTTCTATTGGCTTTTTGGCAGAAATTCCAGCGGATTCGCAAATGGTTGCCAATGCTCACGGATGTAAACATATTGTCGTTACGCCAGATGAAGGCTTGGACGGGATTTACCATTTCGGGTTACGAGGCTCGCGATTGGCAAAAAATATTCGGAAAAGAGTGCCCACGTGAAGCAGATACAGGATTCCCGGCCGACAGATTCCGGGATGCCCTGAATCATGCATTCGTCGTTTATCAATGGATTCTGTTGCCGCTGTTCCACCATCCCATCGACAAAGGTTCTCTGGCCAGGCTTCGGCTCTTGAGGATCGCCAATAAAATCATTCGTTATGGCATCCGGTATCAGAACAGTGATCAGGTAAACACTCTGTTCTGTCACGATTCGATGGATGATATTGCCATGATCGCCAATACTCTTTATAATTTGGAACGCTATGTGGTACAATTCAGCTCTAAGAATAATCCAGGTACTTCGGCTTCAACCGACCTTTTTCCCCCGTGGCACGAGTTGGATGAAGAATTTTCCAATTCCCAGATTACTAGCTCTTTACAAGAGATTCTCCCTTTCCTGGTTTCGATTTATCGAGAAAGCGGCCGGGATTTTGTCATTCTTCAGGCTGATTTGACACTGGCTGAACTTGAACATACTGTAAGGATTTTAAAGCATTCAGCAACAGCTGGCCTTCATTCACAGGTGATTTTGACCATGCCCATGTTTAAATATGCTCTCGCGTATTATTGCCCTGATTTGTATGCCAGCCTGCGCTGGAAAAGGAACCTGCTGTGGGGAAAGGATTCTGTGTACCACCTGCCGGCACCATCATTGAAATCTTTTACCTGGCAACTGCTGGACAGTATGGGCAAAGCATTGAATTTTGCTCAGAGTGAGGCGTTTTTCACTATCAAAGGGAGGGATGTCAATTTGTGTGACGATTTGGTCCGCGCTGTTGCGCAACTCTTGAAATTGCGACTCTATTTCGACAAAGGCATAGTCAGGATATACAAGCGTCAATGGCATGAAGAGCTGGCAAAATATTATCCGGTCGATTTTACAAACTTGGCGCACATAAAAGAGCGGGCCCAAATCGATTCGCTCCAGGATCGAATGTATTGTTATAAAGTTATCAGGAACCATTCAGATATGGTCTGCCGGCTTTTTGAACATGTGGCGCACTCCACAAATCATGAATTATTCACTTGGTACTCTATTTCATAAGTCCAGTGACATATTATTATTTTGCTGCGTGAAACAACGACCCGGATCCGGTGCGCAGCACCGGATCTCATATAAAATCAATCTGATAGCAATGCACAGAGGGTGACAAGTGCCCATTTCACAACCGCATAAAGAACAAGAGATTGAATGTTTTTTGATTCGGTGAACACCGAATCTGAGAACGAAACTGATTTTTGTGAGAGTTTCGCCAGCATAGTTGACAAATCGGCTCTTGTATATTTACATACAAACAGTTTTGCACATTTCTCGTACCTTTTCTGGAAATTATCATTCATCAAAATTATCGGTTATCCGTTCCTGTCAGTTTATCAGTTGACCCCCAACAAAATCAAAATTCCTATCAGTCACTTTTTTTGAAAACATCCGGCGCTGGTCCGGCCGTGTCAACCAGCTGGCGCAAATGCGGCGTGCAGCGTGCATGGAGATCAGAAGCGTTCAGCGATGTGCCATAAAAATCACTGCTGACCTGCAAATCATAACGATCCCGGGTGAGCGTCGACAGATCGTACTCTGCCTTCAATGCTTGCAACATCCATGCGGCGACGCTGTTGCCGCCGCCCGGCGGCCGCAAATCCGGTTGAACGAGCAGTATTTTTTTTTCGTGCCGTCATCGGTCCGTGATGCTCCCCTGAATTTTACACGAATCCGGAGTGATCAGATAGAGATAAAAGACCTCATCTGCCTGCACGGCCTTGGTAAAACTTTTTAACAGGGGGCGTTTTTGTGCATAGGTCGAAAGCAACAGTACGTTTTTTTGTTCCGCATCGGCCAAATCCTGAAGATGGCGAATGACATATTCCTTGTAAGCGCGGCGTTCCGGTTTGGTTTTGACCGGAAACTGTCTCCTCGGATCGCTCCAGACAATAAAGCTGCCGTAGGCCTGGATGGCCGGATAATAGAGCGGCTGATTCAGCCAGGCTGAAACCGATTGACTGACATAATCCCAATCACCGGCGATGATCGTGTCCTTTTGCAGCCCCTGGGTCTCAATATATTTACTGACTTGTTTGCTGGCGGAAAAGGGGTAAAGCATCTCCAGCGTACCTGCAGTCAATCCTGCAAGGCACTGTCCCATCAAGATCAACCGGAACAAACGCTTTTTTGTATCCGCTCTCTCTGGTTCACCTGGCTTTTCATTCCTTTTTATCCAATAACTGACCAGGAAAACCAGGAAAAGAAAACCGTGGTGGCGCAAAAAGCCGGGATGAAACAAGAGAAAGAATACGAGCAGGCTGCTGCTTCCCATGGTATAAAACATCCGCGCCCTGCGGCTGGGTGACACGATATGCAGCGCAACCGCAAAAACCAGGATGGAGAGACAAATTCGGGCCAGATACGTGGGGATGAGATTGCTGTTCCAGAAATGCAGCGTCAGCCGCGGTATGGGCACATAACTGGACCACACCGTTTGGGCGACATATTCCAGCCTGATGAGATTATGGAATGGATTCTTGACCATATTCCCGATTTCATGGATGCCTGCCGGGACGAGCGATTGCCATGCCAATCCAAAGGCGAATAATAACAGAATTAGTAAGACTGTGCCGAATAATAGGTTAGGTATGATTTTATTCCCCGATGATCCCAGCCAATCATACGCGAATAGGGTCAGGAAAAAAAACATAAAGAGGATGCCGATTACATGGGTGTTGATCAGCAGTACGCTTGCCAGAGCAAGCAGCCAAAGATTTTTGCGGGGCTGTGAATATAAAACCACTATCAACACGATGAGAAAAATGGCTGGCGCATAATTTCTGGCGATGACGGCAAATTCATAGAGGAAAAAATAGCTGAATGCAAGCAGGATTTTTTCGAGCCGTGAAAAGGGTGCATAACGAACGAACAGTGTAACGGAACCCAGGGCAAACAGCAGATGCAGGTACTGCATGGCGGATGGATCGACCGTGAAGAGCTGGAGCATTTTCAGCGAAAGATACCACAGAACCGGGTGACCAATGGTGTGAAGATGAGAGAATAATCCTGGCAGCGAGGTGTCCCGTGCGATCAGCCAGGCTTCCAGCTCATCCCGCCACATCTCATGGTGGGCTATAAGCAGCAAGCCGGCGGCCAGGTAAAGGATCAACCAGGAAGCCGTAAAACCATTTTTATGCAAAAAAATGGGTAACCGGCGAAATCCATCATTCAGAGTGTCTGTGATTTTTCCTCTTGTCATTTCTTTGCTTGTATTCGAGTATCGGAATTGGCAGGGCGATGATGTAAACACGCGAAGCAATATAGACAAATATCCGCAGCAAAACAAGAGGGTCTGTGTATCCACCGGGAAACGGCAACATGTGCTAAAGACCGCATCAACCAGAAATAGGTCAAATTATTGTTTTTCTGGTTCAGAGGACAGCTTCTTGAGCTTGTTTTTTATCTCTTCTGTTACGTTATACCCAAGCCGTTCTGCCATCTTCAAGTATTGGGTTGCTTTATCGATATCCTTGTTATCTGAATATAGAAAGCTCAAACCATAATAATAATTCAATTGTGGATTATTTTCTAAATCGGGATAAACTTTCTCAAACACTTCGATTGCACCGCCATAATCTTTTACCATAAAACAAGCCAAACCTTTTAAATAAAGAGCATCGACCAAATATGAGGATGAAGAATTTTCATAAATCGCTATTGCCTTGTCCAAAAAAGGAATGGCTCTTGCAGGCGAGTTGGTCTTGATGTGCAAGTTACCAAGGCCATAGTAGCCTTCAGCATTGTTGGTATCCAGTTCGATCAATTTTTCAAATTGCGTTATTGCCTCATCTATTTTGCCGGAATTTTGATAGGCAACCCCAAGATTTAGATGAGCAACAAAGTTGGAAGGCAAAATGGTGATTGACTTTTTGTACCAATAAATAGCCTTGTCATACTCTCCCAGGTAGCGATATAGTCTTCCCAAATTGTCCATTGCATCACAGAACAGAGAATCATGCTCTATCGCGATCAGATACTGTTCAATTGCATTTTCGGCATTCCCTTGCATTTCAAAATCGACTGCTGCAGTAAATGCTTTTGAGGCTTGACTATTTTCTGTGTCACAAAACATTTCGTAATGGCTGACTTTGGTTTGGTCGTCAACAGGCACAGAATCATAATCTTCTGTTTTGAAAAAGCGGAAAGTTGAGAAAAGCAGGATTGCCAGAATTGCGACCAGACCTATAACGTATTTTAATTGCATAATATTTAACCTTTTTTAAAATAGTTAACGTCTTGCAACAAAATCACCGGCCGGCACTGCATCGGAACAATGCAATGAAATGAAGCAAACACGACTGTCACCAATCACTCTCAGAACAAAAATTTGTTACAATTTTTGCATCGTGTCGGTCAGCTCTATATTCGGTGCGAAGCACCGAATACCCCAGAAAATCAATCTGATGGCAATACACCAAAGATGAAGGGTACCCTTTGCGCAACCCCATAAAGAATAGGCGAGTGAATATTTCTTGCTTCGGTTAACACCGAATCTGGGTCGGAACAAGTCCGGTCAAATTTTCGCTCTGAGGGCTGCAATTTCGCCGGGTGGTTTCCTGTGCCGGGGCACTGCTGTCTCCCGGGTTAAAAATTCAGCTTGCCGAAGATGGTGTATTTGCCATTTGTTATAATCGTTTCCGAAGGAACAATGCTCTTGTGGTTATAGATCAGTTTTGCCTCCGCGACAACCGGCGAAGTAAGCGTATAATCCTGATGGTGCTCGACAGCTTTGTGTTGGAAGGGTGTGCTGAATCCGCCTGCCTGCGCTGAATTTCCGATGGCAAAATGAATTGCACTTTTTTCATTTTCCAACGTGTAAGGAGAATTTTTATCGGCTCGACTGTTCAGTCCAAAGGCCACTTCCGCAATATATCCCCAAAACAGTTCTTTCTTTAAAAGCTTTCTTTGTTCTGCTGCTGTTTTACCATCCCCGATGATTTCCCTGACGAAACCGTTTTCTATGCGGTAGATCCAAAAATCTTTATTTCTTGAAATCGGTATATACCCATGTGTCTCTGTTTCGATAATCGTCCCGTCGCGTCTTAAAAGGGATTTGCCATTACTTCCATTGAATTTGTATTTTTTGTAAAAGTCGGCCAAATCCCTGGCATCACTTTCTCTGTCTTTTTGCAGGAGGTAGGAAAAAAGCGATCCTTCATGCTGGGGGGCACAAATTTCTCCAAACGGAATGTTGCCAAGTGCCATCCCCATTCCTTTTGTGATATTACCCAGATCCTCTTCCCATGGAACATTTCGGATGTCAAAATAGACATGATGTCCGGTCGCAAACTCGATCAACAGGCCGTCAGCCAGTCTCACTTTTGGCAGCAGAATTTTGCCCCTTGCCTGGATATCCAGGGGACTCTCGCGCATTACAGAATCCAGCATGGGGATTTGAAAGTTTGGACTGCTTCCGACACGAAATTCAAGCTTGTCTTTGAGCTGAAAAAGGGGTCGAGTCGCAGAGTACCTGGGCAGGCTCCAGACAATGTCAGCCGCTTTCAAAATATCAGCTATGCTGACCTTCTGCCCATTTTGGGTCCCGGTTGGGGGCAGATTCGCTCCATTTCGACCGGTTTGTTTGTGATGCAAAACAGGCAGTACTCGTAACTTTCCAGCCTTTTGCATTGCACGGGCCCATTCTTCCACCCGCTCATTCCTTTTGGGATCAGAGTCATCGACCATAAACAAGAGGGTTTCATTCTCTGAAGGAGAAAATGTTTGCTCGATAAAGTCGACAATATCGAAATGTTTCATTTTGTACCTTTGTTCAGGGGTGTTTCTTGTCGGGATATCTCTGTCAGAGTATGAATAGTGGTCAAGATTGAAAAAAAGTCAGTTTTGGCTAAGCGTTTCATTTGAGTTCCATCAATAGTGCCTGATTAAATCGCGTAACTTGCCGAAAAAAATCCTTATCTAGCCAACAGCAGCTTGACTACCTTCACAAACTCAGCCGACTCCATGCGGCAGAAGTACAATCCGCTACCTACAGGCAGGCTGAACTCATCGGTGCCATCCCAGGTTGTTTGGAAGTGGCCTGCTGGTTGTTGTCCATCCATCAAGGTCCGGATATGTCTTCCGAGTACATCGTAAATGACCAGACGAAGATGGACCGCTTGGGGCAAATCATACCCGATGGTAGTGGATGGGTTGAAAGGATTGGGATAATTCTGGGCCAGAAAATAGCGATTCGGTTCAGTCACAATTTGGTCTTTGATCCCGGTAACCGGGGCATAGGTGTAGGCGAACATTCCCAAAAATTCATTGGCGAGAAAGATCGTGCCGTCTGATCCAACCGCCACACCATAGGCAGCATTACCTTCATTGATGTTCGCGGTATTGGCAAAAGCAGCGCCATCAAAGCTGAAAGCCCGCAAGCCGCCGCTTCTACTTGCAAGGAAAACCGTACCATCGGGTCCAACCGCAACATCCTCTGAGTAACCAGCATCGGCAAGGTGCGCGGTTGCGGTAAAAGCACTCCCATCATAGCTAAAAGCCCACAGGCCATCGCCGCCATTGGCAAGAAAAACCGTGCTATTTGGTGCGACGGTGACGCTGTAGGAATACTCCTGGAGATCGACGAATGCGGTGTTGGTGAAAACATTTCTGTTATAAGTATACGCCCGCAGACCATCCTCGCCGTTCGCGAGAAAAATCGTTCCATCCGGGCCGACCTCTGCATCGAAGGCAAAACCACCATCATCGATGTGCGCTAAATTGAGAAGAGCGCTGCCGTTATAGGTAAACGCACGGAGGCCGTCATGGCCGTTGGCGAGATAAACCGTGCCGTCAGAACCGATTGCGATGCCAGCGGCATAGCCGTCGTTGTCGCCCACATCGATGTGGGCTCGATTCACCAGAGTATTGTTTCTAAAAGAATAGGCTCGCAACCCGTCTGTGCCGCAGGCGAGAAAGACCATGCCATCGGAGCCGACCTCTAAATTGTAGGCACATCCCCCATCGTTCGCATGGGCAACATCGGTGAAACTGACACCGTCATAGGTATAAACGCGCAATCCGTCATAGCCATTGGCCAGGAAAACGGTTCCATCAGGCCCGATCGCCACTTTATGTGCGTTGCCCGCGTCATAAATGCGGGCTTTATGGGTAAAAACAGCTCCGTCAAAAGTAAAGGCCTGCAGTCCTCCTTCCTGAATGGCGAGAAAGAGTGTTCCGTCCGGACCGATCGCCATGCTGTTGGCTTCCCATCCATAGTTTATCACGCCCGTTTCTGTAAGCGATGTGCCGTTGTAGGAATACGCGCGCAAATCATAAAATTTGTATGCGATAAACACCGTACCGTCAGATCCTACTGCCAGGGCGTGGGGATACCACGAATTATCGGTATGTACGGTCTTGCTGAACGACGTGCCGTTATAAGTATAAGCCCGCACGCCGTCCCCATCTGTAGTGAGAAAAACTGCTCCATCAGGGGCCACCTCCACGCTGCGGGCATAATCGCCGTCATCGATGTGAGCTGTATTGGTGAACAAGGTCCCATTAAAGGTATAGGCCCGCAGGCCGTCGTTGTAATTGGCAAGAAAAAGAGTGCCGTCGGAACCGAGCGTCACATCGGCGGCGCCGCCGCCGTCATCGATATGGGCGATGGTGGTGAATGAAGCCCCATCGTAGTGATAGGCCCGCAATCCATCACCGCTGTTGGCGAGAAAGACCGTGCCGTCGGAACCGACCGCGACACTCAAAGCCTTGCCGCCGTCATTGATATGGGCGGTATTGGTCAAAGAGCTGCCGTCGTAGGTATAGGCCCGCAGTCCATCATAACGGTTGGCGAGAAACACCGTGCCGTCCGGACCGACCGCCAGACCGAATGCATAATCACCGTCGTTTCTGTGTGCGGTGTTGGTGAAAGCACTGCCGTCATAGGTATAGGCTCGCAAACCGTCATTGCCATTGGCGAGAAAGACAACTCCGTCGGATCCTACCGCCACACCCTGAGGTATGCCAAAATGTGAATTGTGAGCGGTATTCAGGAATTGGTGGGAAAGTTGGGTAAAAGCGGTCGAACCCAGGCAGAACAGAAGGACGGCAACAAACGAGAAACGGGGCCTGTTCATGATATTCTCCCTCCTCCAAAGTGCAAAAGTCCAGGTATAAACACAAAAAGCCCACAAACAGTCCCACATGTCCTGCTCATGAGCTCTCATCATCACTCCCCAATAAAACCATCCCACTCTGTGCAGCCAACCTCAAATGCTGAACAAATAGATGGTATTACTATACGATAAAGAAAAACAATGGAATGCGCAACATATAAAACAACTATTTTTTTGAAATAGAGGTTCCAGCAATTTCCGACCCATGTCATTTCCACAACTGCAAAACCCCCGAGTCAAAGCTAATGGGGCAGACCAAATGTTCTCGCTTGGAAACGATTGCCCATGCTTGTTCGACCTTTCCCGGCGATCGAGCTTTTGATCATCGATCGAGATTCGTGTGCAGCCGATTTGCAAAAGGAATGCTGTCATAAAGTCGTATTATTCAGAGGTTTTTAAAATAAAAATTTTGAATTTCAAAAAATGATCATAAATTACCAAAAGCATCTTAAAATTTGTGATCGATGATCCCGAGATAATCGGGCGATCCGATCAGTGTTTGTAGTTCGCTGCTGGCTTTATTCGAGAAAACTGCCTGTCGGCAAATCATGCTTAGATAAAAATGAAACGGCTTCCTCATGAAGATGTACTGTCAAATCATTTTGTTATCAATTTTGTTGTGTCGCGCCGTATCAGCCCAACAGCCGATCCTGGTGACCGTGATGCCGGAACATACCAACATTGCTCTGGTCAATCCAGGAATGGGCTGGACGATCCATTTCTACTCCAACAACCCGGCAACGTATGGATCCCGGCTCGACTGTTCGGATACTCTCGACGACTTTCCGGGTTTGTCTACCGTATATCTGCGTGTGCCGTGGGGGATGGTTGAACCCGACGAAGGGCAGTACAACTGGGCGTTGCTCGATACACCCTCCCAACGCTGGATCGCCAAGGGCAAACGCGTTGCCTTGCGGCTGACGTGTTCTGAACAGTGGATCCCGTTTGCTACCCCGGAATGGGTCAAAGAGGCGGGGGCCAGGGGTACATTCTATGAATTCGGAAAAGGCCCGGTGGAAAAGAGCGAAACCTGGGATCCTTTTTTCGATGATCCGGTCTTTCTCGAAAAACTGGACAATTTTCTCGCGGCCGTTGCCGCACGGTACGACGGCAATCCAAACATCGATTTTATTGATATCGGCACCTTTGGACTCTGGGGAGAAGGCCACACCCATATGAGCAGTCGGCAGGACAATATCGATGTGCAAAAACTTCACATCGACCTGCACGTCAAACACTTTAAGCGCACCCTGCTCTGTATCAGCGATGACTTTGCCGGGTATAACAAACCCGGACGCCACTTCCCGATTATCGACTATGCCCTGTCCAAAGGTGTGACGCTGCGCGACGACAGCATTCTGGTCCAGCCGCCGCCGCTTTCGTGGTATCATGCCGAGATGGCCCAGGAATTTTGGCCTGCATTGCCGGTCATCCTCGAACACGAGCATTACGGGCCTTCAAAGGAGCGGGGGGCCTGGGACAAGCAGTTGTTGCTGCAGGCGGTCGAAGAGTATCATGCCAGCTACCTGTCGATTCACTGGTGGCCAGGGGAATTTTTGCAGGAAAATCGCGACATCATCGATCAGATCAACCTGCGGATGGGCTATCGGCTGCACCCGGTGCGGGTGAGCTGGCCCCAAACGGTGGAGATCGGCAAAGCATTTTTTGTGAGCTGGACATGGTCCAACCGCGGCGTTGCGCCCTGTTATCCCGGCGGTTTTCCCGCTCTGACGTTGAAAGACGATAACGGCGGCATCGTGTCGGTCCTCGCCGACGATGCGTTGAACATGCGCAACCTGCAAGTCGGGCCTTCTGCAGAACCCCCGACGATCCAGCTGGAAAGCAAATTCACCATCGGGCAATTTGGTCCATCCACCAAACCCGGTACCTATGAGGTGTATATTTCCATCGGCAGCCGCGACGGCACACCGCAGATCGCGCTTCCGTTGCAGGGCGACGACGGCCAGCAACGCTACCGGTTGGGCACGATACGGCTGGCAGAACCCGGGACCACAAACAACTGAACCGCCTGACCGTATGAATGGGCGATTGTCTCCTCTCAGAGGAAAGCGGACAAACCGGAGGTCGAAGACGAGAGGCACTTGATCAAATAAACAAGAGGTGTGCGCATACCTGAAATGCAATTTTGCAGCATGTCCGATTTGGATACCGATTGCAGAAAAGCGAAAAAAAGGAGATAAATAATTGAGTATTCCCGGTCTGACCGTTATCGGCGAGTCGATCAATGACTCTGTCCCCTCGACTCATCGATTGTTCGAGGAAAATGATATTGCGGGCATCGTTGATCTGGCACAATTTCAAGCTGAAAAAGGCGCGGCTTATATCGATGTCAACGTTGGTCCCCGTTCGCCTGGCTTTATGGCCGACGTGATTAAGAGAATTCAACAGCATATTTCGCTGCCGCTGGCAATCGATACCCCTGATCCTGAATTGGCGGCAGCAGGATTGGCGGCTTATGATGTCGAACGGGCAGGCAACAAAAAACCGATTCTGAATTCCATTTCCGAAGCTCGCCTGGAAATGTTCGACCTCTATGCCAAACAGCCGTTTATTCCCATTCTGCTCATCACAGAAGGCAAAGATGACGCCGGTGAAATCGGCATGAACAGAACAGCCGAGCAAATCTGGGCGACCGCGAAATCCATGGTGCGGTTCGCTCGCCAACACATCGACAACGTGAGCAATGATCAGCTTGTTCTCGATCCGGGTATCATGCCGATTGGAAGCGATGCAAAAGGGGATTTCAAGCGGCTCATGAATGCGATGACAAGGATCCATCAGGACAGCGATTTTACCGGCATCAACATGTCCGTCGGAATCAGCAATTTTACCCAGATGCTGCCTTCCAAGAAACCGGACGGTTCTCCATTGAAAGGTCCACTGGAAAGTGCTTTTCTCACCCTGGCCATGCCATTGGGATTGAACACCATCATCGGTTCCGTAAAAAGAAAATACTCGCTTTTACCCGATGATGATCCGGCCATGCAATGTCTAAAAGATGTGCTCAAGATGGAAGGGGTGCAAGGCGTGATGCGGGTGATGATGTATTGTTCATAAAAGCCCAGAAATCCCAAAGATGGAAATGCTGCAATTCGTTTCACGAAAAGACCGAGTCGATAGCAAAGCCTGTTTTGGCCTTTGCCTCAGCCTTTCAAATTAGGTTAAATCACACATCAGCCTCAAAATAAAACCGAGGAAAGTCCTTTGCCAAATGATTTGGTTTCTTTATGCAAACCTCCCATTTCTGCACGCGAAAGAAAATTCTCGCGGTTTTTTCTTTTTTTTGAAGACCTGATCAAAGTGCCGCTGTTTGGTTGTCAGCATTGTGGTGAATGTATTTTATCCTCGACAGCATTCATCTGTTGCCAGCGTTGCCCAAAACGATTGCGCAACGGTCCCTGTGGGGGAACCGGCGAAGATGGATCTTGTGAGGTGTATCCGGAAAGAAAATGCGTGTGGTACCGGATCTATTTTCGTTCCAGGAGGCTGCATCGCATCAGTCTGTTATACAAGCTGAACAAAATTCACAACTGGAACCTGGAAGGGACATCGGCGTGGCTGAATGTATTCAAAAAACGAATCGATGCACCCATCTGGCTGGTTCGCAATGACAAACAAAGAGTGAAGGACAGAATCGCTGATGACCTTCAAAGAGAAGCTTGAATCGAAACAATTCGTTTGGTGCGGTGAAATTGGACCGCCGCAAAGCTGCAACGGCGATGCAATCCGGAATAAGGCAAAATATTTCAAGGGCTTTGTCGATGCCGTCAATATCACCGATAACCAGACGGCCATTGCCCGCCTGTCGAGCATTGCATCTGCAAAGATCTTGCTGGATGAAGGCGTTGAGCCGATCATCCAGATGACCTGCCGCGACCGCAACAGATTGGCGATTCAAAGCGATCTTTTGGGCGCTGCTGCGCTGGGTATCCAGAATGTGCTCTGTCTGACTGGCGATTACCAGAAATTCGGCGACAACCCCGAAGCCAGGGGTGTTTTTGATCTCGATTCCATCCAACTGGTTGCGACGGTCGCCCAAATGAACAGCGGATTTTTGCTTTCCGGGACTGAAATGAAAAAGGCACCGGAATTTGTCATCGGTGCAGCAGCCAATCCGTTCGCCGAGCCGTTTGAGATGCGGTTGATCCGGCTCTATAAAAAAATCAACGCCGGGGCGCATTTCGTGCAAACGCAGCCGGTATTTGATCTGGAGATTTTCAGCCGCTGGATGGATCGGATTGTCGCCATGGGTTTGCATGAAAAAATTGCGATTATCGCCGGCGTCATGCCGGTCAAATCAGCGAAAGCATTGCTCTACATGAAGGAACAAGTGCCCGGCGTCAAGATAAATGCCGAATACATCGATCGAATGAGCCAGGCGGGCGATCCAAAAGAAGAAGGCGTCAAAATGGCGGTTGAAATCATTCAAACCGTAAAAAAAATAACAGGCGTTCGGGGTATCCACTTGATGCCGGTGATGTGGGAGAGCATTGCACCGACGATAGTCCAGGAAGCCAAATTGACCTGATAAATGAGGGAGAATGATCATGCAAGACGTGGTTGAAAGAATAGCCCATTGCATCGCCAAAGGGAAGATATCCAGATCAGCCTGGTTTCCACCCGACATGAAAGATCAAGACGGCGCTGATGAGATTGCGGCGGAAGCGTTAAAGAACGGTATTGACCCGGACGATCTTTTGAAGGGCTGCATGCTGGGAATGGATAGAGTCGGCAAAGAGTTTAGCGAAGGGAAGGCGTTTGTCGCCCACCTGATTATCTCCGGCGAGGCCATGAATGCGGTCATGAAGCATATCAAGCCATTCTTCGAATCCGATCAAGTGAAACACAAAGGAAAATTTGTCATCGGAACCGTTGCCGGTGATCTGCATGACATCGGCAAGAATCTGGTGGCCATGATGATCCGCGGAAATGGCTTTGAAGTGATCGATCTCGGCATGGATGTCCCGACCAGCAAATTCCTGGACGCCATTGTTCAGCATCCCGGTTGTTTTGTCGGGCTCTCCTCTTTGCTGACGACCACCATGCGCAACATGGAAAGCAGCGTCAAGGAAATCAAGGAAATATATCCGGATACCAAAGTGTTGATCGGCGGTGCCCCCATCACCCGGGATTTTTGCACCCGCATAGGCGCGGATTTCTATTCGCCTAATCCGCATGAGGCCGTGGAATATCTGAATAAGAATGTTTAACCGTGGTGTCCTGTCGTCAGACGGGGCAGCACTGACCCCGGTTACGGTGCAAAGCACCGAAAATCCGATAAATACAATCGGATATTTGTACCAAACGGGTGCAACCCAGATTCGGTGTTAACCGAATCATCAAACATTCAATCGCTTATTTTCTATGCGGTTGCGAAAAGGGAACTTTTCACCTTTTGCGTATCGCAAACAGGTTTATTTTCTGTGAGGATCCGGTGCTGTGCACCGTACAGGGCTGCAAATCGTGGCTAATGCAAATACAATAAAATCGTTAAGATGATTTTGATGAATTCGATCGATAAGAATTCGGCTGCTGAAGGTTCATTTAATATAAGGATCGTGAGAAGATGAAATTTACTCCCGCAGTTTATGAGCACGCTGCCAGCTTGATCGGCAAATCCCCCTGGGAAGCTTCCCGGGATGGTGAGATGCTGTTCCAGGGCCATAAAAAGGCGTTCGAACTGTATCACCATTCACCCGTCGTCGTGGGTATCGATATCTATAACCTGGAACCCGAAGCGTATGGCTCGACGATCGAAAAGCCAAAACTTAACGGCATTCCGGCAATTACCCATCATCTCTGCTCATCGATGAAGGAAATGAGCGAATTGCCCTTGTTTGATCCCCAGAGCGCCGGTCGAATTCCGATGGCAATAGAGGCCGCAAAGCGTCTTGCCCGCGTTCTTCCTGAAGCGGATGTCCGCATACCCGTCAGCGGGCCCTTTTCTATTGCCAGCAATCTGGTGCGATTTGAAACGCTGCTGTTGGAAATCGTCATGGACCCGGCGAGTGTCATGCAAGCTTTGAATCACATAGTCGAAGGACAGGTTAATTTTTGCAGGGCGATTGTGGAGCAGGGATTGGATATTGCCTTCTTTGAATCAGCCGCAACGCCGCCAATCATCCCGCCGCAGATTTTCAGCGATGTTGTGCTGCCGCCGTTGAAGTCGATCATCGATCAGGCCACAGCCATCGTGGGCCATCCGGTGCCCTGCATTATCGGCGGAGATACGACTTCCATTCTTGCATCGATTATGGAGACCGGCACAGGCTATGTCATTTGCCCTTCCGAGACCAATCAGCAAGAATTTATGGAACAGATGAAAAAGCATCCGGAAGTGATGGTCAGAATCAACATGGATCCATTGATTCTATCCGAAGGCGACCTGCCCGCTGTCTTTAAAGAGGTTGATCGCGTTGTCGCGTTGGCAAAAGGCAGAGAAAAGGTCTGTATCGGCACCGGCGTGCTGCCGTATGAAACCAAACCCGAAACAGTGCTGCAAACGAAAGAATATATCTCAAAATTGTAAATGAGAATTAAATCAACGATAGTATCAGATGGCCACAGGAGGGTTTTAACGATAGGTTCTTAGGGTTTCCCGCCTTGAACTTGGACTTGGCGGTTGCCACTTTTTTCATTTCGCATTGGGAACTTAATCTTTTTACCTTTTACCTTTTACCTTTTACCTTTTTCCTTGGCACTTTCTTCTTTTGTTCGCCTCCGGCTCTGCCTTGCGCTCGATTTTTCACATTTAGTGCCGATTGTTGGCGAATTGCGTCTTTGTGGGATCTAGCGTTTCTGCAGCCGCAAGGCAGGAGCCTGCGGCGGAAAAATTTATCTTGTGATACTTTTCAGGGGTTTTTACCGGGATGGTGATTTTGTCGCCTCCGGCTACGGCTTGCGAGCGGATTACCGATACTCTTTTATGTTTTCCGAGTTTTTTTGCTGGCGCAGAATCACTGAATTTGGGGGTCGCAAGCCGTGAGCCTGCGGCGGCTGCGCGCGCCTCCTCGGCCGCAGGAGCGGCGGCCTGCGGGGTCGCGCTCCGCTGAATTTTATGAGGGGGGGTGTGTGAGCTAAAAATGTTCCGCTCCCGCGGGGCTTGTCCCCGCGGAGCGGTGATTGATAGCCAGAAAACGAGACCCTAAACCACTTTTTTGGGGGGGATGGGCAGTGGTGCGGCGTTTTTCTGTCTTTCAATCATCATCCCGCAGGGACACGCCCTGCGGTGATGGGGCTTTGCCATCTTCGAGTTCTGGCAGTCAATCCCCATCCCGCGGGGGCAAGCCCCGTGGGGATGAAGCGAGAATCCTTATAAAATTCTGCGGAGCGCGATCGCCGAGTCCGCCTCTTTTGCGGACGAGGCAGCGCGCGGAGCCGGAGCGGCCCTAAAAAGCAAATGCCTACAAACCCTGCATGACCACAGTCAACCACTTCAGGATCAAGCCCATCAAGAAATCGCCAAGTCTCCCAAAAAGCAAATACCGATGAATCCCAAGTGAGTCTGATCAATCACCTACATCGCGAGCAATCTCGACAAGAGATGACGCAAGTGCATCGAAATTATAAAATCAGGCCTGTTTTATGCCTCGTTTTGTGTCTCATATTTGCGGGCAACGCAGACATTTGGCGATCTGATCAGCCAGCCCTGCTCCCTATTCGATCACCCACACCTGCACATCCCGCGCCTTGATCTCCGAACTCAACTTCAGCCTCAGGCCACGCTCGGTGAGCTCCTGCTCCTGGTCACGTACCAGCTCCCGCAGTTTGTATCTCCCCGGTTTTGCCACCCCGAGGTCGACCGCAACCTGCTGATCCGCTTCGCTGTGATTGAGCAGAAAGAGAATCGATCCGGCGGCTGTTCGCCGCAGCCGGATCTCCACCGGCGCCTCCTTGCGGCCGTCGTGAGAGCTGGTGAAGGGGCGCTCGATGCCGCTCCAGCGCACCATATTCTCCATCAGCCGCTCATTGGCGGGATCGGCCTTGACATGATTGGCCATGCCCAGGAAGGTGCCGATGAGGAGGGTCTCGCCCTTGCCATACTTGCCGGCCGCCAGGCCGATCGTGCCGTCGGAGAAGCGGGCCAGCGCAACGGAGCTGCTGTTCGGCAGCAGCTCGAGCGATTCGGCAAAGTTGGCCCCGCGCAGGGAATCTGCCGGAGTCAAGCCTTCCATCAGCGGGTGGAGCTTGTCGGCCGCGCCGAGGCCGGGCCGCTCGCCCATCCTCACCGAACTCTCCCGCGCCCCGAAGACCTTGTCCAGCCCCATCCCCGGGATCGCCGGAGCGGCGAAGCCGCGCTCGTCATTCCAGGCCAGGCGCGCCTCGCTCGCCACGAATCCGCCCCCGGCGATAAAGTTCTTCAACCCCTCCGCCGCTTTTTCCGTGAACATGAGGGGATAGGGGACGATGATCAGTTTGTACCCCTCCAGATCACCTCTTTCCAGATTCTGCCTGTGAATGAAATCGACCGGGATGTTGCGCTCGGTGAAAAAGCGGTACCAGCCGAGCAGGGAGAGCTGGTGCATGTCGCTGGTGACCGTGCGCTGTTCACCCCCCACCATCTGGGCCAGGGGGTTGTAGACGATCGCTGCCTGGGCCGGTTCAGGGGTCGAGTTGAGCAGCAGGGCCATGTTGCTGGTAATGATCTGCGCCGTCTTGCCGGCGGCAATTGCCCGCTCGGTGACACTGCCGTCCAGGTTGATCAATCCGTAGCCGCCCGATTCATAGCCCGAGGACATCGGGTAGTAGGCGTAGATGTTGATTGCCCTGGCCCCCTTGGCGATGGCCGACCAGATCCAGAGGCGATGGTCTGCCGGGGTGATCGGATTGCCGATATTGAGTCCGTAGGTGCCCTTGCCCGCCTGCAGTTCGCCGACGTAAAAGCCGCCGTTGCGTTTGTTGGCGCTGCGCGAAAAATCGACCGCCGCCTGGAAGCGCCAGCGCTCCCAGTGGGTACTCGGGTTGCTGTGCTTGGGATAGAGTGAGGTGCCGTAATAATCGATCTGCTCAGCCATGAGAAAATCGTCGGTGGCGCCGGCGCCGACATAGGGCGAGTAAAAGATCGAGGGCACGGCGGCGTGCGAGGTGATGACGTGGATCGGGTCCGCCTTGCGGATTGCCTCATAGCGCAGGCGCAGATCGCGCGCCAGTTTTTCGTAGATGAAATTCTTCCAGTCGATGAAATCGGTGTAGCTGAGGATGGTGCCGAAGCGCGGGGCGCTCACCTCGCTCCAGGCGGTGAAATTGCGGTACCAGGCCTGGTTGAGGGCCTCGAGGGTGGTGTACTTTTTCTGCAGCCACTCCTGGAAAACCTGCATGGTGTGGGGGCAGTAGCAGAAGGTGGCGTTGGGCACATAATTGATATAGGCCCAGTTGATGATGTGGGGTTCGCTCCAGAGATCCCAGCCGTGAAAGTTGGGATGTTTCATCGCCCTTTTGGCGGTCTCGGTGAAAAAGGTGAGCACCGCATCCTGTACCCCGGCATGGTCGGTGCAGCAGCCGGGGGCCGACTGCGGAGTCACCTTGTCGCCGCTCTGCGCCTCAAAGAGGCCGTCGGGGAAGCGCCTGGCCACCCAGTCCGGCGCCGAGTCGATGTACATCTGGCAGATGACGCGCAGCCCCTGCTCGCGGGCCAGCTCGCAAAGGAGGTCGAGGTTTTCGAAATGGTATTCCCCCGGCCGCGGCTCGCAGTGAGCCCACTCGACCCAGGTGCGCACGGTGTTGAAGCCGAGGGATTTGATCTGCGCCAGATCGCGGCGCCACTGCTCCCGGGACTCCGGGGTGATGGTCGAGAGCATCGGGGCGCGGGCGGTGCCGCCGCTGTACCAGACCGAGACCGGCAGGAAATCGGACGTGCGCTGAAAGCCCTCCCGGGCAAAAGTCAGCGCTGCAAGCATGAAGATCATGAGGAGTATCAGATAGGTGGGGATTTTCCGCATAACACATCTCCTTTGCTGAAAATAAGGACGGATGGATAGCTGCTGCAATGTAGCAATTTTTGATTATGTGCGCAAGGAATTGCAGGAGGTCGGCAGGGGGGGAGATATCCGCGGCACGCCGTCAGCCCTTATGAAGGCCTGACCCGGCTGCTTGGCGACAGTATAAAAGTGGAATTCAGCGAAGGCGTCCACATCGGCACTTTCCAGTCCGTCCGTATTCCATTGGAAACTATCAAAACGCCTGATGCTAAATCCAACGGATTCTGGGGTGAGTATTTCAACAATCAGAAATTACAAGGTCAGCCGATCTTTACCCGCGTCGATGACAATATTGATTTTGACTACAAAACCGCCGGTCCCGACCCGAGACTAGGCATCGATCATTTTTCCATTCGCTGGACAGCAAAGTTCACCGCACCCGAAACCCGAAAATACGATTTCAGCCTCTCAAGTGACGACGGTTCAGTTCTGTATATCAACGACCAACTGATGATCGATAACTGGCAGGACCATGGCGAACGCGCCATGACCTGCCAGATCAGCATGGAAGCCGGTAAAACCTACGATATGAAAATTGAATTCTATGAAAATTCGGGCGATGCCGTCATACGCCTGGGCTGGAAGGACCCGGCCGACGATGCACCCGAAGCCTCGATCGAACAAGCTGTCGAAGCCGCTCGAAAAGCCGGTGCGGTCATAGTCTGCGTGGGCAATATCGATGAAAACGAAAGCGAAGGCAGCGATGTGAGTGATTTCAAAATGTTCGGCGGCCAGGACGAACTGGTCCAGGCAATCGCTAAAGCCAATCCCAATACGGTCGTTGTGGTCTATGGAGGTGTGCCGATCCTGATGAAACACTGGCTGGGCAGCGTCAAGGCCGTCATTGCAGCCATGTATCCCGGCCAGGAAGGCGGAACCGCTTTGGCCGACATTCTTTTTGGCAGAGTAAATCCTTCCGGCAAGCTGCCGTTTTCTTATATTCAGGACCGTTCAGAATCTCCTGTGTTTAAAGAGTATAAAGATCCCGGCCTGAAAGTGCATTACAGCGAAGGCGTCTTCGTCGGCTATCGCTACTATGACAAGAACAATATCGACCCGCTGTTTCCCTTTGGTTACGGTTTATCTTATACAACCTTTGAATACAGCAATCTCAAAATCGTGCCGACCGCCGGTTTAGACTATCAGGTCAGTCTCGATGTAAAAAACACAGGACTCACGGCGGGACAGGAAGTCGTCCAGCTCTATGTCAGCCCGAAAACCTGTTCCTTCCAGCGGCCTCTAAAAGAACTGAAGGGATTTGTCAAAGTCGATTTGGCATCGGGACAGACCAAAACTGTCACAATTCGGCTTGACCGGCGGGTGTTTCAATTTTATCATCCCGATAAGAAACAATGGATTACAGAATCGGGTGATTTTGAAATCTTGCTGGGCTCTTCATCAAGGGATATAAAACTCAACGGCTTGATTAAAATGTGAATAAACGTTTGGTTGTTTAATTTGGTCTGATCCCGGGTCCCGGTAACGGTTGAAATCACAGGTAAATATTCTGCTTGAAAAGAACAATAGTTTTTATTAAAATTAACTAGTTGCATAAATTCATGAGTCGCAAATGTAATCGTTTTCCTTTTAGTTTCAGTCAGGCAAAAGGAAAATTTGGGAGGTTTTTCTTGCGACAAGCTGTGATTTATGCAGGTGAAGATGGCTATTGGGTAGCAGAATGACTCTCTCTAAAAGGCTGTATTTCTCAAGGCAAAACAAAAGAAGAAGCGATACGCAATATTCGAGATGCGATTGAACTTTATATCAGTGCGTTGGAGGACGATAGCCTACCCATACCAAAAGAAACTTTTGATTTATTGACAGTAGTGGTATGAGAGATCTGCCTGCAATATCAGGCGTCGCAGCTGTAAAAGCGCTCGAACGAGCCGGTTTTTACAAAAAGCGCCAAAAGGGAAGCCATATAGTCATACGGCGTGATTTCCCTTTTTGCCAGCTGGTCGTTCCAAATCATAAAATTTTAGATCGTGGAACCTTACGGGCAATCATTCGACAAGCAGGAATGAATGTCTCTGATTTTTGTGAATTGCTCAAGTAAATTTATGCCAGATGTCTCGCGCCCATAGCTCAGCTGGATAGAGCAACGGACTTCTAATCCGTAGGTCGAGCGTTCGAATCGCTCTGGGCGCGCAAAATCAGCCCCTGATTTCAATGAAATTGGGGGCTTTTTTATTGGTTTTGTTAGAGTTGGGAAGATGGCTTGAGATAGAGCTGGTTTTCAATTTTATCTGATGTTGACTCAATTTGACTGTTTATCACTGAAATTTGTCACGTATACGTCACGATAAACCTGCCTGGTAATTTATTGATCAAAAAAAACACATCTACACAAAAAAATACTTGACACCCCTTCCGAAATAGTTTATT
>ERZ795056.232-NODE-232-length-75855-cov-26.812599_pt1 | contig 75855 bp, 78 predicted proteins | sample MGYA00375140_ERZ795056 | MGnify/ENA primary metagenome ERZ795056 (study PRJEB30185, sample SAMN05720227) | activated sludge metagenome | isolation source: Anaerobic digester | place: USA | collected 2015-03-09 ...
CGTACCACCAAGCACTCATTGCCACGCAGGCACGGAAGAAGAAAAAATAAACTCTCTAGATTTCCGCAGTTTTTTTAAATCAAATTCTCCAATGTTTTTTTCCGTGCTTCCGTGGCAATATTTTCCTCACTTATTTACCATAGAGATTCAGAACAAATTCCCCAAGGCTTTTTCCGTTCCTCCGTGGCAATATTTTTAATTCCGAAGGAATTTAGAAAACAACCCGCTTTATTTCCAGCCGCTCTCTTCCAAAGTTTAGTATCAATCCCACCTTACAGCCCGAGCATTTCAGATAATTGATCGTTTGTGCATAATCCTCATCTGCTATAGAATTCTTTGCTTTCACTTCCAGTATTACTGAATCGAATACCACAAAGTCTGCATGGAATTTATGCTTTAGTATCCTCCCCTTGTATGTAACCACATACTCTCTTTCCCTGCGAAACGGAATATCGTTGTCTTCGAATTCAATTTCAAAAGCATCTTTATATACGATTTCTGCAAACCCAAAACCAAGTAGTCGGTGTATTTCATAAGCCCTGCCAATGATAACATCTGTTTCTTCCCTTAAAGGAAAATCATCAATTCGGATCTCAGGTGCCATAGTAATTTGTTTTAAGAGTTAAAAGTTCTTTACAGTTTCCGTTTCATATAGCTTTCAGCAGCTGTTGTAAGTATAGATTCTTGTACCAGTTTCAATGTATGTATATCATAATCTACTGTGGCACACTGTGCAGGCCAATCCTGTTCCCTTCTGTATCTATGAACACGGCCATGAAACCATACTCCGGGCTGATCTCGGTTTTAGGCACCATAATTTTTCCGCCGGCAGCTTCTACCTTATCCAGTACATTTTGCAGATCGGGGTTGCCATTGAGATAGATCAATGGACCTTCTGTTAACGATGGTTTGTGAAAACCTCCGCTGTCCACCACGGCGCCACCCACATCATTCATCATATCATCTAATGGAAACATCCGCATTTTGATATTGTCCATATCCATCGCAATAAGGGATACGCCAAAAATCTTTTCATAAAAAGTGGTGGCTCTTGCCAAATCGTTTGCCGGTATTTCAAACCAGCTGATAGCATTTTTCATATACAACTGTTGGTTTTATTTATTTTGTCATTCCCTGCTCTTTCCATTTTACCAGTACGTTGACAGCACTGTCTGTTAAGGCCGGTTTTTTTAATTTGAAGGGCATAAACTTAGCATCGCTTTGCGGTAGTTTTACCCTTTCAATGATCTCATCAATATGTTTACTCACCGCCTCATAACTGTCCAATGCTTCCTTTTTGCCGTCGGGCGGAAAGTGACAGGGGCTGCAGCTGGTTTTCATAATGCCCACTACATCTTTTTCATAGGAGAGCGGCGCTGTGATGGCTTTTTTTGAAGAACCACAGTTTTGAAAAACAATGGCTGATAGTGCCAGTAGGGTAATACCGATAGTTCTTTTCATGTTGAAATATTTGATATTTAATTTTTTGCTGGAAAAGAAACAGGTCATTTGGTAACCACCGTTACCATTTTCGCATATACGTCATCTTTAGGTTCCCACAGCTCTACCCGGTTGCCTTCAAGGTCGAGTATATGTACAAACCTGCCATATTCAAATTCTTCTATCTCATCCACAATGGTCACCCCTTCCTTTTTCAGTTGCGCTACCAGTTCCACCAGGTTTTCTACCCGGTAGTTGATCATGTATTGCTGTGAAGGCTCTCCAAAATAATCTGTGTTGTTGTTGAATGGGCTCCAGGCGGTATGGCCAAGTTGCTCCTTATCGTCAGCCTGCCGCCATTGAAAACTGCTGCCATTCTGTTCCATGGAAATACCCAGGTGAATGGCATACCAGTCCATCTGTGCCTGTGGATTGTTACATTTAAAAAATATGCCGCCAATGGATGTTACTCTTTTCATGATGGATGTTTCTTTTAAATAAAGATGAGAAACATTTTTGAAAAGTGTTGATACCAATCAATAAAGAAAAGCCGGGCGCCAGGAGAATGGGGCAACGAAATCGCCTGTATTCTTTTTTTCGTCTTTTTTTGCGATGGGCTTAGTGGAAGCCGGTGCAGGCACAGTACCGATCTTTATAACCGGCTTTTTTGCAGTTGTATCGGTTGTCTTTGATTTGCATGGTTGCATGGGGTCGCAGGCAAAACCATAAAAGGCCGTTATGTAAATAATGTTGGCGAGGAAAAAACAGGTAATGTATTTCATGTGCTTTATTTTATTATTGGGCTATACGCTTCCTCTAAATCATTTTATCAGTCGTTAAATGTACTATTTTTTTCGTCTGTATTCAAAGTCAAAATCGGTTTTCCATGTTTTTCCATTATCGGTACTGTTTTCACCATGCTGTCTCACTATATCTGTACCCAAATGATAAAATGTCATCCGCTGTATTTTCATCGAGCCGTCTGCCTGGTTTTCATTAGCGGTTTCCAATATCATTTTGCCCGGTTCGTAGTGGCCATTAAAGTATTCTGTAGCCGTGCCTGAATTGTCAACCCAGTATTGCTGCCACTTTTTTTGTGCGGCATTATAGTGATTGTAACTTTTACCTGCATAACGAATTCCTTTATTAACAGTGGCACTGGTCCATTCTTCCAGAATAAAACAACCATCCAGGATGGCAGTAATTTTACTGTCGCCTGCTTTTTTTTGGTTGTTATCAAATGCTTCCCATTCACCGATCCAGAAATCAAACTGCCGGCACATGCTGTCGCTGCATGGCTTTGCCTGTGAGGTGACGCTAATAGTTAAAATGAATAAACCAAAAAGCAAACAACTTATTTTCTTGTTCATAAACGGGGACTGTTTTGTATGCACTAATCTATCCATTAATTCAATCCTGCCCAAAATGCAGATGCCCGGGGCAGAATTTTAACGGACGAAACCGGGTAAAAATGCGATGGAATGTTCAATGTGATTTTCAGACCCTCTTTTCCTGAAAATAATTTAACATTGCCAAACAAGCTGCCAACACATGAAGCTGATCATCATTGAAGACGAAGGGCCCGCTGCTGAAAAGCTGCTGCTGTCAATAAAAGCCTGCAACATCACAACAGAACTGTTGGCAGTGCTGGGCAGCGTACAGGAAGCGGTGGAATGGTTTCAGCATCATGCACAACCCGATATGATCTTCATGGATATACAGCTTACCGACGGGCTCTCTTTCAAAATATTTGACCATGTAAAGATCAGTTGCCCCGTTATTTTCACCACGGCGTATGATGACTACTGGCAACAGGCTTTTGAATACAACAGCATTGATTATTTACTAAAGCCAGTGCAGCAGGAAAAACTGGAAGCTACTTTTGCCAAGTATGAAAACATCAAACAATATTTCAGCAGCCATTTTCAATCGCTGATGCAGTACCACCAAAACCCTGCCGCAGACAAAATAAAAAAACGCTTCCTGGTAAAAAGGGGCGTAGACTATATAGCGGTGAAAGCAGAAGACATTGCTTATTTCTATGCGGTACATAAACTGGTTTGTATGATGGACAGGAATGGCCAGAAGTTTATATTAGATAAATCACTTGCTGAAATTGAAAAAGATATTGATCCTGCAATATTCTATCGGGCCAATAGAAAATACCTGGTGAATATTACTGCTATTAAAAAAATAAAAAGCTATCCTAAAAGCAAACTGCAATTGGAAGTAGCACCGCCGGTGGAGGAGGAGATTCTCATCAGCCAGGAAAATGTAAGTGATTTCAAAAACTGGATGGGGAGTTAAAAATATTATTTTTCATTTTGTCCGGAACCATCCACTTCCTGCGTCATTGATAAAACTATTCTCAAATCATTTAAAAAAACAATTATGGAAAAGTTTATGCTCATCTTTCACGGATGCCCCGATGTAACCCCTTCACCTGAACAAATGCAGGCCAGTATGACCGAATGGATGGCGTGGATCGATAAGCTGGCAAAAGACGGACGCTATGTAAGTGGTGAACCATTAATGACCGGCGGCAAATTAATAAAAGGAAATATTAAAGGCGTAACCGACGGACCTTATGCTGAAGGAAAAGAAGTAGTGGGCGGTTATTTTATCATCAATGCTGAAAACTATGATGAAGCAGTTGCTTTATGTGCCGACTATCCTGATTTTGACAAAGACGGCAGTATACAGGTAAGACAGGTGATGAAAATGGACATGTAAAAAGATATTTTGTATAGCCATGACAAAGAGCACAGCTACTGTGTTCTTTGTTTTTTATTCTATATTTCGTTATGAGCGCAACTCCGCCTATTGACCAGCTGGTTGACAATCTCTTTAGAAGAGAGTGGGGTAAGCTTATTTCTGTACTGACCAAACTCTTTGGTCCGCAAAACCTGCAGCTGGCAGAAGATGTAGTACAGGAAACTTTATTAAAAGCTTTACATACCTGGAAGATAAATGGCCTGCCCCAAAACCCCTCTGCATGGCTGTTTACTGCAGCCCGTAATAAAGCCATCGATGTGCTGCGAAGGCAAAAAACACAGCAGCAGTATGCAAGAAATATTACACCTCTTTTGCAAAGTGAGTACAGTTTATCTCCCACAGTAAATGAACTGGTGAATGATGCCCATATTGATGACGACCAGCTGAAGATGATGTTTGTATGCTGCCAGCCGCAATTATCTGCGGAGGCACAGGTGGCAGTGATATTAAAAACACTGTGTGGCTTTAGTGTGGCAGAAATTGCCAAAGCATTTGTTACCAACTACGATACCATTGAAAAAAGACTCTACCGTGCCCGTCAGTCATTAAAAGAAAATAAAGTTTGTTTTGATCTGCCTCCCAGGACTGCGTTGGAGCAGCGCCTTGAAAATGTGCTTACGGCTATTTATTTGCTATTTAATGAAGGCTATAGCTCCACGCATCATGATAACCTGATTAGAAAGGACCTGGTAGCGGAAGCTATCCGGCTGGCTGAATTGATCAGCAACAGTAAACTGATCAATACAGGTTCTGCACATGCACTGCTGGCTTTAATGTATTTTACCGCTTCCCGAACGGATGCCAGGCTTGACGAGGAGGGAAATATTCTATTATTAAAAGAACAGGACCGGGGTAAATGGAACCGGGAGATGACTGGTAAGGCTATTCATCATTTAGACGCTTCTGCTGTGGCAGAAAATTTAAGCAAGTATCATTTGGAAGCAGGTATTGCTTTTGAACATGCCAAAGCCATAAACTATGAAAAAACCAACTGGAAAAATATTTTGCATTATTACGATGTGCTGCTTACAATGTACCCTTCGCCGCTGATTGCATTAAACAGGGCCATTGCTGTTGGTGAATTGCTTGGACCTGCCGAATCGATCAGGGCAATTGAAGCGATTGAAAATATTACCTTATTAGATAAATATTATTTGCTGCCTGCCACACTGGGTGAACAACACAGTAAACTCCGGCAAAACGAAAGGGCAGCTGTTTATTTTAAAAATGCCATATTACTTACTGCATCTCCCGCCGTTAAAAAACTGCTGCAGCAAAAAATAGACGCCCTGCAGCTATAACAAAAATTTTTCTATTATCTTTTATGTAATCCCAGGGCCGGCAACATCCCATACACAAACCAATAATGTATGCAGTTAAAAGCAAACAGGTGGGATGCACGTTATTTTCAAATGGCATTCCAGGTAACTTTTTTGTGTTATGGATTTATTTTTTTGCACTGGGGAACTGAATGGTTGAATTATTTTTTGTTCATCGGCACGGGTTTACTGTTCCAGTTTATTGCCAATTCCATCGACAAAAGAAAATTTTCTATTACTTCTTTGGCGTTGGGAGGCAGCTGGAAGAGTGTATTGGTAAGCTGTCTTAGTTTATGCCTGTTGTTAAAAACAAACGATTGGTATATCTGCATAGCTGCATCTGCTGTTACCATTTTTAGTAAATATATTTTCAGGTATAAGGGCAAACATATTTTTAATCCATCTGCCATGGGTATTGCTGCTGTTGTGTATCTCTCCGGGAATGCCTGGATCAGTCCCGGTCAGTGGGGAAGTAATATGGTATTGTTCTTTGCAATCATTTGCCTGGGATGCATTGTTGTTACCAAAGTACAGAAACTGGATGTTACGATCGCCTTCCTGGGCACTTTTGCAGCGTTGTTATTTGCAAGACAAATTGTGTATTTGGGCTGGCCCACAGATTTCTTTGTGCAGTCTGTAACCACAGGTGGCTTGCTGTTATTTTCTTTCTTTATGATCACAGATCCTAAAACAACACCCGATCATCCTGTTGCAAGAATAGTATGGGCAATAACAGTAGCAGCAGTGGCATTTTATTTAACAGCTTTCAAATTTATCAATGGGGCACCGATATGGGTTTTAGTGTGCAGCCAGCCGTTAGTGCCGGTATTGGATCACTTTTTTAAGGCGAAAAGATTTGAATGGGAGAAGCCCTTCCTTGAACTTCGTTCGTTGCTTTAACAATGAACCCCAAAGGGGAGGGACTAGACAATCATACAATTGTTAAATGCTGCTGCCATGAGCCGGCGTTGACATGAGTATTTATAACTAAAAAACATTAACCATTTTAATAACAAAGAATGCTTGCCAACTTAGGGACTAATAGCCCCTTTAGGGGTTGGGGCATCATCTAAACTACTTGTATGAAAAAGAAAATCGCCCTCGTATCTGCCATCATTATTGCTGCGCCAATGCTGTATTCCTTCTGCGGATTTTATGTGAGCAAAGCAGATACCACGTTGAAAAACAAAACCAGCCAGGTGATACTGGTGAGAGATGGTAACCGGAATGTGATCACGATGTACAATGACTTTAAAGGAGACACCAAAGATTTTGCCATGGTGGTACCCGTACCCGTTACTTTACAAAAGAGTGATGTAAAAGTGGTGGACCAGGGTTTGTTTCAGCGGTTGAATGATTACAGCGCTCCAAGGCTGGTGGAATATTATGATGAAAACCCTTGTGATGGGTCTTACAAACGAAAAGATTTTTCTTCCAATATGGCTTCGATCAAATCTGTGAGTTTAGGTTCTGTAAATGAAGATAAAGCCGAAAGAGAATATCATGTAAAGGTAGAAGCACAATACATCGTTGGGGAATACGATATCATCATACTCAGTGCAAAAGAAAGCAATGGATTAAAGAACTGGCTAACCGATAACGGCTATAAAATACCGAAAGGTGCTGAAGAAGTATTAGACCCCTACATCAAAAGCAACCTGAAATTTTTTGTGGTAAAAGTAAATGAAGCCGAAAAGAAAAAGCTGCCAGGCAATTTTTTACGCCCTATCCAGATCAGTTTTAATTCTCCAAAGTTTATGCTTCCTATCCGACTGGGTATGGCCAATGCTGATGGCGACCAGGACCTGATCGTGTATGCCTTTACAAAAAAAGGCAGGATCGAATGCACCAACTACCGTAATGTGAACATTCCAACAGGAAATAAAATTCCTTTGTTTGTGCAGAAAAATTTTGGTGCTTTTTATGATAATCTTTTTACCTACCAGTGGAACAAAGAAAACCAGGATGTTTCGTTTTTAGAATATGCCTGGGATGTGAGCCCGCAGAATTTTATGAAATGTGATCCTTGTATTGCCACCGCTCCATCAGAGCAGGATGTGGTGCAGGCAGGTGTATGGTGGCTCAACAAAGACTGGACTGATTACAGTGATGTAAATGAACAGGAAGAAGGAGATGGTACAAGCCCGAATGTACATTTTACCCGTTTGCATTTCCGGTACAACAGAAATCATTTTGCACAGGACCTGATGTTCCAGGTAACGCCCAATAAAGAAAATTACCAGGCAAGGTATGTGATCACACATCCTGCTACGGGCAGCTTTACCTGTGATGCAGGCAAAAAATACCTGCAGGATCTTAAGAAAAGACGAAGAGGAGAACTGAACGAATTAACTGCATTAACCGGCAAAGACATTGAAACATGGCAGAACATGGCGGAAGTGAAAAATGATGGAGAAAATGTAAAGGATGCCGCATACGCCAGCCTGATCGATCAAAGCAAAGAAGAAAGACAATCAGGTAACCGTTCTATTGCAGGCTTTGTGTTGCTGGGTGCAGCAGTATTGGGTACCGGTGCATTTATGCGCTCTAAAGGAATTGTATAAATTTTTTATGGCTACTTACAGGAAGTTTGGTAACGGCCGCCTTTTCTAAGGTGGCCTTTTTTGTATCTTTAATACGAACGCCGAAATAAATTTATGAAGAACCTTGCTTTACTATCACTCATTTTTAGCTGTTATATCGGCAGCTCATGTAAAAATATGTCTGATAAAAGTGGTGCAGATTTATATATAATGCCACAGCACATTGCTGCGAATGAAGACGGCAGAATGGAATACTATCTTACCTACCATTTTATTGTTGACACTGGTTCACACATTTATTTCTATCAGAGGGAGCCTTATTTTAACAGTTGCGGTTATGTAAGCTGGTGGCAGGAAATAAGAATTCCACCCTATATAAGGTTAGAACCCAAAGACTTGCTGGAAGTTCCTCACAATCATCTTGAAGAATTTACAAAACTAAATATCTTAAATGCCAATGCCTGGAAAAGAGAAGTTATCATTTGCGCTCCAACAGATACTGTTGTATCAATTGCACTTGCAAACATCATGAAGATATTTAAGGATACTATCAATCATATTAAGTGGAAGTTTAGAAAAACCACGCAGGAAGAAGATATTGTTCTAAGCTATAAAAAGACCCCTTATTCATATTATAGAGACAATAGAATTAGATGGGATTCCACAAAAACCTTATTTCTTGAAGTTCTGGAAAAGATCATAAAAGAGGAAAGAAATACCCTGCTTGCTTCTGATGAGAAAGAACCTCTCCCCAATATAGCAACTGATAGTTTTGCACGTGGCGCACGGCACTCATTTGACAGTACTCGTTTTAAAAAGCTTGCTGTAGCCTTAAATATGAAGGTCGAAGACCTTTATATGTTGGAAAATGGAGATTAAAAATCCCTGATAAATTCACTCCCATTCTTTTATCTTTGGCACCAAATCATTTTAACGATATGAAATTCATTGTTTCCTCTTCGGCTTTGCTGAAACAACTGCAACAGATCAGCGGTGTTATTAATGCAAATACCGTATTGCCTATACTCGAAGATTTTTTATTTGAAATAGAGAAGAACAAGCTCACCGTAGTGGCCACCGACCTGGAAACTGTAATGAAGGTTCACCTGGACATTGAAGCCAAAGACAGCGGCAAAGTGTGTATTCCGGCTAAGATCCTGATGGACTCGTTGAAGAATATCCCTGAGCAGCCTCTTACATTTAACATCGACAAGAATTTCGGTGTGGAGCTAACCAGCGATAATGGTAAGTATAAAGTGATGGGCGAAAATCCGGATAATTTTCCAAAAGAACCGGCTGCAGACGATGCCAACAGTTTTACCATGACTTCTTCTGCATTGGTGACTGCCATCAACAAAACTTTATTTGCAGTAAGCAATGATGACCTGCGCCCGGCCATGACAGGTGTGTTTTTTGAACTGGACAAAAAGGGAATCACTTTCGTAGCTACTGATGCCCATCGTTTGGTGAAATACAAAAGAACAGATGTAAAGTGTCCCAAAACTGAAACTTTTATCGCACCCAAAAAGCCGCTCAACCTGTTGAAAGCCGCTTTGCCGGATAACGATGATGAACTGAATATATCTTATAACAGCAATCACCTGTTTGTAAAACATGGAGGTACAGAACTGGTGTGCCGGTTGATCGATGCCCGTTTTCCTGATTACAAAGTGGTGATACCTGCAGACAATCCTTACAAGCTGACGGTAAACAAAAGTGATTTTCAAAATGCCCTGCGCCGGGTGAGTGTATTTAGTAACAAAAGCACCAACCAGGTGGCGTTGAGCATTACGGGCAGCGAACTGCAGTTGGCAGCACAGGATATTGATTTTAGTTTTGAAGGTAATGAACGCATGGCCTGCCAGTATGATGGCGAAGACCTGCAGATCGCATTCAACGCCAAATTTTTAATTGAAATGCTGAATGCAGCGGATACCGCTGATGTGAACATTGAACTCAGCACCCCAACAAAAGCCGGTATCATCAAACCAACCGAGGTGGAGGAAAATGAAGAATTGCTGATGCTGGTAATGCCACTGATGCTGAATAATTAAAAAGACACCTCAACCCCTTCCCGAAGTGTCGGGATATTCCAAAAGGGGCTTTTGGAGCTCAAGTCTTTAAATATCTTTTTTATATGCAGGATTTACTTAATAGTAAGTCCTGTTTTTATTTCTAGCTCTTTCATTTCTTTTTTCCAACTTGCATATTCAAATTTTACATTATGGCGCTTATTATCCTGGGCATTATCGTTATCGTTGCCATTGGCATCCTGGCCAAAAACAACAGTAACCTGGCTAAATATGCTGCTATTGGAAGAATGGTGGGCATACTACTCGTGGCGGTGGGTATTTCAACTGCTTGTGTAAAACAAATTGATGCAGGGGAAGTGGGTGTGAAAAAACTCTTTGGCAGCATTCAGCCGGAAGTATTGCAAAGCGGGCTGCATTTTGTAAATCCTTTGTTGGACATCACTAGAATTGATGTAAAAACACAGAACTATACGATGAGCGGCGTGAATGATGAAGGAGAAAAATCTGGCGATGATGCCATAAAAGTGCTAACAAGTGATGGACTGGAAGTAACCATTGACCTCACGGTTTTGTACAGGGTGGTGGGTGCAGATGCGCCCAAATTATTAAGAGAGACCGGGAATGATTATACGGATAAAATTGTGCGTCCGCTTACCCGTACAAAGATCCGTGACAATGCGGTGTACTACCAGGCAGTAGATTTATTTGCAGGCAAAAGAGATGAATTCCAGATACGCATTTATAAAAGCATTGAAGAAGATTTTAAAAAACGGGGCCTCATGCTGGAACAATTGCTGGTAAGAAATATCACCTTGCCTAATTCTGTAAAAGCTTCTATTGAATCAAAAATTAATGCAGAGCAGGAAGCTAAGAAAATGGAATTTGTATTGCAAAAAGAAAAACAGGAAGCAGAAAGAAAGCGGGTGGAAGCGCAGGGTATTGCCGATTACCAGCGCATTATCAATACGGGATTAACAGACCAGCAACTACAATACGAACAGATAAAAGCCATGAAGGAACTCGCACTTAGCCAGAATGCAAAAGTGATTGTGATGGGAAAGAATGGAGCGCCGATCATTATTGACGCAAAACAATAATTACAATTCAACTGCAATACCTGGCTGGTTTTTATCCGCACTGCCAACCATGCTTTTTGTTGCAGCACCATGGATAAAAAAAGAACATTGATTTTTCATTTGCTGCATCATGGATATTGCAACAGCAAAGGAAACAAACGGGTCACAAAAAACCACCGCTTTGTTTTTCTCCTGGATGCTTATTTCTTCCACTTCGGTTACCGTTGAAAAATATTTTTCTAACGATTCAGTTATTCCTTCGTCATTTGTAAATATAAGTGCTGTTGCGGGTAGTGGATTGGGTTTTATATCTGGCTTTGTTGCTGCGAATATTTTTTTTACTGCAATCAATATTTTTAACAGCAGCACATACAAACTGCCAGAGAGTTTAGGGTAGTGTTTCTTTACAAACAATACCATCGTTCCATAAAAGTTATCGAAGTATCCGGCGGTTTGTTTAGCGGTGCTCTCCCCTTTAAAATGAATGATACAGGTATCTGCAAAGTAAAAATTTGTATACCCTGCTTTCTGGATCCGGTAGCTCAGATCAATATCCTCGGCATACATAAAATAATCTTCATCAAAACTACCCACGGTATCCAGTATCTTTTTATCCACCATCATAAATGCACCGGATAATACATCCACTTCATTTGTTTTGCTTTCCGGAAGATGACCCAGGTAATAACGGGCAAATATTTTTGATGCAGGAAATAAATTGGTGAGTCCGGTCATCTTACAAAACGAAGTAAAGAATGAGGGGAAGCCTCTTTTACTTTCTGGTAAAAAATTTCCGCTGCCATCTATCATCCTTGTACCAAGGGCGCCCATCTTACTTTGTTGATCGAAAAATTGTAAACATTTTTCTAAACAGTCTTCCGGTAAAATGGTATCCGGATTAAGAAACAAAATTTTTTCTCCTTTTGAAAGTCTCAATGCTTCGTTGTTGGCTTTTGCAAAACCTGCATTGGCTTTTTTCCAAATAAAATGTACCTGCGAAAACCGGTTGGCAAAAAATGGGGCGCTGCCGTCTGTTGAGTTGTTATCAATTACGATGATCTCTGCATCAATATTTGCACAGGCTTTTATTACACTGCAGAGGCATTGTTCCAAAAAATATTTTACGTTGTAGTTTACTATGATGATGGAGAGTTGCAGTGTATGTTTTTTGTGGTACGAATTAAGCTTAAATATTTTGCTGTGCCAAATATGACTCCGCAGGCTTGGCCGGGAACAGGGTTGACAACCTTATCGGGCAGCTATAATTTGAAACCTTTACAGTATATCTAAAGCCATTAAATGGCAGCACCTTTAAAAGGTTGTCAACCCTTCCCCAAACTCTGTTCATACCTGAATAAATTACCAGGATCATACTGCGCTTTTATCGCCTGTAGTCTTTTATAATTATTACCATAATACAACTCCGGCCAGTTCGCAAAGTTTATATCCGGGTAATTCCTGTACTGTGCTTTAATACCATTGCCGGTAAATACCTGTTGTACCCGTTCAAACTTTTCCAGTAATCTCTTCTCTTGCCCAGGCATATCCCAATACGTTTGCAATTCAGAAAAATAAGAGCAGGCCCGGTGAGGAAAGCAAGAGGTATTTTCAAATGCGGCATTCTGAATATTTCCACCCAGTGTATTTACCTGGTAGATCATCCCTGGTGTGGATACAACAATATCGAGCGCCTTATCTATAAACGCATTGATCTCTTCAAAGTTTTTATACAATCCTGCGGAAGCATTTTTAAAATACAATGGCTCCTGTCGTCCATAATAAACTTTCAAAGCCCTGGCCAATGGTTGCGGCATATTGAAAGTTGTTTTATCCGTTACCGCTTTTAATCCTGCTATCACATTTTTAACAGCTGGGGTTTGTTTGCCAATATTGGTCAGCAGTATATACAATGTTTTTCCATTTAATACAAAAGCACTAAAACATTCCACGGGCAAGGTTGCCGTCAATTCAAACCATTTCTGCAAAATTGTTTTTGCTCTTGCTGCATTTATCTTATACGCCCTAAAGCGGTGACTTTGCATAGTGGGCGGAGCAATATGTGTTTTGAAAGTAAGTTCCGTCACTACACCAAAGTTACCGTTGTTGCCGCCCCTGCATGCCCATAACAATTCATCATCACCAGATGCCGTGATGATCCTTCCTGTTCCATCCACCATGGTCACGCTATGCAGGCTGTCGCAGGTCAACCCAAACTTTCTTGCCATTAATCCATATCCGCCTCCCAACACCAGGCCGCCAATACCCACACCAGCACAGGAGCCACCGGGGATTATCCTTTTCTTTGGCAATATAGCATCATAGATCTCCGCCAGTTTGCAACCAGGATTTACTTTCACCGTATCATTATCCAGCCAGTCGATATTTTTCATGGCGCTCATATTGATCACCATTCCGCCGTTGTTGCTGGAAAATCCTTCCATACAATGTCCACCACTTTTTACAGCAATGGCCCAATTATTTTTTGCTGCATATTGCACAGCTTCGGCCACGCCAAGGGTATTTTTGCACAGGGCAATAATCGCCGGTTTTTTATCGATGCGTTTATTGAACCCTTTTCGCAGTATTTCATATTCTGCATCGCCGGGTTTGATAAATACAACATTGTTGTCACCCGGTCGGTACCGCAGGTCAGACCGGTTTGAAGTCTTAAGCAAATTAAACGGCTTAGCCATTAGACTTAGCGGCGCCAGTAAAGAAAGCTGCAGGAATTTTTTACGGTGAATAGTTGAAGACATAGTTTGATCGTAATCTAAAGATAGCTAAGTACCGAAAACATTATCAATTATCCATTAACCAGTTATCCATTGTTATCTTTGCGCCATGATAAAAACCACCTTATTAAAAGCTACTGAAGCAGGTGCCAAAGAACTGCAACGGTTTTTTAACGGAAATTTTAAAATAATGAACAAGCAGGGGATCAATAACCCTGTTACAGAAGCTGACCTGGCGGCGGAAAAGGCCATTTTTGATGTTATCAAAGCCGATTTTCCGGATCATTTTATTCTAAGTGAAGAAGCCGGCGAAATAAAGATGGACAGCGAATACAAATGGATCATCGATCCGATTGACGGCACCATCAATTTTGCCAATGGTATTCCCATTTGTTGTGTCAGTATTGGTCTTGAACATGATGGTAAAATAGTAATGGGCGCTGTATATAACCCCTTGATGAATGAATTTTATTTTGCAGAGAAGGGATCTGGCGCAACGCTGAATGATAATAAGATAACAGTTAGTAAAAAAGACAAAGTAATCAACAGTTGCCTTGTAACTGGTTTTCCATATACCTATCTCGATACTGAAAATGGTCCCTTGCAGGTATTTGAAAAATTAATAAGAAAAGGTGTACCGGTAAGACGACTGGGCAGTGCAGCACTGGATCTTTGCTGGCTGGCAGCAGGAAGGTTTGATGGCTTTTATGAACATAAATTAAGTCCCTGGGATAGTTCTGCAGGATTTTTAATTGTGGAAGAAGCCGGTGGAAAAGTAACCGGTTTCAAAGGGGAAGCATATTCTGTTTACCAGCCACACATACTGGCAACAAACGGTTTGATACATGATGAATTACTGGGGATCATCAATGGCAAGAGCTTATAGGAAGTGGCGAACCAGGAGTGACGAACGACGAATGTGCGCTCATCATTCCAACTTCGTATATCGTAATTGATACTGAAATATAAAATAAAGAAATGATGCTTGCTGTTGAAGGCATTCGTCATTCCAGCTTCTTAAATCTTAATTGATTTGAATTATAAAAAATAAAGAATGGTGTTGCTGCCTATGGCATCCGTCATTCCACATTCCTAAATCGTAATTAATACAATGAGCAACGAACGTACAGAAATATCAAGCCTCGGCGAATTTGGGTTGATTGAACATTTGACAAAGAACAACGAAACTAAAAACGCTTCCACTATTTTAAGCGTGGGAGATGATGCTGCAGTAATTGATCATTATGGCAAGCAAACGGTAATTACCACCGACATGCTGGTAGAAGGTATTCACTTTGATTTGATGTACACTCCCCTCAAACACCTGGGTTATAAAGCTGTGATCGTAAACCTGAGTGATGTGTATGCCATGAATGCAATACCTGCACAAATAACGTTGAGCATTGCATTTAGTAACCGGTTCAGCTTAGAAGCATTGACTGAATTTTATGATGGCGTGTATGCTGCGTGCGAAAGATATGGTGTTGATTTGGTTGGGGGCGATACTACTTCTTCTCAAAAAGGAATGATCATTTCTGTAACAGCCATTGGTGAGGTATCGCCGGATATGTTTGTAAAACGAAGTACAGCTAAAAATGGCGATCTCCTTTGTGTAAGCGGATTTTTAGGTGGTGCCTTTTTAGGCTTAACCATTTTAGAAAGAGAGAAAAGAATTTTTGCAGAAACCGGCGCACAGCCCGACCTGGAGGGACAAGATTATATTATGAGCCGGTTGTTAAAACCAGAAGCCAGAAAAGATATCATTGAATTTTTAGAAGAAGCTGAAATAATGCCTACTTCCATGATCGATGTAAGCGATGGGTTGAGCAGCGAAGCGCTTCACCTCTGCAAACAAAGCAATCTTGGTTGCATTATTTACGAAGAGAAAATTCCCATTCACGAATCAGCGAGACAGTTTGCTTATAAACTGGAAATTGATCCTACCGCCTGTGCCTTAAGTGGCGGTGAAGATTATGAATTGCTGTTCACCATTGCACAGGCCGACTATGAAAAAATAGTAAAAAATGAAAACATCAGTGTGATCGGGTATATGACCAATGCAGAAGAGGGCAAACATATTTTAACAAAAGGTGGAAATAAGCATGAATTAGTGGCACAGGGATGGAACCATATGAAAAGCTGATCAACACAATGAACCTTAAAACTTTTTTATTTACTATCATATCCGTATTACTGCTCGGCAGTTGTGCTTCCAGTTTTAAAAGCTACCGCCCCGATAAAAAATATTCCAGGAAAGAACTTCAATCCGATTATACTTTACTCCGGAATATTTTGGAAGAAAAACACCCATCGCTGTACTGGTACACTTCACAGGACAGCATGAATTTTTATTTCGACAGTTTATACCGTGCTATCCCCGACAGTATGACGGAGCTGCAGTTTGGCTGGAATATACTGGCACCACTCTCACAAAAAATTCATTGCGGCCATACAAGTTTTGGCATGAGTCACAACTGGAGCCGGTATGTACGCAACAGGTTCATTCCCTCTTTTCCTCTCTATGTAAAAGTGTGGGGAGATACGATGATTGTTACCGGAACGCTTCATAAAAAAGATTCGCTCCTTAAACCAGGTATGCAGATCACGTCCATTAATAATATGGGGATCCGGCAAATAACCAATAAGATGTTTCAATACCTGCCGGGTGATGGCTTTGCTGAGAATGTGAATTACCTGCGTATCAGCAGCAACTTCCCTTACTTTCACCGCAATGTATTTGGCCTGTATAAAAATTATAAAGTAGGCTATATAGACAGCACCGGAAAACAACTGGTTGCAACTTTACCCATGTGGGTGCCGCAACAAGACAGTACCAAAAAAGATTCTACAAAGAAAAAAGAAATTAAGCAGCTTGTAAAGATCCCCAAAAAGGAAAGAAAAAAAAGAAGGATTGAAAATGCCCGTTCTCTTCAGGTAGATACGGTGAACAATACAGCTGTGATGAACCTCAACACTTTCAGTAACGGTGGCGGCAGAAGACTGAGAACATTTTTCAGGAGATCATTTAAAACTGTAAAAGAGCTCGGTATAAAAAATCTCATCATCGATCTCCGTGCTAATGGCGGTGGTGATATTACCATGTCGTCTTTGCTCACCAAGTATATCCGCAACACCCCCTTTAAAGTAGCAGATTCGGCCTACTCCATAACCAAAAACTTCTCGCCTTTTACATCAACCATCCAAACTGGCTTCTGGAGCAATATCGGGTTGATATTTCTCAGCAAAAAAAGAAAGGATGGCTTGTATCATTTTGGTTATTGGGAACGGCATGTATTTAAACCAAAATCAAAGAACCACTTTGATGGTAAAACCTATGTATTGATCAACGGCCCCACCTTCTCTGCATCCACTTTGTTTTGCAATGCAATAAAAGGCCAGGAGAATGTAACCATTGTGGGAGAAGAGGCTGGCGGTGGCTGGCATGGCAATAATGGTATCATGATACCCGATATTACATTACCCATAACAAAGCTCCGGATGCGGTTGCCTTTTTTCAGGATCGTTCAGTTTAATCATGTGCCCAAAGATGGGCGGGGAGTGTTGCCGGATATTTATATTGGCCCTACTGTGGAAAGTGTAATGAAAGGTGAGGACAGGAAAATGATGGTGGTGAGAGAGATGATAAGGCGGGAAATTAAGTAAAACATACGTACATTTATAAAAACTCACGTAACATGTACACCAAGTTGACATTAAATATCACAGATACGGTTGTTGAAAAAGCAAAAAGAGCTGCTAAAAGAAGAAATACAAGTGTATCAAGACTTGTAGAGGATTACTTAAAAAAAATACCGGAAGAAAAGGAATCAGAATCTGCTGTTTCTTTTTTTATAAATAATGCTCCTGCAAAAAAAATAAAACCGGGAACAGAAAAAAACCTGATTAAAGCTTACCTAAAGAAGAAGTATGGCAACTAAGGTGTTTACAGATACTAATATTATTATCGACCTTCTGCAACAAAGGCCTTTCGATTTAGATTTAGTTCTTAATCTTGTTTCCCTTGCAGAAAATGGGAGCATTGATCTATACATTAGTGAATCCGTTATCACGAATGCCTTAAACATTACAAAACTGAATACTCATATTGAGAGGCTATTATCCTTTAGTAAAGTTATCTGCATAAACGAGGATTCAATTATTACTGCCCTGCATAGTGGTTTTACAGATAAAGAAGATGCGATACTTTATTTTGGTGCATTAAATAAAAAGCTTGATTACTTTATTACAAGAAATCCTAAAGATTTTACTAAGCACTCCCTTTTTCAGCTACCGGTTGTAAGCATAAAACAATTTTTTAAACTCTATTTAAAGTAATCTAAAATCATCCCCGTCTTTCCAGAAGGGAAACTTCGTCCTCACTTCGTCCAGTCTTTCTCTTTCTAAAGTAATAGTAAAAATATCTTCTTCATCTGCTTTGTGGTACAACACTTCTCCGAGAGGATCAATGATCAAACTATTGCCGCTATGGTTGATGTTCTTTCCATCTGCGCCCACACGGTTTACGCCAACAACATAACACTGGTTTTCTATTGCCCTTGCACAGAGCAATGTTTTCCATGCATGGCTTCTTCTTTCCGGCCAGTTGGCTACATACACTAAAACATCATATTCGGGTCCCCTCCCAACCTCGCCCAAAATGGGAGGGGCTTGCCTGGCCCAAACAGGAAAACGCAGATCATAACAAACCTGTAAATTAATTTTCCATCCTTTTACTGAAGCGATCAGTCTTTTATTGCCTGCTGCATAGTGCTGGTCTTCGCCTGCATAAGCAAACAGATGGCGCTTATCATAATATCCATAGGTTCCATTAGGCAACATCCAGATAAGCCGGTTGTAAAATTTATCTTCCTCTTTAATAATAAGGCTTCCCGTTAGTACGATCCTTTTATCAGCAGCGATCGTCTTCATCCATTCCACCGTATCTCCATCCATTTCTTCTGCAAACAACTGTGGTTGCATGGTAAAGCCCGTGCTGAACATTTCTGGCAGCACCACTATTTCGGTTCTTTCTTCAATAGCGTTTATCTTTTCTTCTAACTGGCGCAGGTTGGCTTCTTTATCCTCCCAAAAAAGATTGGTTTGAATGGTAGTGATGCTGAGAGAAGACATGCGGAATAATTGTACTGTAAAGTTAAGTAATAGCATCATCACAAACCTATAAGGTCTGCAGCGCTGTACGGCAGACCTTATAGGTTTTATCCTACTAATTTCTTCTGTCTCTTCCGGCTGAAGCAGGCCTGCTGCCGAAATTTCTTCTTGGTGGCCTGCCCGATGACTGACCATTATTACCACCACGGTTAAACGCAGGCCGTTCTTGTTGGGATGAAGGTGCAGGAGCTGGTGCAGAACCCGCCGGGTAAGGATGGTTGTCTACCACAGGAATTGTTTTGTTGATGAGCCTTTGAATATCTCTCAATTCTATTCTCTCTTCTGCATCACAAAAAGCAATGGCCACACCGGCATTACCAGCCCTGCCGGTTCTGCCAATACGGTGAACATAGGTTTCCGGCACATCGGGCAGATCATAGTTGAACACATGCGTGAGGTCATCAATATCGATACCCCTTGCCGCAATATCTGTTGCCACCAGCACACGGGTGTTGCCGTTTTTAAAATTGGTGAGTGCATGCTGTCTTGCGTTCTGCGATTTGTTACCATGAATAGCCGCCGCCGTAACACCTGCTTTGTGCAGGATCTTTACTACTTTATCTGCGCCATGCTTGGTTCTGGTAAATACCAGTGCCGTTTTAATATTGGGGCTTTTTAGCAGGTATAAAAGCAATTGTGGTTTGTTGGCTTTATCTACATAAAACAAACCCTGGTCTATTTTATCTACCGTAGATGATACGGGTGTTACTTCCACCTTCGCTGGTTTTGTCAACAGTACATCTGCCAGCTTTTGAATTTCGGGTGGCATGGTGGCGCTAAAGAAAAGCGTTTGCCTTTTTACCGGCAGCTTGATGATCACTCTTTTTACATCATGTATAAATCCCATGTCGAGCATCCTGTCTGCTTCATCCAGCACGAATATTTTGAGGTGCTGCAAACCTATATGACCCTGGCTCATCAGGTCGAGCAGGCGGCCGGGTGTGGCAGTTAAAATATCAACACCTTGCCTCAACTGGTTTACCTGTGGCACCTGTGATACGCCTCCAAAAATAACGGTATGGCTTAGACCGGTATATCTTCCGTAAGCAGCAAAGCTTTCGTCGATTTGTATGGCCAGCTCACGGGTGGGTGTCAGTATCAGGACCTTTATATTTTTACGGCCTGTTTCATTTTTCTTCTCTTCATACAATAATTGCAGGATGGGAATGGCGAAGGCGGCTGTTTTGCCTGTACCGGTTTGGGCACAACCCAACAGGTCTCTCCTTTCTAATACAATGGGAATGGATTGCTGCTGGATAGGGGTGGGAGTAGTGTAACCCTCTTCAACTAATGCTTTGAGAATGGGTTCAATTAATTCTAATTTTTTGAAAGGCATTGATTTGTTTAATTTTAATAAGGCTGGAAAGACGTTGTATTTTCTGAATCAGCGGGGAAATTTATTTTATACCATACGGCTCACAACTTGCCGTGTCACTAATGGTGCAGGCAGCGAAGATAGGGTTTTGTTTTTTGATGGGTGATTTTGGTCTGTCTGAGAAAGTAAATCGTTTCTAAAAACTGGTAATGGAGTTATAACTTTCTTCTGCATTTCATGCCTCCCGTCAGGTCTGCATGGGAGTATTTGAACGCTGAGAAGCAAATACCGCGGAGTTGTTTCGTTATCCGATAGCGGCAGGTTTAAACTGATACACTACCTTAATTTACCATGGGACTCACCATTCACTACAGCGGAAAATTTAACCCGAATGCTTCTTTGTCTGACATGATAGACGAAGTAAAAGACATTGCCAGCATTTACAAATGGCCCTTTCATGTGTATGAAACAGTATTTGATAAAAAATTACTGGGCAAAAAAACACACAACGATTCGATCTATGGTATTTGCTTTACGCCTCCGGGAAGTGAAACGGTCCATCTCAGCTTTCTTTCCAATGGCCGGATGAGTAATGCTATAAACCTTTCATTTTATGGTGACAGCAAAAACAAGGATGAACAAAAATACCTGTACATGCTGTTTACCAAAACTCAATTTGCCGGTATCGAAATACACAAACTGATTGTTCATATCCTTAAACATATTGAAAAGAAATACCTGCTCGATTTTAAAGTAAGTGATGAAGGCGAATATTGGGAAGAGCTGGATGAAAATAAACTGGCAGAAAAATTCCGTCAGTACAATTTTCTGCTGGACAGTTTTACAACAGCACTCGAATCATTCCCGATTGATAAAGGTGAAAATTTTGAAGCTTATTTTATCCGGCTAATGGAGTATGTAAATAAAAAATTTAAAGAAGAGTAAAGCTGATAAGCAAATTAATAACTCACTTGAGCGGCTTTGCATCCTTGCGGTCATTTTTCTCTTCGGTATCATTTACCAGTTCCTCAATCTCCTTGTCACCTGTTAAATTATTCATCTGCCTGAGTATATCATCGTACCGGTTAGATACATACCGGCTGATGGGCTTTACAGAGTAAACCTTAGGATTAGGTAAACAGGCAGCTATCATGGCAGCTTCCTGCCTGGTGAGGTTTTTAGCATCCTTATTAAAATAAGCCTTCGCTGCAGCCTGTACTCCAAAAACACCATTGCCCATCTCTGCCACATTTAAATAATGCTCCAGTATTTTTTCTTTACTCCACAACAGTTCGATCATAAAAGTAAAATACACTTCCAGCCCTTTGCGGAACCAGCCGCCGTGCTGCCACAAAAAAATATTCTTGGCTGTTTGCTGGCTGATGGTACTGGCCCCCCTGGTTTTTTTGGGATGCTTTTCATTGTACTTCATGGCCTTCTTTATCGCTTTCACATCAAAGCCATCATGATCGGGAAACAACTGGTCTTCTGATGCGATCACTGCCAGCTTTATATTAGGGCCCATCTCGTCATAATCAATATAATCTCTTTGAAGACCATGACCAGTAATCCAACTAACGGTTTGGGTTATGGTAACAGGCGGGCTCACCCAAATTAATATAATGAGGTAAACAAACTGCAGGATAACAGCCCACAAAAAAACTCTTTTAAATATCTGCCAGGCTCGTTTCATGTTGGAGAAGTGCTATGGTTTTTTCTGATCAGATGCCCTGATATATTCCAGTGAATATTTCTTTCCTATTACCATTCCTTTCCCTGCATTTCTTGATAAAAGATACCCTACACCCATCAGGCCCACAGCAGCACCGAGTAACTCCGGGCTGAATCTTTTGTTATCTGATAAATACACAACGCCACTGGCAACAGTCAGCAATAAACCACCACCCATTAAAGCACCGCCGCTGCTGGCCAGGTCGAACCGCCGGCCCGTTTTACCAATAGCAGCTATGTCTTTGTAATGATATTGGTAATAATAAAAGGAAGTGTCCAGCACATATACACCCAGCGGGGTCATCACCGGGCGGGTAATATATTGGCGTAATACAAGAGAGTCATTTTTTATGGCAAGAATATTGGCTTCTATATGAGCACCGGAGTTGGCGGTAAATACAATAGTGCTACCGGTGAAATATGTTTTTTGTGTGATACCCTTCTTTTTAAACAATATAAAATCCGATGCCTGTGCAGAAACACCGGTTACACAAAACATACAAAAAATGGAGAGTACTATTTTCATATACATTTATTAATGGCTTAGTCGGCTGGCATAAAAAACCCCCACCATCAATACCACACCAAATCCAATTAATATGAGTCCTGATACTTTATTGATCAGCCTGACAACCCTTTCATTTATTTTGCTTCGGATCTTCCCTGCCAGCAATACTTTTAAAACATCCACGGCAGTATTGATCAATATACAAGTGCTAAAAATAATGATCCGGTTCCTGTTGGCATGTTCATCACCTGATTCAGCAGCAGCAATGGTGGTGGAAGTAGTAAGCCAGAAAAAAATAACTCCGGGGTTTAGTGTGTTGATCAAAAATCCATACAGCGCAATTTTTGCATGGTCGCGGGTGCGTATCACAATTTTGTTCTCATCTTCTTTAAGGTGTACCTTTTTAAAAAAAAGATAGTACACTCCCAGTGCCACTAAAAAAAGGCTGCCGCAAAAGCCAATCGCCTGTTGGTGATTAAGCAGTGAAATCATTACACTGGAAAACACATTGGCCAGCACCACCCACAAAATATCACTTGCCAGCACACCGGCAACAAAACTAAACCCACCGGCAAGCCCATTATTGATGCTTTGCTTAAAAATAGCAAACACCACAGGGCCCACAGATATAATGAGCAACAAGCTTAAAGCAAAACCTTTAAAAACGGCCTCGATCATGCGAACAATTGGGTATAAATGAAAGGGGCATGAAGATAGAGAATTTAGTGGCACGCCGAGAGGCAGAATCTGCTGAGTTTGGCAGATTTTTATTATTGTATACTCCGGTATGCCAGGTATATTCTTTTGAAAAACTATTTACACTATTTCAAAAGCCCTGTATTTTTCTGCGGCCGCTGCAACTCTGCGTGGAATTATCTTATTCAACCTGTTCACTTTTTCTTAAAAATAGGCACCGTACTACAGGGCTCTCCATACATGATACTTTTTGCAACGGGTCTTAATAGTTTGGTTGCTTGTAAATAAGCGGCTTCACCGATGGGCAGATCGCCACAACCCTTTATTACAATACGTTTATTGGTAAACTCATCTACTGGTAATGCAGCGATACTATTAAGCAGCAGCTGTTTTTTTATTTCCACTTCAGTGCCAAACAGCACTTCTTTTGCCACGGGCTGCAGCACACTGGCCACCAGCATATAGGCCCACACGGGTATTACGGCATCAGCGCTGCAGGTGACCGCAACAGCCTTACCCGAAAATGGAGCCAGGTGCAGATTTTTTAATGCCTCCCTGAAATCTTTCTCCTTTAATATCAGGCCCATGAATAAATAATCTTTCATATCGAATACTGCCACTTCGTCTTTTGGATAATAATCCTCCAAATTGAGGGTGACCAAAGCACTTTCATTTACACGGTTGAACAGTTCATTTTCCATAAAGCAAAATTAAGCTGAATACGGGTGTGGGCAGGGGCAAAAATTTTCGGGAAGGGGAAATAAAAAACCCCAACGATTCGGTTGGGGTTTTATAACAATGATTTATCAATTAAAAATGTTTACTTCTTTCATCTTCCACTTTTGCCAGTTTTTTAATGGCTTCATACCATCCATAGGCCATTTGTTGCGCCAGCATTTTTGATTTATCCACAGCAGGTATATCTATATTTTTATTGCCAACACTGTTTACTTTTATCACATATACGCCGCCTTTACCTTCGATTGGTTCACTTGCTTTTGCCTGGTAGGCCTTATTAAAAGCTGCACCCACCACCTTAGGTTCTTCGCCCACACCCATAATCATATTTGCAGTAAACACCAGTGTAGAATCAGCACCTGCTGTTAAAACTGCCCCACCCGGGTATGCAGCAGCCGCAGTTTCTAAGGTAGGACTCGCCGTTAGTTTTGCCTTGATTAGTTCTGCCTTTTTACTTAGTCTTACTTGTGCCTCCAGCAATGACCTTACAGATGCAGCATCAGGCAATCCTTTGGGAACCACTTTGGTTACAACAGCCACCACCACACGGTCATTCATATTAATGGGCTCGCTTACATCTCCCTGGTCTGCTTTAAATGCCCATTGTACCAACTGCCTTCCATCCTGCAGGTCACCTACTCTGAAGTCGTTTTCTTTGATGATTTCAGGTGCTTCAGACTTTTGCAATTTGTTTTTGGCAACATACTCATCAAAGGATTTCACATCTTTTGCTGCAGCTACCAGGTTATTAGCATCCGCATTGGCTTTTCTCACTGTTTCATCGCTTGGCATAATATCCCTGCTCATATAGGCGATTTTGTAAGCAGGTTCAAAACCAGTTTGGTTTAGAACTTCAATATAGTGATAACCAAAACTGGTTTTGATCACTTTCTTATCACCTGTATTACCAAAGAATGCTGCTTCGCCAAACTCTTTTGCCACGCTGGCAAAACTCATTTCCTGTTGTGGATTGGCACTGTAAAATGGAATAGTGTATTCGCCGCCGTTACTCTTACTTCCTTCATCATCACTTACCTGCTTTGCCAATGCCGCAAAGTCTGCACCAGCTCTTATTGCAGCTTCCACGCTGTCTATCCGTGTTTTAGCGGCACTGTCTGTAAGTTTAGTGGCACCTGTTTTAGTGTCTGTAATACCCACAAGAATGTGCCTTACTTTGGCACTATCGGGCACCTGCCTTACGGCTATTTTTTTGGCAATCGAAAAACCACCCCTGTCAAAATATGGACCGAACACCCCATTTACAGGCAATGCTGCAATCGTGTCTTTTTGGGCATCATTCATTTTAGATTTAGGAACCCACATATCTGTATATGTACGGGAACTGTTATTCGTTGAAAGAAACACCTGTACTGTACTGTCTGCAGCAAACTGGTCTCTCAGCGTTGCAACCGCCTGTAAAGTATTGGCAGTATCTGCACCACTCGGGTTGCTGCTAAAACTTACATAAGCGATCTTGCGGCCACCATCCTGTTCGTAGCGCTTTTTGCTTTTGCTCATATAGCTTACAATATCTTCATCAGAAACTTTTACAGTGCTGTCTGCTATAACGGTATAGGGTACCGCCACATAACTGATAGTAGCAAACGCTTTTGCTTCGGCTGCTTCCTTTTCTTTTAACCATTTTGGATAATATGCACAGGCAGCAATGAGACCGCTATACTTATTACGCAATGCCTGTTGCCTCGCAGGTTCAATAACCTGTGTTTCAGCAGCGTCCCTCATTTCGCCTGATTTTGCCTTCTTGGCTTCTGACCACCACTGTTGAACTTTACTCAGATCGTATTCCCCTGATTCTTTATCTGTAAAAGCCTGCTTTAATGGCTGTGGTGCGTCTTCTTTACTAAAAATGATACTCGTAAGTTCTTTGGGCGAAAAAGCGATACCCAGCTTTTCATACTCCGTTTCAGAAGCTTTTTCAATCACCAGTTCATCCCATGCACCCTGGCGTATATTGTTTAACTGTGCGCCACTTACACGCCCACCATAGTAGTTTTCGTACATTTTTACTTTGGCATCAAACTCAGTGGTGGTCACTTTTTTACCGTTCACTTGGCCCAAACTAGTCCGGTCACCTGCCTCACTTCTGCTAAGGCCAAGATTGGCATCCATTAAAATAAAACCAATTAAGCTAAGGGCAATGATTACAATGATGATTGCTGCACCTTTGTCACGAATTTGCTGAATGATCTGCATTGTGTATAAATAATTAAAAAATGGACCGCAAAAATAGGGGAAAAAAGTATATAGCCGTTTTAAATTTCGGGACACAAAGGGCTGTAATGAAGGTGGGGTAAGGCATTGGGGCGACTACGGTTTCAGCCGGTATGTTAGTGGCGGTTTTAAACAATTGTTTTAAAGGGCTTTTTTCCTGATCAGCAAAACAAAAAATCCACCCCATTACGGGTTGCAAAGGAGCAATTAATTACAGCAGAATTCATACCTTGCTTTAAACAGTATATCACCAAACCAGGCAACAGCAGGATGAATAATGCACTAGAAAAGTCAAGCGCAGACTTACCGGGTTCTAAGAACTTACTGGAAAAAAGTAAACCGATGATCTTTTACAGCATTGGCCTGGCTTTGCTGCTGTTCCTGCTCAAATGGTTAGAGCTTCGTTTTATAATATTTCGTCATTCATTCGAGGTTTACATCGGGTTTATTGCAGTTATTTTTACCATACTGGGAATCTGGCTTGCTTTAAAGCTTTCTAAACCCACCATTGAAACTGTTGTGGTGGAAAAAGAGGTATATATAAATAGTATAGAAAACAGCTTTCGGCAACCTGACGGTTTTGAACTCAATACTTCCCTTATTACACAGCTTGAATTAAGCAAACGGGAACTGGAGATTCTGAACCTGATGGCAAAAGGACATAGCAACAAAGAAATTGCCTCAGAACTTTTCATTTCTCTCAGCACGGTAAAAACCCATAATCAAAATCTTTTTGCAAAGCTGGATGTAAAAAGACGGATACAGGCGGTTGAAAAAGCAAAGCGGTTGCAGCTGACTCCATAAAAACTCCTACTTAAGTACTAAATCAGCGGCCGCCAAATAAAAATGGCCGAAAGTATGAGCGGAAAAAGCTGTACAAAAGCCAGTTTTACAGAAACCAAAAATTTCTACACATGAAAAAGAACATTATCATCCACGGGATCATTGCGGGCATTATCGTTTCAGCTATCATGCTTTTTACAATAAATTATATCAGCCATTGTGCAGGAACGGTGGATTTCAATACCAGTATGCTTATAGGGTATGCCTCCATGCTCATCGCATTTTCTCTGGTATTTGTTGGTATCCGCAATTACCGGGATAAATACAATGGAGGCATCATCAGTTTTGGCAAGGCGTTTAAAACAGGGATGATGATAGTGTTGATTGCTTCCACCTTTTATGTTATTGCCTGGCTGGTTGACTACTTTTTTTTCATTCCCGATTTTATGGAAAAATATTCAGCACAGATGCTGGATGAATTGAGAGCAACCGGAGCAAGCCAGCTTGAAATAGATAAACAAGCAAAGGAAATGGCAGACTTTTCCAGGATGTATAAAAATCCATTTTTTAACGCCATGATGACCTATGTGGAAATATTGCCTGTTGGATTGATCGTAACAATTATAAGTTCACTTATTTTAAAGAGGAAAATCGTGAAATAATAACTATCGTTGGAAAGGTCTCCCGATATATGCATTTATAATCTCTTCTTGTTAAGAAGGAAATGGGTATCAATAAAATGACCTATATCTCTGTACTTATTCAATTTCAATCAAATGTTTCATCTGTTTACTCCATCTAAAGCTCACTACCCTCAGTTGCTGGCAGTGTGGGAATCATCCGTAAGGGCAACCCACCATTTTTTACAACCTGCAGATATCAGTTTTTTTAAAAAGACTATCCAGGAAAAAGAAGTGTTTTCACAAGTAAGTTTAATTGCTGTACAGGATGAAAATAACCGGCTGCTTGGTTTTGCTGGCATATCCGGCAATCGTCTTGAAATGCTTTTTATTGATGCGGCGGAAAGAGGAAAGGGACTAGGCAAAAATTTAATGCTCCATGTCATCAATAATTGTAATGTTACCAAGGTAGATGTAAATGAACAGAACGCCGCTGCTGTCAATTTCTATAAACATTTTGGATTTAAGATTATTTCCCGGGATGAAATAGACGGTACAGGTAAACCCTACCCGATACTTCATATGGAACGATAAACAGGTACTTTGATTTTTATTATCATCAGTTGCATACCCGGTTTCTGGTCTAATTCACATGGCATGTTAATAACGGCGTTTTCCTGTTAATAACCCGGCTTTTCATTTTTCAAAACGGTGGAGATAATCCGCAAAAGATAAGTTCGGGTTTTGGATACATACACCATATGTAAGTTGAAAAATATTTATCCCTTGCTTCATTAACATAGATAGTTTTCTATATCACTATTTTGTTTTACCCGGCAAATGTTATTAACGGCTGTTAAAAGATTGGGCTTGTTTTTATCAGACTGTAGTACTGTTGTTATTATTGGCGTAACAATAACGTAACATTAAATGTTAATTACCTGTGGATGATGGTGGATAAACTGAATATTCTAATTTTACAAAATGGCTGAAATATTTGTTTCCACAAATCCACAGCCCTAATAGTAATAAGGCTTATTTATAAATATAGTATTATAATAGTATTATGGCAGATATTAACATCGCAAAATCGAATTTGGAAAGGGTAGGTTTTTTGGATGTGGACATTGATCCAGCCATTGACCTGTTTGCAGAAATTGAAAAATTAAAAAAAGAAAAAAATGCAATTATCCTGGCGCATTATTACCAGGAGCCGGATATACAGGACGTGGCAGATTTTATTGGAGACAGTCTGGGTCTTGCGCAACAGGCGGAGAAAACAAATGCAGACATTATTGTTTTTGCCGGAGTGCATTTTATGGCAGAAACGGCAAAGATCTTAAATCCAAATAAAAAAGTGCTGTTGCCTGATCTTAATGCCGGGTGTTCGCTGAGTGACAGTGCTCCACCTGAGTTGTTCAGGTTGTTTAAAGAGAAGCATCCCGATCATATCGTTATCACTTATATCAACTGTTCTGCAGGAATGAAGGCTTTGAGCGATATCATCTGTACCAGCAGCAATGCAGAAAAAATAATTGAAAGCCTGCCTAAAGAGCAAAACATAATTTTTGCGCCTGATAAAAATCTTGGTGCCTATCTCAATAAAAAAACAGGGCGCAATATGGTACTCTGGAATGGCGCTTGTATGGTGCATGAGATCTTCAGTCTCGAAAAGATCACTAAACTTAAAATCCGGCACCCGCAGGCTAAAGTAATTGCACACCCCGAGTGTGAGGCCCCTGTGCTGGCTGTAGCCGACTTTATAGGCAGTACCACCGCCTTACTCAAATACTCAGAGAAAAGCGACGCAGCGGAGTTTATAGTGGTTACAGAGACAGGTATTCTGCACCAGATGCAAAAAAGTAATCCAAATAAGACTTTTATACCTGCTCCGCCAAATAACAGCTGTGCTTGCAATGATTGTCCACATATGAAATTAAACACACTTGAGAAGCTGTATTTGTGTATGGAGTATGAAACACCAGAAATTACAATGGCGGAGGATCTGAGACTGGCTGCATTAAAACCTATACAACGTATGCTCGATATCAGCAAACAGTATGGCTTGTAATTATTTTTTCCAGAACATTTTTATCCTTGTTCTGACATTGTTGCGGATATTGGTGTAAAACAAGTTGATATCACCAATATGATAATTTTTTTTAGTAAGAAATATATTTCCAAAGAATTTGGGTTTACAGGTCCACAAAACATTTTCGTGTACCTGTGCATCAACCACTCCATAACTGATCTTATTAAAATTACTCAACACAGCACCAGTGTTTAATTTAATGGGAGCATATTCATCCGTTAAAGTCCAGGTAAGCGGGTTTGTAACAATGCTTTTGGTTTTTTCCTTTGCCAAATAAACAGTATCTGTATAATTTCTTTTTACGGTACGCCAGCCAACAAAACAACCGGTGCTTAACGAATCTTTGCAGGGTTGCAATTGAGAAAAATAGTTTTCTGGAATAGGCAGCCCGATAATGTACGCACAAACCAAGCGATGCTGTAAAACTTTTCCTTCAAAAAATTCTTTTAATATTTTTCCTGCATGCAATGTTCCCTGGCTATGTGCTGCGATAATGATTGGCCTTCCATTATTGAAATGATCAAGATAATATTGAAAAGAATTTTTTACGTCTGTATAAGCAAGATTAAAGGCTGCAGAATCTTTTTCTTTATCATCATTATAAAATGCTTTCAGATGTGCCTGCCGGTATCTTGGAGCAAATACCCGGCTTTGTTCATTAAAAACACTTGCCTGGTATAGTATGGTGGAGTAATCTGTTTTAGAATTAAGTAAGCTGTCATCAATAGAAGCATTCCATCTGTCATCACTAAAATTTGTTAGTGTTGTGGGATGAATAAAAAATACATCCACAACGGAATCTTTGTTATAGTTTTTCAGTAAGGGGGCGGGAACACTATCCGAAGGGTCCCATTTCCATGGATGTGCTGCCCAGTAGTTGATATTGCTGTAGTCAGGTACAGAATCTGAACTCTTAAAATTGTATGCAGGTTTGTAAGAATAATTTTTTTGATTGCAGGAAATCAACCAAACAGCGCAGATAGTGCTGAATAAAATTTTGATATGTTTGGATGATAATTGAACCACAGTTTCAAAAGTATTATTTATCAGCAAATGATTTAGTTAAATTTACGTTTTTATAAAACTACTTGCTGGCATTTATAAGACATATCCCTTTTTTAAGAGCGGTGCTGCTGCACAGTCTTACTGCTTTTGGCGGACCACAGGGCCATTTAGGAATGATGCTGAAAACCTTTGTCGACAAACGAAAGGATATAACAAAAGAAGAGTTAATGGAGTATGTTTCTTTTTGCCAGATGTTGCCTGGTGCATCCTCTACACAAACATTAACATTGATCGGTTATAAACGGGGTGGAGTACCCTTAGCTGTTGTTACCCTTTTGATCTGGATCTTACCGGCCTGCATCATTATGGGGGTGCTTTCTTTTTTGGTGGGTTATATTGAAACAGCTTCTGTAAAGACCGGTCTGTTTCGTTTCATACCGGAAATGGCTATTGGTTTTCTTTCTTACGCCGCTTTCAAATCTTTTAAAGTGTCAGTTAAAAATCCAATCACATTGATCATAATGCTGGTGGCAATGGTGGCTACATTTTTTTTGTTTAAAACACCCTGGGTTATTCCGGGACTGATTATTCTTGGTGGAATTGTTACCAATTTTAGCAGCAAGCGTTATCCCGAAAATGAAAAAATAAAGCCCAGGCAAATCCGCTGGACAAATATCTGGCTTTTTGTACTCGTATTTTTAATTGCCGGTTTACTAAGTGAAACTGCCCGTAAGCAGGATTGGAAAGACCGGAAGGCATATAATCTTTTTGAGAATTTTTATCGCTTTGGAAGTTTTGTATTTGGAGGAGGGGATGTGTTGATACCGATGATGGTTGACCAGTATGTGGCCAGACCTACTGCTAAAAAGTTCCAGGATTCAACGCAGAATATTATCCGCATAAAACGGGATGATCTGTTGACGGGTGCAGGCATGGTAAGAGCCATACCCGGACCTGTTTTTTCAATTGGATCATATGTTGGGGGTATTGCACTAAAAGAGGAGGGGAGAAAGTTGCAGGTATTGGGATGTATAATTGGATCCGTTGCTATTTTTTTACCGAGTGCTTTATTGGTATTATTTTTCTTTCCTGTTTGGCAATACCTGAAAAGATACGTCATCGTGTATAGATCATTGGAAGGTATCAACGCAGTAGTAGTAGGCTTGATGTGGGCAGCTTCTTTGTATTTATTAAAAGATATTTCTATTCTCAATTTTAGCACTGACGCAATGCTGAATATATCAATTATCACAGCTACGTTCTGTTTGCTCCAGTTTACAAAAATTCCCCCTCCATTAATTGTTTTGGGTTGTCTTCTTTTCGGATTTCTAATTTGAATCTTTCCGGTAGTAATTATTTCTTTCTATCTCTTCTTTCACTTCATCGGGCACCAGGTAGCGGAATGACTTCTTGTTCTTAATTAACTCACGGATATGTGTACTCGAAATTTCCAGGAGGGGTGCATCCAGTACAGTGAGCCTGGCGCCATGGGTTGCTGTTATTTCAAAGCCTGGTCTTTTGTAGATAAGCAGATCATAGTTTGCCAGCAGTATTTTATAATTCTTCCATTTTTCAATATTGCAAAAACTGTCACTTCCCATTATTACTGAGAAGGCATGAGCCGGATACTTTTCTTTGAGGTGGGTTAGTGTATCAATGGTGTAAGATGGTTTGGGTAAACTGAATTCAATATTGGAGGCCTTCAGATCATTTTCTCCCTCAATTGCCAATTGCACCAGGTGCAGGCGATGATATTCATTCAAAAGTTGGTTTGAATTTTTTAATGGATTATGTGGCGATACAATAAACCATACCTGTTTTACTGCAGTACTATTAAGAATATGCTTCGCAATGATCAGGTGTCCGTTGTGGATGGGATTAAAGGAACCAAAGTATAGACCAATATTCATAATTATTTAGTAGTCAATAAGATATGATTAAATTATCTCTTCTACCATAATATTTTCTGCTTCGTTTATTCTTAAGCTTAAATGGTAGCCCGCAATCCTTATTGAAATGGGGTCTCCTAATGGTGCTATCTGGTCCACCATAATTTTTTCTCCCGGTACACAACCCATCTCCATCAATTTTAGAAAGATCTCATCGTTTACAATTGATGTAACCACCACTGTTTTTCCCGCAGCAACCTCCGATAGTTTTATACCCATCCTGCAAAAGTATTCATTCGTAATTGTTTGATACTTTCGTTTTTAAGAAAAACATCTAATGGCGGTACATTTCTTTTCGGCAGATGCCAAGGCTCCAGTAATTCCAAGAACAAAACTCAAGCTGTTTATTAAGAACCTTTTTAAAAGTGAAGGGAAGTCACTGTCTGATTTAAGTTATGTGTTTTGCTCGGATGAATATTTACTTACCATCAATCGACAGTTTCTGCAACATGATTACTACACAGATATTATCACATTTGATATTTCAGATGATAGCAATGAAATCAAAGGTGAAATTTACATCAGTATTGATAGGGTGAGGGATAATGCACACCAACTAGGCCTTACTACTCAAACCGAACTCTTAAGAGTGATCTTTCACGGAGCGCTGCACCTTTGTGGTTATAAAGACAAGACAAAGACTCACCAATCCCTCATGCGCAAGAAGGAAGATTACTACCTGGCAAAGTTCCACAAGTAACAGTTTCATGGTGAAACTGTGTTTCGTGAAACAATGTAACTTTGTACCATGGCGACAAAGAAAAGGGCGACTCAAGCCGAACCAACAGCATCTCTAATAAAATTCAGGGAAAAAAGAAAGTGGCAAATTGCCCTTAGGCGCTATGTACTGGAAAAGAATATTTGTGTAGAGTATGCACCTTATTTTGGTCTGGACATTGAAAATATGCGCAAATGGTTTGAATACCAGTTCAAGGATGGTGTAGGTTGGGATGACTTTGCAGGTAAATGGCAATTTGATCATATAATCCCTGTTTCCTATTTTGATTTTACCAGCGAAGAAGAATTGAAAATGTGCTGGAACTTTACCAATATCGGGGTTGAGATGATCGGAGAAACTAAGGAAGGTTCCAACTTGTTGAACTTGATGGCTGCAAAAAAGTATTTCACTGAACTATATAATACAACCGGTTATTCAATCTGTAAAAGGCAATTGAATAAAATTGACCAGATCGAGCAGTCTGATATTATTAGAACACAAGGACAAGAGGGTTTTATCAGGGAACATATAGATTATTTAAACCAGATCGAGCATTATACATCCTTTGAATTTGAACTGATAAACAGGGGAAGAAATATTGATGATGTGAAAAAGGAACTGGGGTTTTTAAAGAAGTTTGATAATACTGCACCGGAAGGCGATAATTTTGTAACCAATGTTTAAAGAATACGATGTAATAGTGGTTGGTGCCGGCCATGCCGGATGTGAGGCTGCCGCTGCTGCCGCAAACCTCGGTAGCAAAGTGTTGCTTATTACTATGAATATGCAAACAATCGCCCAAATGAGCTGTAACCCGGCCATGGGTGGTATTGCAAAAGGTCAGATTGTAAGAGAGATAGATGCCATGGGTGGTTATAGTGGTATTGTAACGGATGAATCTATGATCCAATTCCGGATGCTGAACAGGAGCAAGGGACCTGCCATGTGGAGTCCCCGTGCCCAAAGCGACCGGATGCTCTTTGCTGCTAAGTGGCGACAAATGCTGGAAGAGACTCCCAATGTGGATTTTTACCAGGATATGGTGAATAGCCTCTTGGTAAAAGATGGCCGGGCTTACGGAGTAGTAACAGGATTGGGACATGAGATCAAGGCTAAGTCGGTAGTACTAACAAACGGTACCTTTTTAAATGGTGTAATACATATTGGGGAGAAAAGATTGGGTGGAGGAAGGATGGCTGAAAAAGCCGCCACCGGTATCACGGAGCAATTGGTAAGTCTTGGCTTTGAAAGTGACCGGCTTAAAACAGGCACACCTCCCCGTATTGATGGCCGCAGCCTGGATTATTCTAAAATGGAGGAACAGAAAGGAGATGAGGAAATAACCGGCTTTAGCTATACCAACTCAAAAAAAATTCAACCTAAAGAACAAAGAAGTTGCTGGATCACTTACACAAGCCAGCAGGTGCATGATATTTTGAAGACTGGCTTTGACAAAAGTCCCATGTTCCAGGGAAGGATACAGGGAACGGGACCACGCTACTGCCCAAGTATTGAGGATAAAATCAATCGCTTTGCCGAAAGGGACAGGCACCAGCTATTTGTAGAACCGGAAGGTTTCAATACAGTAGAGATCTATGTAAATGGTTTTTCCTCTTCGTTACCAGAGGAAGTCCAATACAAAGCTTTGCAATTGGTACCGGGTTTTGAAAATTGCAGAATGTTCAGGCCTGGGTATGCAATTGAGTATGACTACTTCCCCCCAACGCAACTAAAATTTAGCCTGGAGACGAAGCTGCTGGAAAATTTGTTCTTTGCAGGTCAAATAAACGGAACCACCGGGTATGAGGAAGCTGCTTGCCAAGGACTTATGGCCGGTATCAATGCTCATCAAAAAGCAAGGGGGCTGGAGCCGGTGGTATTGAAAAGGAGCGAAGCATATATCGGTGTTTTGATAGATGACCTGATAAACAAAGGAACAGATGAACCATACCGCATGTTTACCAGCAGGGCAGAGTTCCGGACCTTACTTAGACAGGATAATGCAGATTTGCGTTTGACGGAACTAAGCTACCGCATTGGTCTTGCATCCCAGGAAAGAATGGAAAAGGTGAGAACGAAGGAAGAAGGTGTTGAAAAAGTGAAATCAATATTAAATTCACTGACGCTCGATCCCGCAGAAGTGAACCCTTTCCTGGAGAGTATCCAATCCGCTTCCCTGACCTTAAAACAAAAAGCTTCTCAAATAGTATTGCGCCCCAATATTAGTATTGCTCAACTACAGGCAAGTGTTGCAAAAATAGAAGCAGCATTAAAAGGAATAGAGGCAGAAATAGTGGAGCAGGCAGAAATTCAGATCAAATACAACACTTATATAGAAAAGGAAAGAGAACTGGTTTCAAAAATGAGCCAACTCGAGGACCTTGTGATACCTGATAATTTCAATTATGAAAAGCTTGTTTCCCTGAGCACGGAAGCAAGACAAAAGTTTAAAAAGATCCGCCCACGCACCCTTGGCCAGGCATCCCGTATTTCAGGAGTTAATCCAAGTGATGTGCAGATACTAATGGTATTTATGGGCCGTTAATTATACAAACAATTACTGATCATGTCATTACACTTTTCCGCTGCAACAGACAAAGCCACTGTTTTTGAAAAAGTAACTACGTATTTAAAAGAGCAAAGCCTGCTGGTTGATAAAAAAGATGACAGCCGTCCATGGGGAGGCTTTTTTGTATTAGACGAAGCGGAAGCTGAGAAATTCATTAGCCTTTACTTCCCACATCTTACAAAAGATGAATTGACTATATCGGGCAAGCTAAGCCCCAAGATCCTGGTAGTGGCACCCAACAAACGACTTAGCTGGCAGTATCACCACCGCCGTGCAGAAATATGGAAGCTGATCGGTGGTGTAGCCGGGGTGGTTACCAGCGATACAGATCATGAAAAAGAAACGACCCATCTTTCGATTGGTGATATTGTTCAATTGCAAAAAGGTGAACGGCACCGGCTGATAGGGTTAGATGGCTGGGGAATTGTAGCCGAAATATGGCAACATACCGATGCAGACAATCCAAGTAATGAAGATGATATCGTAAGATTACAAGATGATTTTGGCAGATAAATATATTATATAATTCTTTTATATAAAGACTAGGCTGATTTCTTTATTTCATCAAATTCTCCCGTAACCCGGTAAGGTAGTTTCTTGATCTCTACAGGCGGATGTGTCACTTCCGTGTTTATTTCTTGTTCCAATTCAATTCTGCGGGCTATATCGTTTATGGAAGAAAGCCGCTGCACCAGATACGGGATCGTATCCAGACCGGAGGTGAATTTCAGGATATAACTGTAGATGCCAAACAGGCTTCCTGCCAGCATTGCCGGCTGTTGTATGTTTTTAGAAACGATCAATGAAACCGTGATGATCACCAGCACCATCAGTTCCATAAAACCAAAGTTCATTGCTTCTTTATTGGAGATCTTTATTTGCCATTTTCTCAGGTTGTTGTAGTGGTTCTGAATTTTTATTTTATTACCTGTTGAAATTACATCCACCTGCTTCTCCAGTTCATCATTTCGTTCTTTATTCAGCCTGTTCATTCTTTTTCCATACACATAACTAACCATACTAACAGGAACCAGTACACTCAAACATAAAAGGGCAATTGCCTTGTCGTAAAAGAAAAGAATAAGCAGGGAGCCAGCCAGGTTGTAAAACGCTTCTAGTACATACACCAGGTCCTGCTCCAGGAAGTCCACAAACTCCCTCGCCAGGGTAGAGTGGGCACTCATTTTAGAAACATCCTGCTTTTTCTTCCTGCTCAGCAATTTGGTTACAAGGGATGTGTAAATGGCAGTATAGGTCCTGGTGTCGTACATGTGCCGTATGGTACCTACAGAAAGATAAACAAGGTGAACTGCAGCCAATACAAAAAGCCCATTATAACTTCCTTTGATGATATCATTAACCGCCTCACCAAAAAAGTAAAAACGCAGTAAACCTCCAATGGTTTCTATTGTAAACAAGGCATAGGTAATAAAAAGCTCGTTCCTGTGCTTTGAAAAAAGATTCTTTAAAATTTTAAACTTAGCCATACTGTTACTCTCCGGATAATAAATGGTTACCCACGGCATAGCCGTAGAAAAAAATTCAGGAATGGAGTAGTAAGACAGAAAGCCTTCAGGATAGTTTAAGCTGTGGTTTATCTTCCCTTTCTGTTACGGAATTGTTGTCAATCCCGGTTATTAAACCACGGCAGTTGGGAGCGCCGCACTGGCAGTTAAAAGGCTCCATATTTTCATCCAGGAAAGAAGCATAGTCGAGGGTCAGTTCTTCGTCTTTCAAAATGTTCCTGGTTGCTATCACATTTAAGCCGTTGTATGCAGTATTGGGCGAACAGCTGTGATTTTGCGGAGCCCACTCACACGGATTATTATCCCACAGCAAAAATACCTCTTTGCTTAGAGGATAAGCGTATTTTCTAAAGATTTCCTTTTGGTTAACATCCCAGTTTTTTTCCACAAACTTTTTTGTGACAATACGTTGGGCCAGCTCTTCACCTTTGAAAACCAACTCATTGGCAAATATTTTTTCAGTGGCATAAATACCATAGCCTGCAATGGGACTGCCCTTTATATAGTATTTTTTTTGCTTTTGCCTGTAACGGGAAATGCCTTCCTTTATGATATGGCGTAAAAAATTGGATTGTCCATAGCCATCATATTGCAGGATATAATCCGCACTGCCTTCATATCCATCTTTATAAAAAACGGAACACGTAAAATTGATCTCTAAGAAAAACAGTTCGCCTGCCTCATTCATCCTGAAATCAAGCCGCCCGTATCCAACTCCATTAAATGCTTTGAAAATCTTTTTTGCAGCATCTTTCAGTCTTTCGACAATTGTTTCATCGGCCACAGGAATATTGGCATTAGGATGAAGTTCTGATGTTTTAAGTGAGTAGGTCTTGTATTCAAATCCTTCAGGAAAAATATATTCAACCGGATGAAAAACGGTGGGCTCATCACCAGTATTGGCAGCGAGCATTACAGTAAACTCCCTTCCTTCCACATATTCTTCCACCAGCAAAGGCGCATATTCATCTACGATAGCAGCCACCTTGCTTTTCAACTCGTCTAAATTCCTTACGAGGCTGCTGTGGTCAACACCCAGGCTGTCACCGGCTTTGTGGGGTTTTACAAATAATGGGTATTGCAGCTTGCTGCAGGCGCTTTCGATGTTTTGGTCGCTGTTTTCGATCAAAACAAATTCAGGTGTGGATACATTTTCAGTATAGGCCACATATTTCATTAATTCTTTAGGCGGATCGTATAGCAGCGAAGTAGGGCCTGTAAAAGGAAGATTGAGCAGTTCTAAAAAGTAGATCACATCAATTGATGGCACTTCCCACTCAAGATAACCTTCGCAGAGGTTTACAAATATGTCATAATTACTTTTTTTTAATTCCTTCAGTTGCTTGTAGGTAGTAAGTTTATTAAGCAACACATGATCAAATGTAGCCGAAGGAATTAGATGAGAAAGATCTCTTGGTGGATCATAGTCTTTATAATCAACATTGGTAGTGGAATAATCGGGCTGCAGCACGCAGATCTTTAATCGATCCCGGTCTGGAGAATATAATTCAGCTCCAGTTTGTTGAAGGGGAGCTTGTTTACCTGGCATTGGATGTGTTTACTAAACTCAACAATTTTTTTCTTACAGGTACAGTGGATGAGTTATGTCTTTCAAGGGCATTGTTGATAATTTCCAGGACCAGTTCTGAAAATGATTTGCCGCTTACTTTTAATATTGCCCCGATGGAAGTAAAGTTTTCATCCTCGCTGATACCACACTGTGCATTTACTTCAAGTACGTATAGCTTTCCGGTCCGTTTATCTTTCCTTATATCAATTCTTGTATAGCCGGTGCCTTTTACCGATACAAAAGCCTTCCAGCTTAACTTTTTCACCTCCTCCGCATCAGTTTCATTTACCTCCGCATATTCATAAAAGTTTTCTTCGCCAGGCATGGCCTGCTCTTCCTCATAAATTTCCCATAACCTGTCAAAGCTTAAAAATTGTTCGTCCTCCGGTAAGGATGCATGAAAAACTCTTTCAACCGGTTCATATATTAATGTGCCGGCGGGCTTATCATGATCACCAACCAAAAAGCTGGTAAACTCCTGCCCGGGAATAAATGATTCTGCAATTAAGCCGTCAGTGGCAAGGTTCCATCCGCGGTAGCCCTCAAACATTTGTTTTATCAGTTGGCTTGCCTCTGCTTCGGTATACACAACATTCTTTGTGCCCACACCCATGCTGCCGCCTGAAACGGATGGCTTGATGATAACCGGTGTACCCAATCTTTCAAAAAGACCCTTTACAGAATGCTTTTCAGTTTTAATTGATTCCCATGCTGGTGTTGGTACCCCGGCTTTATCAAACCGCTTCTTCATAGCGATCTTGGAAGTGGTAATATGATAGAAAAACGCTGCTGACCCGGTATAAACCAATTTTCGTTCTTGTAATAATTTTACAACAGAAATACCCGGCGTACCATTCACTTCATCGCCATCACAAATATTAAATACAATAGGAAAATAGGTATGGTTATCTCTTTCTAAAGCGATCTGTTCAATTACTTCATCATAATCATCCATTGTTACGGGCTGCCATTGCCATAGCAAATCCAATGCGGCAAATGTTGTAGTGTACTCAGCTATGCTTTGGGAAAAATCGTAGTAATAATCGATTGTTTCATCGTTGGTCTGTACAAGGGGTGCCAATACCCACACCTTCACCCGAAGATTTAATGGATTACAATGCCCGAAATGAAGTTCAGCCATGGATTCGAAAAGAACGAATGAATAAAATGGTTTAGTAAGAAACAGGTCAGCTTCTTTTCTTCTGTAGCGTCTTTAGATGAGTGATTTTAACCAGATAATAAGCAAAACCCGTTTGTATAGTAAATGTAAGTAAAGGATGGAATAATAAAAAAATAAAACCGGTTTAAACAGATGATAAATAGCTTTTTAAGAGCAGTTAGTGTAACAATTTGAATAAAATAGCCAATTAACAAGATAGTATTTACCCGGCAGCAACCTGGGTAAAACTACGCAACCCTCTTCAGAAATTACCGACGATAAAAAAGGGCAAAACCGCTATAGGCGGGCATTCCAGCTTAAATTAACTTTACTGTTCAAACCAATATTATTATGAAAAACAATTCTTTTCACGGCAATGTTATTGCCAATGCCTTAAAATCAGTAGTAACTTTTTGGAGTAACTTGTTTGTTTCAAGTTCTACAAAAGAATTTAATCGTCTCAAGGACTTTATTGCATCTTAATTTTAAAGATAGTATACGCATATATGAGCCGGGCAACAGCCGTTGTCTTGTGATGGACTCATGCTAAATAATAAGATACTAAAGCCCAACTGCCGGCCTGTGGCTATTGAAGTTAACTTCAGCAAGGTCGATTACTTTCGCCTGTTTCAAACCTGATTCAACCTCTTCCAGTAATTGTTTTTTTATTGCCACATCCGTTAGCTGTGCAATGGCGCATGCCTTATCAAAATTGGTATGCATACCAAATGCTTCCAGCATCGGGGGAACGTTATTATATTCGGGTAATACAATAAACTTTTTTACAAAATAGAAGATCTCTCCCTGGACCTTTTTTGTGTAGCAGGTAAAATTTGTTTCCATAACGGTATCATTTAGGTTAAATAACAACCGGTTTCTCAAGTGGAAGAATACGGTAATGGAAATTCACAGGATTTGAGACAACGGATTCCAGGATAATGAACCAAACGGGCATTGGTTCTACATTTTAAAACGGGAACAATAGTTAACTGATCTTCTATGAGCTGCCTAATTAAAAAAGAAAGCGTTGATCCTTTTTGGGAATGAAGTAAACAAACCCTGTTGCTGATAAGCTGTCCTGTTTTTTTGCCGAAGGCCCTCCGCTGTGATCATAAACCCAAGCGATGGCAGGTTTGCTTTAACGCTTTTATATTTTACGGATACTGTTTTTTCATTGAATTCCATCACAGGACCGTCAATGATGCTGGCTTCTCGGCCTGCATCAACGAATGTTTTTTCCAGTTTGATCTCGGAATAGGTCTCAGTCACTTTTCTTACGATATCAATTTCACTGTCGCTAATAACGGCAGGTTTTGATTTCCAGTAAGCCAGCGTAGTTACCCATGAAATAGTGAGCAGGGATTTTATTTCTGCTTCCGTCACGTGCACAAATACAACAGCATCAAAGAGTGGCTGTTGTGAAAGTTTTTTATTCTCCCCCCTTCCTTCCTTTACGGAAACCAATGGACAGAAATTCTCGATCTTTTTCTTATTTAATACCGCAATAACCTTACGTTCTTTTTGCGGCTTAGTATAAACTGCATACCAATTACGAAACATCTTTGTAATAATTTTTGGTGTTGAAAACTGCAGTTTTTCAAAATTGTATTAGACGGTGTTTTTTCAGAGGAATGTGAGACTGTAACTAATAGAGGAACTTCAAACGGATATTATGGAAATACTTTACTAAGAAGTGTGGCAAACATACAGTTTTAATTCGAATAATCAACAGGTTTTCCCCATTTTATTTTTTGGAAAAATTGTATCTGCCTTCTATATACTATAAAACAGGTATCATGGTTTCGCCAGATACTATATTTTTGGGAAAATATGTAATATGGAACAATTGAATCTTGGGGTGGGCACCCGTCTTCAGCATACACAATACGGTCCGGGTGTAATTGTGGGTGTCCGCTATGCAACCTACATTATTTCGTTTATCAACCATGGAATAAAAGAGGTTGATAAAAATGATACCAACCTGGACGAGATCATTGCTGAAAATGTGACCGTTGAAATTGAAACGGCCAGTGAGGTTGAACGGTCATTGTTAAAAATATTGAAGTTATGGGGTGGTTTAGGTGAAGTGGTGCCACTGGGCGATCGCTGGAAAGGGGGCACCATGCTTTTGCAGCCGTACGATAAAACACTGAAACCCAAAGAAATACCGGTTGAAGATTTCTTTCACAAAATTGTAATGCTGAGAGACAGGCTGCGGGTGCTGGAGCAAAACGTGAACAGCAATAAAAAACTATCAGACGAAGACAAAGTGAACCTGCAACAATATATCACCCGTTGCTATGGTTCGCTCACTACCTTTAACCTGCTGTTCAAAAATAAAGAACAGTGGTTTGTAGGAGATAAGAGCGACTGATCACTTTTTAAAAAATACGATGCCCCGGATACTCAAAAGCCTTTATGTACAGGTACTGATCGCCATTTTAACTGGCGTGTTGCTCGGGCATTTTTACCCACAATTTTCTGTGCAGCTTAAACCGTTGGGAGACGGTTTTATCAAGTTGGTAAAAATGATGATTGCGCCGGTAATCTTTTGTACCATTGTTACCGGAATTGCCGGAATGCAGAACACTAAAAAAGTGGGCAGCGTGGGATTAAAGGCCATCATTTATTTTGAAGTGGTAACTACGCTGGCATTGGTTGTTGGTTTGCTGGTGATCAATATAGTGAAACCCGGCGCTGGTATGAATGTAAACCCGGAAGCGCTGGATGCGAAAGCGGTGGAACAATACACATTGCAGGCCCATGCCCAAAACGGAAAAGATTTTATTCTCGATATCATTCCCGAAAACATCATCAGTGCTTTTGCACACAATCATTTACTGCAGGTGTTATTGTTCTCTTTGCTGATGGGTTTTGCACTGAGTAAAATAAAAGAAAAGGCAGCGCCATTATTAAAAGGGATCCAGTCACTCGAAGACGGTCTGTTTGCCATAATACACATGATCATGAAACTGGCACCTGTGGGTGCATTAGGGGCCATGGCTTTTACAGTTGGCAAGTACGGTATTGGCTTATTGGGCCCGCTGGCCAACCTGATGCTTTGTTTTTATATCACCTGTATCATTTTTATTGTGCTGATATTGGGCAGCATTTTAAAATTTGCAGGCTTTAATATTTTTAAACTGCTGGCTCATATCAAAGAAGAACTGCTGATTGTATTGGGAACCTCTTCTTCCGAACCAGCTTTGCCAGGCTTAATAGAGAAACTGGAGAAAGCTGGTTGCAGTGAACCCGTTACCGGGCTGGTAGTACCTACAGGCTACTCATTTAATTTAGATGGAACATGTATCTATCTCACCATGGCCGCGGTGTTTTTAGCACAGGCCACTAATACACCCATGGATATCACTCAGCAAATAACACTGCTTCTTGTGTTGCTTTTAACTTCCAAAGGTGCGGCTGGTGTTACGGGCAGTGGTTTCATTACTTTGGCTGCTACTTTACCAGCTGTAGGTCATATTCCTGTGGCGGCTATTACGCTTATTTTAGGAATAGACAGGTTTATGAGTGAAGGCAGGGCGCTTACTAATCTTATTGGTAATGCTGTGGCTACCGTGGTGGTGGCTAAGTGGGAGAAAGAGATTGATATGGAGGTGGCGAAAGACGTAATCGTATAATCCCGCCAATAACACCAACCCGTTTAAAAGTTTTACACAGGCGTTCATATCTCCCAGCCCTCATGCTTTTAATATGTACTTTTATAGCCAAATGAAAATAATGATGCAGCGTAGTGTGTGTAAAGCTGTCTGCCTGGTAATAGTGATGATGTTTAGTGGCATAGCCATGGCGCAGGCGCAAACCAGCCTTAAACTAAAATTTAAACGCAGCACCATCTTCGCCGGAATTGAGGTGGGCAGCAAGGGCGTTAAGATGAGCCTGGTGGAAATTGATAAAAAAGCAACCCGGGCTGGTTCCTTTCATTTATTAAAAGACAGTTCAGTTAATACAGATTTTATTTCCTTTAACGAATCATCCTTTCATGCAACACTGGAAGGATTAACAGGATTGTTCAACGCCATCAACAACAAATACCAAATTCCTTCCGAAAGAATATTTACCGTGGTAAGCAGTGGCGTAAAAGGACAGGCCGAGAAAGATAACAAATCATCCTGGATACAAAAACTGGCGGATTCATTTAAAATTAAGATCGGCGATCCGCAGCGAAAACTGGAAGTGGTGGATATCAAAGAAGAGGCAAGGCTGAGCCATATGGGCATAGTACCAGAAGAAAAGAGATACACTACTTTTTTAGTGGATATCGGAAGCGGTAATACAAAAGGCGGCTATTTTCCATTTGGCAACACCAATGAAATAAGGCTGTTCCAGGTCAATTGGGGAACCAAGAGCATCAGCAATGCAGTGGAGAAAAGACTGGAAGGAGATCAAAGTATGTCGAATTTCAGCCGGCAATTGTTCAGGGTATTAAGCGGCGTGCCGAATACCGAAATCGAATATGCAGTAAATGTAAGTGGTGCCTACAACATGAGCGATAATATTGCCTTCAGCGGAGGTATTGCCTGGAGTGTGAGTACATTACTCTATCCGGAAATGGTTGATAACAGCGTAATACCGGTGACTTACGATGAAGTGCAAAAGTTCAGTGAAAGGCTGGTAAGAAATTATAGTGATTTTTCAACGGAAGCCACCATGAGAAAAGTTACAGACAACACCGTGGATAAAGCACTGCTTTTAAAAGAAGTGAAAGATGTAAACAAAGTGTTTGATCAAAAATCACTGGTTGCCGGCGTAGGCCTGTTACTGAAAATTATGCGCCAGTTTGAAGGTGTGTATGAAAAGAAACAATTTTACCTGGTAAAGAATGGGCAGGTTGGATGGATATCTGCCTATGTGGATGAAGGTGCAATGGCACAATGAAACCAATGAACAATATGCTATGAGTATGAGTATGAAGGACAACAGATTTTACCCTCTTCTTACCTTATCGGTCCTCTTCCTGGTGGTGTCGTTTGTATTGCTGTGCATACTCGGGTACAATTTTTATACACAGCAAAAACCTGCAAAGACGGCCGCCATTGCTGTTTCTAAAAAAAATCTGACGCCTGCACAGGAAAAAACCCGGGATACACTGCGGCAACTGTATACCAACGCGGTAAATAGTATGCCCGCCGACAGTACGGTTGACACAACCTCCATTTCCATTAAAACTGACAGTTTGCAAGATGGTACTTTTAATAACAGTATTGGAGATGTAAACAAGCTTAAAACAGAGATCAATACTTTATTGAGAGACAGCTCCAGTACCACCGCGGATCTTGAACTGGCACGTTACAAAATTAAAGAGCTGCAGTTAAGGGTGGATGAGTTAAAGATGAGGAATGGGGATGTGGAGAAAGAAAACAGGCGGTTAAGGGCGCTGCTGGAACAGTTGGCCTTGAACAATAATCCCGTTTCACCAGTTAACAGCGCTTCAAATGAGCGGTCTTCAACAGCAGAAAATATCAATAGTTCGTCATCCGTTTTTAGTGCCAGTGATTTAAAATTATCAACAGCAAATGCAGATGATACAGAAGTGCTGAATGCAGACGAAACAGAAAAATTCGTTGGTTCATTAGTGGTGCGCAACAGCCTGGTGCAGGGAATGGGCGAAGTAATGCTGGTGCTGATACAGCCAGATGGAAAAATATTGCGTAACGCTTGGGAAAGCGGCAGTTTTGATACAGACGGTGGCAAGAAGATCTATAGCCGTAAAATAAAATTCGATTACAACAAGGGAGAAGCACGCCGCATTAATTTTTCAGTGCCGGCAGATAACATACAAAAAGGAACGTACACGCTCCAGGTTTATAGTAATGGAAAAGTGATTGGCAAAGTGGCGAAGTTGGTTAGCTAAGGGCTACAAGGATAAATAAGAAAAGAAGACAAAGAAGGGAACTTCACCGTTTCAATTCTCTTTTCATATTGGCATCTATTACCCTGTATGTATACCCTAAAATTGTAAAATGATTAGCGGCACACTTTACATGAACCCCGAAAAATAAATACATTTTCTGAGTTGCTTTTCTCTTTGTCCTTCTAGCCTAATACTTCCTGTTTCTCCTGCACAAATAGCTATGCCATAAAATAAATGCTGCAACGGTTCTGTAAGGCCTCCAGTTTTCTGCTATCATTAAAATTTCTTCCTTGCTTGTATGCTTTGGTAAACCCTTCACCTCTTTGATACTGTTGATCAAAGCTATATCACCCAATGGAAAAAGATCGCTGCGTTGCAATACCATCATCAAATAAACATCCACCGTCCAGTCGCCGATACCTTTTATTTTTTTGAGTTCAATTCTTACCTCCTCATCACCGGCAAGAGATAATTTTTTTAGATCAATTTGTTTACTGACTATCATATCTGCCAAATGCCTTGCATAAACTATTTTTTGCCTGCTGAAATAACAGGCTTTTAATTCAGTATCAGTAAGCAGCAAAATTTTTTGTGGCGTTACTGCACCAATTTTTTCTTTTAGTTTATTGAGTGCTGCTTTTGCTGATGCCAGGGACACCTGCTGCTCCAAAATGATATGGATCAATGTTTCAAAGCCGGGTTTCCGTTTCCAAAGCGGCGGATGACCATACTGGCCGATGATGCTTTTTAGATCAGTATCCAGTTTACACAAACGCCGGCAATATGTTTTAAAATTTGTTTCGTTGATTGACCTGATACTGCTGCTGGTCGCCATGAACTATTTACAGTTTAATATTTTTCGCAGCTTCCTCTTCTTCAAACTTGCTATGAAGCTTTACCGGCGCCGGTGATTTTACTGTTTTCATTTGGATAACATCTACCAGCAGCGCAAAAGCCATCGAGAAGTAAATATATCCTTTAGGGATATGCACATCAAAACCTTCTACCAATAACGTGAAGCCTATCAGCATTAAGAAACTAAGTGCAAGCACTTTGAATGCCGGATGTTTATTTACGAAATTGCTAATGGGACCAGCGGCTACCAGCATTATGATGACTGTTACAATCACAGCTACATACATGATCCATAATTCATTTACCAGTCCAACAGCGGTGATGATGGAATCTACTGAGAACACCATATCAAGAATTAGTATTTGTCCGATGACAGCAGCAAACGATATTGCTTTTTGAGGTTTGCTGCTTTCAGCTTCTCCTTCCATTTTATGATGTATCTCTTTTACACTTTTATACAACAGGAACAAGCCTCCGGCAATCAATATCAGATCCTTTCCGCTGAAGCCATTGTTAAAAAGGCGGAACAGGTCTTTATCCAGTTTCATTATGAATGAAACAACCGCCAGTAAACCGATACGCATTACCATCGCCAGCAGGATACCAATTCTTCTTGCTTTTGGCTGGTCTTTTTCTGGCAGGCGTGAGGAGAGAATAGAGATAAAAACAATATTGTCGATACCCAGCACTACTTCCAGTGCAATAAGGGTAAGTAAGGAGATGATGGATTCGTAGGTCATGGATAATATTTTGACGTGAGGAGAATTAAATACAGTGTTATGCTTTTTTAGTTTTAAATTTTTCTATAGCTGCTTTTGTAAAATCGCTTAGTACCAGCCTTCCACTAATGGCGGCCCTTTCCTTCAGCAGATCATCCCAGTTCTCTGTGCCTTTCCAAAACATTTTTTTCATTTCTGCCATTGCTTCAGGGCTGCTGTTTGCTAAAGTATTGGCAAGGCGCTGTATCGCTTCATCCATATTTTCTAAATTTATATGAAGCTCCGAAAAAAGGCCTTTTCGCTTTGCCCATTCGCTATTGCGCCAGCAGGCTGCGTCAATTGCCAATGCGCTGAATGCACCGGCACCAATTTTTCTTTCTACAGCAGGGCCCACTACAAAGGGACCAATACCAACTGCCAGTTCACTCAGTTTTATATCTGCACCTTCAACAGCTATTGCATAATCTGCTGCAGCAGCGATACCAACACCACCGCCAACACATTTGCCATGTACCCTTGCGATAATAAACTTAGGGCATTTTCGCATGGTATTTATTACATGCGCAAAACCACTGAAGAATTTTAAACCTTCGGCTTCATTTTTTATGGCCACCAGTTCATCAAAGGATGCGCCGGCGCAAAATGCTTTTTCGCCCGGGCTTTTTAAGATGATCACTTTTGTTTCATCATGTGTGCCTGCGAAATGAATTTCATGTGCCAGATCTTCTAACACTTTTGCAGGAAGTGAATTGCTTTGAGGATGATAGAACTCGATTGTAGTTATGCCCTGATGGGTTTCAGTTTTAACGTGCCCGTTATTTTCATGTACCATAAAATAAAATTAAACAACTGAACTTGTAGTTTTTCTTTTTACCATTGTTAAGATAACCGCTATTCCTGTAATTTCATCACCCCCGTCTAAAAATTCCACCAGCCATTTTACAATTCCCTTATCAATATCATCGCCTCTTTTAAAATCTTCCGGCTTTTCAATGATCCTTTTATCATTAGGTAATTTCTCTTTGCAGGTAAACCGGATGTATACTTCAGCACCAGGATAAACAGGTTTGGTAAAACGCAATTCATCAATACCATAATTGAGCAGCACCGGATTTTTTTCATAGCTGTCAACAAACAGGCCTGCTGCCAGGCTCATAATGAAATAACCATGTGCCACCTGTTGTTCAAACATGGTGCCAGTGAAATCAGTCGTTTTGATATGCGCATAAAAATGATCGCCACTCAAATCTGCAAAGCGGTCAATGTCTTCCGAAGTAATCGTTCGTTTGTCAGTGATGAGCTGATCACCGACCTGCAGTTCTTCAAAATATTTTTTGAAAGGATGTTTGCCGGGATCTTTTCCTTTGGCGTGGGGCTGGTACACATTGGTAATCGCTGTGAGCATCGTTGGTGAACCCTGCAGTGCGGTCCGTTGCAAATAATGCTTCACACCACGGATGCCTCCCATTTCTTCTCCGCCCCCTGCCCTGCCCGGACCGCCATGTACCAATAACGGTAACGGTGAGCCGTGACCAGTTGATTCTTTAGCACATTCATTATTCAGTACCAGCACACGGCCATGATGATTGGAAGCGCCAATGATATATTGCCTGGCTTCAGTTGCATTGGCGGTTACAATAGTAGAAACCAGGCTTCCTTTCCCAAGCTTGCTGAGTGCAATAGCGTCATCAATAGTATTATAAGGCATCAATGTACTTACCGGTCCAAATGCTTCTATATTGTGAGGTTCAAAAGCAGCATGTGGTTTTTCATTCAATAATAAAACCGGGGAAATAAATGCCCCTTTTTCCGCATCCGCATCCACAAGCTGTACACTGTCTAAACTTCCATAAATGATCTGCGATGATGCCAGCAATTTCTGCACTTGTTCTTTTACTTCCTTTCGCTGAGACATCCCTGCAAGGCTTCCCATTCTTACAGTGGAATTGAGCGGATTACCAATCACAGTTTGTGACAAGGCTTTACCCAATGCAATCTGTACGTCCTCCACTTTATTTTCCGGAACAAATATCCTGCGGATGCCGGTACACCGCTGCCCGGCTTTTAATGTCATTTCTTTTCTGATCTCTTTTATAAAAACATCCCACTCAGGTGTATCCGGCGTTACATCGTTGCCTAATACAATACAGTTCAAACTATCTGCTTCCATCGTAAAGGGAACATTCTCTGCCAGTATGTTTTTATTTGACTTCAGGAGTAAACCCGTGCTGGCACTACCGGTGAAGGTTACCACATCCTGGCTGTTTACATGATCCAGCAGGTCACCTGCGCTGCCACACAATAACTGCAATGCCCCTTCAGGTAAAATTCCGGATGCAATGATCTCCCTCACTACCACTTCGGTCATATACGAAGTAACTGTTGCCGGCTTTACAATTGCGGGCATGCCTGCCAGTAAGTTGACTGCAATTTTCTCCAGCATACCCCAAACAGGAAAGTTGAATGCATTGATATGTACAGCAACACCTTCTTTTGGAGAAAGTATGTGCAGCCCCATGAACGTATTGTTCTTACTGAGGTTATGGCTTTCACCGTCAATACAGATCACATCATCAGGAAATTTTCTTCTTAGCGAAGCATTGGCAAATAAATTACCGATGCCGCCTTCAATATCCACCCAGCTGTCTGCTTTGGTGGCACCTGTCTGGTATGACACGCTGTAAAATTTATCCAGATGATTTCTTAAGTGTATGGCCAGTGCCTTCAGCATATTACCTCTTTCATGAAAAGTCATTTTTCGTAAAGCAGGATTACCAACACTACGGCCGTACTCAATAATGCTTTTAAAATCCAGTCCTTTTGTGGAAGCTGTTGCGATGTTTTCGCCCGTAACGGCGTTGTATAAATGCTGACCTTCACCATCACCATTGATCCATTGGCCCGTGATGTAGTTGCCGAGTTTGTTCATGTGCAATCGTATTTTGAAACAGCAAACTTACAAAAGGGCAAGTGGATTTGATTTTGTAAGTTTGGGTAATAAAAAATTAAGTTATGAGTGTATTGGAAAAAAAAGCGCTTGCTTTTGAAAAATTGGCGGCATTACATGATGAAAATACTATTCAGGAAGTACTTAATTATCTTGAAAGTATAAGTAGCAATGATAAGGTAAAACTATCCGTTCTGTCACATGCTGTAGAAATAATGAAACAAAGGAGCAGTGTTTTAGAAAAATTAGCACAGTAATAATGATTACAAAAGAGGAAGTTTTATTGATACATACTGAAGTTCTTAGACTTCATGGTGGAGCAAATGGCATCCGGGAAATGACTGGATTAGAATCTGCAATTGCCAGACCGTATCAAACTTATGATGGTATTGATTTGTATCCAACCTGTTTTGAAAAAAGGCGGCAGCGATTGGTGAAAGTATTATTATGAACCACCCGTTTGTAGATGGGAATAAAAGAACCGGCTATGTTTTAATGGAAACTTTATTGCGAATTGAGGGAGTTAAGATCAATGCGTCTGATACCGCATTATATGACTTTGTAATTCAAATCTCTACGGGTGAAAAAAAATTTGATCAGATTGTTGAGTGGCTAAAAGCAAACACCGATTCCTTATAACAATAAAAAAGCAAGCTGAAAAGCCTGCTTTTATAATAAAATTCAATTTCCGTTTTACAATCTTGAATCAACTTCCCCACAAATCCTTCCAAAGATCTCTTCAACTGTTCCCTCACCTTTGAGATACACTGCTTTGTCAAAGCCTTTATAGTAATCTGCCACCGCTGCGGTTTTGCTATGATAAACAGCAATACGCTGGCGGATAACCGCTTCATTGGTATCATCGCTGCGGCTGCTGGTTTCTCCACGTTTTAGCAAACGCTTTACCAGTTCCTCTTCACTTACTTCCAGTGCCAGCATTACATTAATAGATGTCTTTTTCAGATCCAGCAATTTATCCAGTGCTTCTGCCTGGGCAGCAGTACGGGGGAAACCATCAAACAGAAAACCTTTAGCATCCGGGTTAGCATCCAAAGCAGAACTGATCATTCCAATCACCACTTCATCAGGAACCAGGTGTCCTTTATCCATTATTTTTTTTGCCTCTAAACCAAGTGCTGTTTGCTGTGCTATTTCTGAACGGAGAAGATCTCCTGTGCTCAGGTGCTTTAATCCATATTTGGCGATCAGCTTTTCGCTTTGCGTACCTTTACCACTGCCGGGGGGGCCAAAAAGTATTAAATTGAACATATTTGATAGATTGCCGTTACTATTGGTAAGGACACAAATATAGCAGATGGGCTTTAAATTTCCATTAACATTTTAAAGTTTTGATTGAAAATCCTTGCGAATATTGGTGCCCTATGTAAGGAATTTATACAAAATACCGTCAATACCATAAAATGAAACAAGCAACGCTCATATTAATAATATTATCAACTGTGATTGGCAGTTGCAACAGTCAGCAAAAACAAATAAAAAAAGACAGTATGGAAACAAAAGACAAAAATCCTGTGTATTCAAACAGCGATACTTCAAAAGTCAACCTGACTGAAGCCGAGTGGAAAAAAGCCTTACCGGAGGACGTATATCATATAGCACGGGAAAAAGGAACAGAAAGGGCGTTTACAGGAAAATTCTGGGAACATAAAGAAGTGGGTACTTACAACTGTGCCGCTTGTGGCAACCCCCTGTTTACAAGTGATGGAAAATTTGAAAGCAGTTGCGGATGGCCCAGTTTTTTTGAACCGATTACAAAAGGCAGTATCATTTATGCGCCGGATAACACTTATGGTATGAGTCGTACTGAAGTAATGTGTGGCCGATGTAAAGGGCACTTAGGCCATGTGTTTGAAGATGGCCCGCCGCCAACCGGATTGCGGTATTGTATTAACTCTGTAATTCTTGATTTTTCCGGAGGATCGGCGGGAGCAAAGACAAAGGAGCCAGAAAAAAAAATTGAAAAGAAGCCATAGTTACTATTTTCCCTCACTTGATGAGGGTTTTTTTTTATGTGTAATTGCAGAATCGAAGAGATGGATGACTTGCCTGCAAACCTTTACATTTGCAAACACCAATTGTATTATCAAAATATAACATTATGCCTTCTAACAGATTGAGCAATCTTGCAGAGACTTTGATTGGTTCTGAAATTGTTAAACTTGGTAATGAGATAAAAGAAAAGATAAAACAGGGCAACAAAATTTACAATTTTACTATTGGGGATTTTGACAGTGCTGTGTTTCCGATACCTGCTGAACTGCAAGCGGAAATAATTGAAGCATTCAACAAACACTATACAACCTATCCACCTGCGGATGGCATTGCAGAATTAAGGGAAGCCGTGGCACAATTTCTTTTGCAAAGGGCAGGTCTCGCTTATAAAACCGATGAGATACTGATTGCAGCCGGCGGCCGGCCCTTGATATATGCTGCTTACAGAGCCATTGTGGATAAAGGAGAAAAAGTGATCTATCCTGTACCTAGCTGGAACAATAACCATTATGTTCACTTTACTGAAGGGCAACACATAATGATAGCCGCAAAAAGAGAGAACAACTTTATGCCTACTGCCGCCGAGATTGCGCCACATATAAAAGGGGCGTCATTAATTGCCGTTTGCTCCCCTTTAAATCCAACGGGTACCACGTTTAAAAAAGAAGAACTGGAGGCAATCTGCGACCTGGTGATTGCTGAAAATGAGGGCCGGGGTGCTGAAGAAAAAAAATTGTATTTACTGTACGATCAAATATACTGGACACTCACTTTTGGAGAAACGGAACACTACAATCCAGTTTCACTAAGGCCGAAAATGAAGGAATATACCATCTTTATTGATGGCATCAGTAAAGCCTTTGCTGCTACCGGAGTTCGGGTAGGCTGGAGTATGGGCCCGGCGCACCTGATCACAAAAATGAAAGCGATTAATAGCCATGTAGGTGCCTGGAGCCCGATGGCAGAACAGCATGCCACCGCCCAATATTTGAAACAAACAGGGGCTATCGACGCCTATTTTAGCCATTTCAAAAGTGAGATATCCGAAAGGCTGAACAGCATTTATGAAGGGTTTATTCAGCTCAAAAAAGAAGGGTATGATGTTGATGCCGTGGCTCCACAAGCTGCTATTTACCTTACTATTCAACTCAACCTTGTTGGCAAACAGGCAGCTAACGGGAAAAAGCTGGCAAAGCAAACAGACGTTACGGCCTATTTATTAGATGAGGCAAAACTGGCGGTAGTTCCTTTTTCATCTTTTGGTGCTTCGCCAGACAGTAGTTGGTACAGGCTGAGTGTGGGAACCTGCAAAAAAGAAGAAATTGATGAAATGCTTAAAAAACTAAAAGATGCCCTGGGGCATCTTTCATAAATATTATTGAAGGCTGAAAATCAGTTACGGCAGTTTAAAAAAACAAATGGCTTTAAATCCTGCTCTTTAATGATGTCTCTAACAGACGCGTGTTTTACGTAAATTTTGTACTTATTAAGGTCAATTACCTCATGAGCGGCCGCAAGATTATCCGTACGTTCTACGTCAAACAAAATTTCATGCAGCATTTCTACCTGTATTTCAATGGCTTTGGGGCTCATTAACTCCTGGTTAAACATCACAAGCAGGTCTCGGTTGATATTGTTCATTTTGGTGGATTTTCTATTACCGTCCTTGTTTAGTAACCAACAAGCCCTTTTTTATTGGGGCAGCCGCAGTTTCCGTTTTTGGTGGAGCTGCAACCTGTTGCAATAACAGATACTAATACGATTAACAGTAAGGATATTCTAAAAAAGTGTTTCATAAAAAAGTGGAATTATCAAATTAAACTACTTTCACTGTACTTTATTGCGCAAGTGCTATGATATTTTCTAAAAATGATGAAGTGCCGTTAAAAAAAACGGTTTTGATTGCCCCGCTTGACTGGGGACTGGGCCATGCCGCCCGTTGTGTACCCATCATTAAAGAACTTCAAAAATATCCAATCAGGATAGTCATAGCAGGAGATGGAACTGTTGAGTCGTTGCTAAAACAAGAGTTTCCGCAACTGGAATTTGTTCCATTACCTGGTTACAAAATAAAATACAGTAAAAATAAACGGTGGTTTCTGCTGAAGCTGTTGATTCAATTTCCGGGGGTATTATATTCTTTGCTGAGAGAACACCGCTGGCTTAATAAGGTAAAAAAAGAACTGCACTTGAGTGCTGTAATTTCAGACAATAGGTTTTGGCTTTTTAATCGTTCAATCGTATCTATCTATATCACTCATCAACTATCAGTCAAAACCGGAAACAAGTTATCTGATAAAATAGCAACACAAATCCATTCAAATATCAGCAAAAATTATACCCAACGTTGGATTCCAGACTTTGGAATAAAAAAAAACTTGGCTGGAGAGCTATCAATGACCGTAAAATTACGGCAATCGGACCGTTTTTTGGGTTGTTTGTCAAGATTTGAGAAAAAACCAGGTTCGGAAATAACAACTGACCTGCTCATCCTTATATCCGGACCAGAGCCACAAAGGACCATTTTCGAGAGCCTGTTACTTGACCAATTGGGTGATTTTGAAGGGTCGGTCTTGTTGTTGAGGGGACTACCCGGCCAGGCAGCCTTGCCTTTGACCAGCATTCACAACAATAAAATCATTATAAAAAACCATCTTCCTTCAGCCGAATTAAATGAAGCGATCGAAAAGTCAGCCCTGGTCATCAGCCGGAGCGGTTATACTACTATCATGGACATGGTAAAACTTGGCAAGAAGGCCATATTGGTACCTACACCAGGGCAAACTGAGCAGGAATATCTTGCAAATTACCTGTTGCAGCAGAAAATGTTCCTTACAATGCCCCAGGAAAAATTTCATTTGAAAACAGCCATGGAACAAGCAGCTGCTTTTCCTTTTGATATGCCGGAACTGGACATGAACCAGTATAAATCAGTGATAAAGCAATTTGCAGAATCGCTATAAACCGTTGATTTTTGCAACTCAATATTTTAAGTGAATAAAAAGCTGACAGCCCATTTGGGTTTACTGGGTACAAATTTATTTTTTGCTATCAACCTGAGTGCGGTAAAATACCTTACCAGCAACAACTTTATGCAGCCATTCGGCATGAATGTAATAAGGGTGGGTGTAAGTGTATTGCTATTCTGGCTGCTGTTTCTCATTTATCCATCTAAAGAAAAAATTGACAGAGGGGACACCGGCAGGTTTTTGTTGTGTGCTTTAACTGGGATAGCCATCAACCAAATGCTGTTTTTGAAGGGCCTTTCCCTCACTTACTCTATTCATGCCGTTTTGCTAATGCTGACAACACCCATATTGATTACCATTATCGCTGCCTGGATATTAAAAGAGCGGCTGAATATCTACAAAATTGCCGGACTTGCACTTGGAGTTAGTGGCGCAGTTGTATTGATAACTGCAAGGCAGGGCAGTGGTTCGGGCGAGAATGTTTTACTGGGCGACCTGCTCGTACTGATTAATGCTGTATCCTATACTTTTTACTTTATTCTGGTAAAACCACTTATGTTAAAATACAACCCGGTGCAGGTGATAAGGCTGGTATTTACTTATGGTTTGTTGATGGTACTGCCTTTTGGCTGGAACGAATTTGTTGCTATTGAGTGGAACAGTTTTGGTGCAACAGAATATACCTGTATTGGCCTCATCACTATTGGCGGTACTTTCCTCGCTTACCTTTTTAATGTGTACGGAATAAAAGTGCTGGGTGCTTCGGTAGCGGGCGCCTACATATATATCCAGCCTGTTTTTGCAACAATCATTGCCATGATTTTTTTAAAGGAACAGCTGGAAACCTACAAATTACTGGCTGCTGCGTTGATATTTACAGGTGTCTTTCTTTGTAACAAAACAAGAGAAAACAGGCAGGTCAGCCGTTCTTTGGATAATCAAAGAAAATAAATTCCTTTTTTGCTTTGACAAAGCTTTTCCATGCGCCTTGAAAACGAACAGCAAATATTCCGCAAGTGGGCATATTATCCAGGCGGAGATTGTTTGTTAACAGGTTTACAAACTCTGTAATGCCGGGGTTGTGTGAAAATATTGCGACGGTATTGAAATGTTCCGGGAGGTTCTCTGCCACTTCAAAAAATATTTCTGCTGGAGCATGATAGAGTTTTGAAACATACATGATATCCTCTTTGCTCCGGCCATAAACTTCGATAAAATACTCAGCAGTTTTTTTTGCTCTTTTTGCGGGGCTGGCCACAAATGCATCTATCAAAACGTTTTTTTCTTTCAGCCTGCCGGCCATTTCAGGAGCATCTCTTTTTCCACGTTCATTCAAGGGTCTTTCAAAATCATTGAGCGTACCGATATCCCAACTGCTTTTTGCATGCCGTATTACCAGGAGCCTTTTGCTTCCTAAACCAATGGGTGTGTAATCATTTATGTTGTTTTCGTCCTGCATGCTGTTAATTTGGGAAATATAAATTTATGAAACTTCCTGCTAAGCCTGCCAGTGATGTGAAAAACTAATAACCTCTTACATTTTTTCCGGCCATATAATTCATGAACGCTTTGTTGCATACACGGTTGCCACCGGGTGTAGGGTAATTGCCTGTAAAATACCAGTCACCCGTATTGGTTGGACAGGCCAAATGGAGTGTTTCAATGGTTTGATAGATCACATCAACCGGGATATTGATCTCTTTAGGGGTGATGAGTTGTGCTATTTTACCTGATATTTGTTCCAGGGTAAAAGGTTTATATACCTGGCGGACTATATTCTCTGTATGCAGTTCATTCTTACTTTCCAGTTCTTTACATTTTTCCAGCAGCTTATCTAACAGGGATGCCTGGCCGCTTTCATTTAACAATTCAATGGCTGCCCTGAAAGCAACAAAATCCCCCAACTTACTCATATCAATTCCATAACAATCGGGATAGCGTATTTGTGGTGCGGATGAAACCACGATGATCCTTGTTGGTTTTAACCTCGACAGCATCCTCACAATACTTTCTTTTAATGTGGTTCCACGCACAATAGAGTCATCAATCACCACCAGCGCATCCTGATCCGGCCTTACAGTACCATAAGTAATGTCGTACACATGCTGCACCATTTCATTCCGGCTGCTGTCTTCTGTAATAAAGGTCCGGAGCTTTACATCTTTTATAGCGATCTTCTCAATCCGCACTTTGCGGCTTACCATTTCCGTTAGTTTCTCCTCATCAAATTCTTTCTCCCAGCTTAATATCCTTTCAATCTTTACCTTGGTAAGATAATCGTCGGCGCCTTTTATCAAACCATAAAAAGCAGTTTCTGCCGTATTGGGGATAAATGAAAAAATAGTATTCTTCAGGTCGTAGTTTACAGCCTTCAATACGGGTTCACTCAAATAGTAACCAAGGGCATTCCGCTCTTTATAAATTTTTTCATCACTGCCACGGCTAAAGTAGATGCGTTCAAAACTGCAGGCTCTTCTTTCTTTTGGTTCTACTATTTGTTCTACGGTGTAAGTGCCATCTTCATTAGTGATCAATGCACAGCCCGGCATCAGTTCTTTTACCTCATTTTCACCTACATTAAAGGCTGTTCTGATAGCGGCTCTTTCGCTGGCAGCCACTATCACATCATCAGTTATATAATAGTACGACGGCCTGATGCCATGAGCATCCCTCATTACAAAAGCACTGCCGTTACCCACCAAACCACTAAAATTAAAACCACCATCAAATAAGGGTACCGCCTGTTTTAAAACAGCGGCAATATCTAAATTACCCGGAGCCGCTTTATCTGCCTTTACTAAAAAATGATGCAGCACTTCCATCATGGCGGCGAGGTCGCTTTGTTTTTGAAAAACACCCGGGTCAATTTGGACCAGGCTGAATAGTTCTTCAGTATTAACAAGGTTAAAGTTTCCTGCCAATGCCAGGTTCCTGGCAGGTATGGTATCTCTTTTTATAAATGGATGGCAAAATTCCACATTGTTTTTTCCCTGTGTGCCATAGCGTAAATGGCCCAGCAATAACTCCCCTAAAAAATTAACATGACCTTTCATCAGGCCTGGGTGATTTTTAATATCGGGCTGGTATTTTTCTATTTCATCAATCTCATTACCAATCTGTGAAAAGAGATGTGCTATTGGCTGGGGTGCACTGCTGCGGAGACGGTGCAAAAATGGATAACCTGGTTCTACATTGAGTTTGATGGTGGCAATACCAGCGCCGTCCTGTCCACGATTGTGCTGTTTTTCCATCAACAGGTAGAGCTTGTTGAGACCATACATTACGGTGCCGTATTTCTGTTGGTAATAGCTGAAATTTTTGCGAAGGCGAATGAAGGCCAGGCCACATTCGTGTTTTATTTCGTCGCTCATAGTGTGGTGCCGATAGCTTCGGGAGGCGCAAAGGTAGCTTTTTACAAAACAAAATCCCGGCTCTTACGGCCGGGACGAATGATATTTCCAATATGGTAATTGTAATTACAATCCGCTTATACAAAGCCCTATTTGGTATGGCCGTATGGTTGGTCCTGTTCCATCTTTTAATAAAGAAGATACAGCGTAGTTTCCAACGAGTGTAAAATGACCGATACCTATTCTTGCAGTAGCCACTACGCGGCTGCTGTTGAAAAACGATTTTTTACTTACTTTTTCGGTGTAAGAATTGATGGTATTGTCATTTTTATCCTGCAGATTTTTTCCCTTTGTATGTGCATTGATAAGGGTGCCTATTTTCAGTCCCAGGGCAGCTTTCCAGCTTCTGTTTTCTTTTTGCGGACTAAATGTATAACGTAATTCCACCGGAACTTCAAGGTAGGCGGTTACCAGTTTGTATTTTTTAAAGCGGTCAGCACTGTCGAGGTTCGTAAATGGAAGTTTGCCTGTACCGGTGGCATCAATATCAACAGACATACGTTTAAAGAACATACTGCTGCCGTTAATACCAACACCGAAAGCTATACTCCAGTGAGGATCTGTTTTAAAAGGCTTGTCAAACATAAAGGATATGCCAAGTCCTCTTGATAAACCACCCATATGGCTGCTGATGCTGTCTGGCACACCACTCCACCGGTCGCTGGTAAGTTGCAGCAGGATATGGTCGCTTGGTCTGTCGATGATCTCTTTTTTCCAGTCTTTTTTGGGTTGGGCAAATACAGCTAAAGAACAGGCAAAGGCCAAAGCAGTAAAAATGATTTTCTTCATAATGCGTTGTTAAGCGGCAAAAATATTTTGGTATGGGGTTAATAAAAGGTTAAATGAGCTTTTATTATCCTTATAAAAAAGCCCGACATACATCGGGCAAATTTGGTGGGCCCACCTGGGCTCGAACCAGGGACCACCTGATTATGAGTCAGGTGCTCTAACCAACTGAGCTATAGGCCCTGTTATTTTTCTAATAACGGATGGCAAAAGTAAGTAAAAACAGCAATTGCAGCAGCGCTTTTTCAAAAAAAGGAAAAATTAGCAAAAGAAGATTTTTGATGTGAAAAGCTGTTTGTATAAAAATTCGGTTGAAATAAAACCAGGATTACTAATTTCAAGAAGGTTACAAAGCCGGTATTTCAGAGTTAAAAATTTCCTGTTCCAGCACTTTTTTATATTTCAGCAACAGGGCTACCAGCAGCCGTACCGATGGCTCTGCATTATTGCCGTATTCTTTGCCCGGGTTGTATTGCCTGTTAAACAGATCCCGGTTTCCAAATTTTTGCAACAGCTGTTCGATATTTTCCGGAACAAAGAACGATGCTCTTTTACCTAATTGCTTTTTAAAGGCGGTTTCATAAATTTCAATGCCGGCAAAATCAAGATCGCCAAAGTGCAGGTAATTATTGGGGATGGAAGAAAGCCATTTGATAAGATCCTTACTTTGTGGATATCGGCTGACGAATAGTGGTTGTATTCCTGTAAACAAGAGACGGTGTTTTTCTATCTGCCGGAAATTTTCAGGGTTTTCAATACCCACAATGCTGACTGATTGATCGGGAATAAAATTGTCAATATCGTGTATGAAAGTATAGGTTCCCGGCGCAGGGTGAATGCAAATGGGTTTATCATTTATTGTCGCATGAATACCCTGGTAGCTATTCACTAAAAAACCTGTAAAGGTTCTTACAGGCTGTAGTTTGGAATTACCCGATACGATGATATTGATCGCCCTGCTTTGTTCCTCACTTTCTAAAACATTGATATACTCCTCCAGGTTATTGATACCAAAATGATTGGTCAAATAAGCCGCAGCATTTTCTTTGGCCGGAATAAATAACAGTGCTTTAGTTTTTCCAACCTGTTTCTTTTGAAGGAGCCCGTCTTCCAGCATTTTTGTTACACAGGGGTGCTGCATGGTACTGGATGCAATGCTTTCACCATGCAGCAACAGTTGCAGTAGCTTTTTGGCGATATGTAAAGGCAGTTTCATTTTTGCCACAGATTACACAGATTTACACAGATAAAAAGTAAGCCACGAATTTCACGAATGAACACGAATTTTTGCTACAGATACCGTCGGGCAGAGCCTTTGGGGCCGGACGATAATACAGACTTAAGAAATTGGTGGCTGCAACGTTGTTTTTATTTTATTATGCAGGTGTCAACTGCGTGATAATTCTTTTAATTCTCGTATTCCGCTTGTCGTCTTTTTCCAGCTTGTAAATATGTTTATAGTTGAGTGCATTGGTTTCCGTTGGTGAACCGTTGATCAACAGGATATTCCTGTCGTTGGCAAATTGCAAAATCCCCCTGATATTATTAGGATGCAGTTTACCAATCTCATCCATCATACAATGCAGCCTGAAATCTTTAAAACGCTTGCTGGCACCATCTTTAAATACATTCAGCAGCATGATGTTGATCATTGCTTTAACTAATACATCAGTGCCCTCGCTGCCTACATTGGATAGTTTCTCCACCCAGCCAGTATCATTCTGGTTTTCTTCAATCCTGAACTTCAATTCAAATGAGTCAGATAAAGCAATGATATCCTTCCTGTATTCGCTGATGGCTTTGCTGAGCTGCTTTAATAATTCAACTGCTTTTTTATTCTTGCTTTCCTGGTCTGCAGAGGAGAACAGGTTCAACCCACCAATATCAAAAGCGTGCTCATCATTATATGTTTTTATTTGTATCAGTAACTGCACTACTTTGTTGGCGCTGGTATCGATCCTTAATTCAATTTTCCGGATAGCGCCTACAAAATTCTTATTATCAAAATCCTTATTGATGCTGCTGATCACTTTTTGTATGTCACCCGCCTTGCTCATCAGGTCGCCGGTTTCTTTGCCCACTAATTTTATCACATTTGCAAAGCGCTCGTTCACCCTTTTTTCATACTCTTCAATTTTACTGTTTTGAATAAACTCATTCAGGTCTTCTGCAAAGGCCTGGTGACTGTGTTTATCGGTGAGTGTTTTGGTAAAATTAAAAATGTTATTATCAGAAAAATTATCGAGGAACCTGGTGGCAGCTTCTTTCAGATCATCCAGCCTCCTGGCAGCGGTGTAAAAACAACTGTTGAGTTTTTCAATTAAAAACACACAGGTCTTGTCATTTTTATACGTTTCTTTTTCTTCGGTGTAAGCAGATGGTAAAGAAAGATATGCTTCTGTTTGATGAAAACGGATCAGTGCTTTGTTGTCCTCTTCCAGCCTGAGTAATTCCTGTTGTAATTGGTTCAGGTAAACATCTGTTTCTTTTATGTCTGCTGTTATCTTTTCTTTTTGCAGTTTATACTTGTCCTCTTCCAGCTGGTATAGTTTTTCAAGATTGGCCTTGCTGGTTTTAAAATGATCTGCTTTATCTATCAGTTCCTTTTTATCTTTTTTGTATTCGGCCACCAGGTCACGCCTTTCTTCAATAAATTTTAATTCAGCCAGTACGGAATTCATTTTTTCATCGAGCAGTGCAATACGTTTTGTATCTGCACCTTTGCCCGACAATTCTTCCTGCTGGCGTTTTAGCAACTCCTGTTCCTGTTGTTTTAAGCCCAGTTGGTAATTTTTTACAGCATCCTGTATTTGTGCGGATGCCTGGCTCAACTGAACATCTATCGACGCAATTTTCTTTGTATGCTCCCTGTCTTTTGATTTCAGTTGCTTGTTGAGTTCATCTTCTGTTTGCTGCAGATTTTGTTGGGCCTGCGCAAGCGCTTCGCTGGCCGCGGCTAATGCGGTGTCAATGGTTGCCAATGCTTCCTGGCGGGCTGTAACAGCTTTTACTTCAAAGTCTTTTTGCAGCAGTTGTGCCTGTTGCCATTGCAAATGATCCTGCTCCAGTTTGTATTGTTTTTCAAGCTGGCTGTCTTTTGCATCTTTTATCAGCGGCTGGTATTTCTTTTTTAATTTTTCCTGTTTGGTGATTTCATCAGACTGCAGTTTGGTCAATTGTTTTTGCGCTGAGTCAATTGTTTTTTCAGCCTGTGTTAATTCAGCACTGTATTCTGCCAGTGTTTTCACCTGCACCGGCATATCAGAAAGATCCAGTTCCACTCCAAACAAACCATTGTTTTCTTTTTTTAATTGTGGCGATAAAGCATCACTGAACAATAATTGTTCATTGGCAACTTTACCAATGGTTTCTTCCCAGCCGGGTTTGTTTTTATTGAGCCAACCGTACAGAGCAGCTTCATTGTTTTCCAGTTTTTGTGCAATGTCGTTTACCTGTTGCTGGTATTGAAGGATGCTGGCCTGCAATTTTTCCTGTTCCCTTTCTGTTGCCTGCCTGGTGGCAGTTTCATCTATCTCCCATTGTTTTTGTAATGTGGTTTGGCTGTTTTTTAAATGCTCCAGTTCCATTGTAGTTTGCTGGATGGATCCCTGGTATTCTCTCACGCTTTCTTTTGCATCCTGCAATTCTTTTTCATAAAAGCGCTGGTGAGTGATGGTGGCCCTTCTCAATCTTTCTTTCTCCAGTACCTGTTGCTGATGTTCTGCATTTTGTTTGGCCTGCTGAATTCCCAGTGTATTGTGCTGTCTTGTTTCTGCCAAAGCTTTTTCCAATAAAATCCTGGCCTCTTCTTTATCAGCGGCGGCTTTTTCCCGCAGGTTGATCAGCTCTTCTTTTTTATCCTGCTCAAAAGCGGTGGCAGATTGAGCCAGCGCCTGCAACAAACTATCATACTTCTGTGTCACCTCGGCAAACTGTGTAGTGAGCAGCGCTTTTTCCCTGGTTATTTTTTGCAGCTCCGTTTCCTGTTCTTTTTTCCTGTTGACTCTTTCTATAATGGTATCAATGCCCTGCCGGCTGTAGTAGTCTGCTTTTTCTTTGGCTTTTTTGATATCACTTTCCAGTACGCTTATCTCTCCTTTTATTTTATCTGCTTTATTTCTAAAACGGCTTTCAGCGGCTTCTCCTTTTTCTATTATTTCATTTTTTTCTGCTGTTTTCTTTTCTTTTTTATCATGCAGTTTGGGAATGCTTCGTTGCATGTTGGCAGCAGACCATGCCAGTTGCAATGAATAATTATTTTTTTCGCTTTCGAGGTGTTTGATGGCCAGGTGATTTTTTACAACATTCTCTGCTTGTTTAATAATATGCGGCTGCTTGTATAAATGAATATCGTTGAGCTGTGCTTCAAAGTTTTTTAAATGATGTGTATAGCTCTGCAGGTCGATGCTGATGTCTTCTTCATTCAAAGACATGATGATAGTTTGCTTAATAAACTCTGCTTCGAGCTTGCTGTTTAAAAAAACGTTTTGAATGGTACGTGGGATATTCTGGTATTGCTTGCTTTGCAGCAAGGCATACTTTGTAAAATCTTTTTTGCCGGTTTCATTGTTGCCATATAAAATATCCCGGTATTCTTCGTAACGGTCTATTTTACGACTGTGATCTATGCGTTGTGCATCCAGTACCTGCCGGTTGTCTTCCCATTTTTCAAAAGCATGGCCACTGGCACTTACAAAATGATCCCGGTTGTAAGCAGTATCCAAAAAGCGAAAGCACACCTTGCCCTGGCTTTTAAAAGCCACAATGCAAAAAGGCCCGGTTTCTCTCTGTACCTCGTAAATGAGAAAGGAATTCTGAAAAGGGAAATAGTATTCTGCAAAACTTTTTTTCTCCTTTGATATACCCAGCTTTAAGGTATCTGCATTGTAAAAAAACAATACAGCACGCAGCAAGGTACTTTTACCCACGCCCTGCGTACCGATCAAATGCACATTGCCATCCACCATCACTTCTGCATATTGTATGGTGGCACTATTGATAAAAACAATTTTATTCAGGGATCTCATGCGCTGCTTCTTCTTGTATTTGAATGCTTACGATTAATTGTTTGATATAATTGAAAGAGGCCAGCACTTTGTATTCGTTTGTCAGTTCATTTTCCAGCTCGGCAAATCCCGGTGTACAAAGTTGCTTTTCAATTAAATTACTGATGCGTTCGTCATATTTACCATCACCGGTAAGGCGTTTCATTATTTCCAGTTTGTCCTTAAGGCTGGCATCTACTTTTACCTGTTGTGCCACATCGCTGGCGGTAAACCGAAAGCCGGGTGCAAAGCTGCTGTTGAAGGCCATAAAAAAATCCACTACATCGATCCAGCGGTAGGCCTGTTCAATTTTATTTTCGAGTTGCGCCCTTACTTCGTTTCTTGAAAAATAAAAATATTCGTCACCTCTTTCCAGCACAAAACCTATGGCCATAAAATAGTTGTAGAGTTCATCAAAACTTTCATCCACCACGTTGTACAGCCTCCGGCTGCTGTCTTCCACACTGTTACTGCAAATAAACTTGCCCTTGCTGAGCATATCAAATATGTCGGCGGTATATTTATTCTGACTACTCATGTTTTGTTTCTTTTAATTTCAAATCATTTTACAAGACCATCTCAAAATCTTTGCAAATTAAAACCGGTTGCAAATTCCCAATACAGCCTGAACATACAACCATCAGCACATCATCAAATTAGCACATTACTTCCCTGTTACCATGGCATATTCAACTTTTTCATCTGTTTGAAAAACTTCCTGTATGTTCAATTCCTGTTCGTACATGGAAACCATCTGGCAAAAGATGGTGATCTTTTCTTCATAGCTCACCGCTCTTGGATATTTGTATTGCATTATAAAATTGTGCAGGTGATGACTGGAAGCAGTAAATCCTCTTTTCATTTCCTCCAGGTCAATAAAGATCTCTTCTTCCGTTTGCGGCAACAGGTCTTTACTGGCAATGCTATCCGCCACCAGCAGGGTTGGCTTTTTGGACTGTTGTTGTTTTGCAGCTACTCTTTCAATATGCTGCCTTCCTTCATCTGTATGTAAAAAATCAAGCGATAATTTTAATGGATAAGCAGGCCTGCTTTCAAACAGCACATCGTTGCGTTGCTGTAACAGGTAAGCAATATTTGTTTTTGCTTTCAGCTCAAACTGATCCTTTAAATATTTCACCTGTTTGATCTTTTCCTGTATGCGGCTCTGGTGTTTTACCTGGTTCAGGTATTCAATGATCTGTTTCTGTGTTTCAATCAGGTTATGCCTGCTTTCGGTGAGCTGACCACGAAGTAATGTTACCACCTGTTTTAGTTCCTCATCCAGCGCTGTAGTAAAAAAAGTGATCTCTTCGCCGGTAACCAGGTGATCGGTTTGCTCTATCAGCTGGTACACCGTTCTTCTTTTTTCATCAAAAGCTTCCAGCTTCGCAATTTTAATGGCGTAGTTGGGTTCTGTTTTAAACGCATTTTCAATATTGCGGTTCAGGTCTATCACATTGCGTAAAGTGATGCGGCCGATCTTACGCAGCGACGCTTTTATTTGCTTGAGATAACTATAGCGGCGGTGTTCGTTGTTTTCCTGTAAATAAAAATTAATGTACTGCTTTACCTGCTGAATGTTTTCATGAATATAAGAAGTATTGATCTCTTCATTTACTTCCAGCACCTGCTCAAAGAACTGCTGAAACTGGTCGTCTATTTCAATATACGGCCCGTTGCGGCGCAGGATATGTTTGCTGATCAGGACCTCTATCTTGTCCTCGGGTAACAGGGCTGCCGCATCGTCATATTTAAATAGGAACGATTTACGCTTTTCAAACATTTCCACCAGCAGTTCTTTTGCCCAGTTAAATGTATTGATCAGCTCTTTAAGAGAGAGTATATACGACATCCGCTTCTGTTTCTTTCAATCGATTTGGTACAATAAATGCCCACAATATCAGCCCGGGTTGAATGGTGGGGTGCAAACTTATAGGCTTTTTCTTATTTCTTTTCAATCAAAATCTGCCAGCTGCCGGTTTGGAGGCGGATCATGCATTTATTTCGGTTTACACCCTTTGCTAACGGGCCGGGGCATTTTGAAAAAGGAATACAAGCAAAAATCAGATCACCTCTCCAGTGCAGGCGATAGCAAAAAAGTGGGTAAAAGTTACCAGAGTAAAACCGGGGAGTTTTTTTGGGTCTATGTGTAAAGATCATCTTGCTACTTTTGTGCCGGCTCAATATATTTCAACATGCAAAGAACACTCGTCATAGGCGATATTCACGGCGGCTTAAAAGCATTGCAACAGGTATTGGATAAAGCAGCCGTTACCAGCAGCGATACGCTGATTTTCTTAGGCGATTATGTGGATGGCTGGAGTGAAAGTGCTGCCGTGGTGGAATTTGTGATGCAGCTTTCGCTACAGCAGCAATGCATTTTTATAAAAGGCAACCACGATGTGTGGTGTGAAGACTGGTTGCGTACAGGCTATGCCGATAGTACCTGGCTTTTTCATGGTGGCGAGCCAACGGTAAGTAGTTATTCAACCCTTTCCCTGGAAACAAAACAAACGCACCTGCAGTTTTTTGAGCGCATGCCTTATTATCATATTGATAAAAACAACCGGCTGTTTATTCATGCCGGTTTTACTTCCATGCACGGGCCGCAAAAAGAATTTCATTCCTCTAATTTCAGCTGGGACAGAACGCTTTGGGAAATGGCCATTACCATGGATAAGAGAATAGAAAGGGATTCACTTTTGTATCCCAAACGGCTTAAACTGTTTGAGGAAATCTATATTGGCCACACCCCTACCCTGTATTATAATATGGAAGTGCCCATGCAGGGTTGTAATGTATGGAATGTAGATACTGGCGCAGCTTTTACAGGCAAGCTCAGTATCATGGATATTAACAGCAAGCAATACTGGCAAAGCGTGGAGGTAAAAAAATTATACCCGGGCGAAATGGGTAGAAACAGGGATTAGTAATTACAGGAAAAAATTTGAAGTACTGAATACTTGCAATTCGTTTTTGCTTTAACTTCCCTTTTCAATCAATTTTAACCCATGCGGCTTGTTCAGCAGTCTTTTCTATATTTTACCGAAGGCAATTCAGATAAAGTGTATGAGATCGATCTCTGTGATGTGGGCAACGATAAATACGTTGTCAACTTTCGTTATGGCCGCCGTGGAGCCCAGCTAAAAGAAGGAAGTAAAACACCCGTTCCAGTTTTGTTAAACGAGGCAGAAAAGATCTTCCTGGCAATTGAGGCTGAAAAAATAAACAAAGGCTACACCACATCTCCCTCCGGAGAATCACTTATTCCACGTACTGCAGCTTCGTTTTCTTTAGACAGTTTCAACCTTGTTTTAAATAAGGATTGGTCTTTATGGCCCGCAGGCCGGAACAAGGCCATATTGCAGCGGTTGCACAATGCGGTAAGCGGTGCATCGGCCAATCAAAAATTTCCATGGAAATTATCCAGGGTAATCTGGAAGGCAGGAGAATACAAGATCAAGGAAGCGGCACCCTATATCATACAATTATTTAAAGGAGATCATCTGCATCAGTATTGTTGTGCATGGTCGTTGATACGTTGTGAGGTGGATACGGCCGTATTACAACAGATTCATACTGCACATCATATTCCGGCCATCGCAAAACTGGCAGGCGCTGGCCTGGTGAAAAACCTGGCAGGTATTGAAAAAGAAACCCACCTGCAGTATTATATCAACAGGTTGCCCGAAGTTTTTAAACCTATAATTGAATCTGGTGCCGCCAGTTCATTTGAAGGCTTACTGCAGGAACGAATTGTACAACAGCAACCAAATTATAATTGGCTGGAAGATCTCTTTCTTCTGTCTACGGAAAAAAGATGGATGCGGAAGGGAGTTAAGAAAGTATTGGAGACTATTCCCTTTAAGCCCAATTATTTTAAACATATCCGGGCTGTGTTTAAAATGGCCGAATTGCTCGATGATTTTGAATTCACCGGTTTACTCGCCTGCAGGTTTGAACGGGAAGAAGAAATGTTCCGGCATGGATTTACTTTATCGGCTGAGCCCAATGCAGAATTATATGTTCCGGAAATTGAAGAGTGGGTGAAGCTGCAAAAAGAATTAAAAAAATCTACCAGCAGGCTGGCCTACTCTCAAAAAACCCGCTGGTATTTTCATGGCAGGGTACTGCGTACATTAAATAGCACGGGAAAAAATGACAACCCCGATTATGTAAAACTAGCCACGGCATTGTTGATTGGGTACAGGCATACACAGGATTTCAGGGAGCATTATTCCAGTTTTCACCATGTATGGGCCAGGAATACCTATCAACAAGTGGAGACCCGGTTTTTGCAAAATGCACAGGCTGTTTTTTTACACCAGGTGTTGAGTGGAAATAATCCAGCCATTGTTTTGAAAAGCGACCGTCTTTGGCGGATGCGTTCGGAGAATGATAACAGTGGAGCTACCCTAAAAAAGAGCAGCAGTAGTAATTCCGGCGGCAGCGAGGGTGTAGGCGGTTTCATAAAAAAACTAACTGGTTTTTTCAGTAAAAAGAAAGAGGCAGCTCCGGCTGCTGTTACAACTAATACCACAGCACCAGTATCCCATTCGCTCAATAAAAATGGAACACCTTACCTGCATTTATGGAATACCATGCCTCAGGCTTATGTGCAATTGCTGATGGAGGCAGAGATGGAAGAAGTCCACCAGTTTGCAAAAGAAAATCTTACGGCTCATCCTGATTATCCCAGTATCAAAACCAAACTGGATAAGAATGCCTTAAAGCAATTGCTCTCTTCTTCTTTTGCAATACCAGCCGGTGTTGGTTTTTCACTTACGGTAGAAAAATTTGAAACAGCCATACCAGATCATGACCTGGTAACCGCTTTACTTAATTGTATTGATACAGCTGCACAGCAAAAAGGAATAGAGTGGACGGAAAAATACAGGCATGATTATTTAAAGGAGAGCATTTTTGTTACAGCGCTTATCTTTTCAAAACATGCAGCGATCAGGAGCTGGGCCAGAACCTTTTTAAAAGCCAATGCCCTTCCGGAAACAATAAGCAACCCGGTTGTTGGTAAGTCCATTGCAGAAATGCTTGGTTATATAAAACAGTCACCGGAAAACGAAGCGATCTTAAAAGACGCCGGAGGATTGTTATTGGAACTGTTTCCGGCAGAACTGAAACAACTGAATATTGCTGTAGTGGCTGACCTGCTGAAACATGAGAACGCTGTTGTTTTGTTATTTGGCCTGCAGGTATTAAAAATACAAAAGGCACAACTCGACCTGGGGAAATTATCAAAGGAATTTTTGTTTGGTTTACTGCATCATCATTATATAATGGTAAGAGAGGAAGGGCTTGGCCTTTTGCAACATATGGATGCTGCCACCTTGCTGCAATACCAGGATGAAATGATCAATGCCGTGGTTTCACAACATGAAAATGTACGAAAAGGATTGCCTGCAATTATTGCTGCTATGGCCACGGCAAACGGATCATTTGGGATAAAGGCAGCAGAGTTATTGATGCCTGTTTTACTGCGAAAAGAAACAACTGAAGGCATTCATGCAGACACAAGCAAATTATTGTGCAATGAATTAAGCGCTTATTTGCAAAACGCCAATAAACAAACAGCGCTTAACTTATTATACTCTACCTACCCGGCTGCACAAAATGTAGGCGTGATGATACTGGAAAAATATACGGAGCCATCCCAACTCAGCATTCCGCAGGTGATAGCTTTGGGAGCACACGAAAACTTATCTGTAAGAGAATGGTGCTGGAAATTTTACAAAGAACAATCGCAGCGGATCAAATATGAAAAAGACAGCAGTATAAAATTACTGGAAAGCAAATGGCAGGATACCAGGCAGTTTGCCATGCAGTTTTTCAGGGAAGAATTTACAGAGAGCGACTGGAGCCCTGAAGTGCTGATCAGTTTGGCGGATTCCATTAAACCCGATGTGGAATCATTTGGCAGGGAGCTGATCACAAAGTTCTTCAGCTCTACTAACGGCGAGCTATACCTGCTTAAGTTAAGCCAGCATCCCAGCGAAAAAATGCAGTTGTTTGCCACCAATTACCTGGAGCGTTTTGCAGCAGATGATGCAGCAAAAATCACGTCGCTGGATTTTTATTTCCGTTCGGTGCTTACCAGGGTAAATAAAAGCCGGACGGCAAAGAACAGGATCTATCATTTCCTGCTTACAGAAGGCAGAAGATCTGAAGCGGCAGCAACAGCAGTAAGTGCCATTTTATCTGATGTATCAGCCATTGCTGCCATTGGAGATAAGGCAAAGTGTATTGATATCTTAATGCAGTTAAGATCTTTATATGAAGTGGCAACACCATTAAAAGTAGTAGAAACAGTCACCCGGAATTAAAAAGAAACGGTTAATAAATAACAACCATGCTATTCAATTATCGCTTTGCAGGAAATACAACGGTTACCAGTTCGGCCTACCAGACCGGGATGAGTTTTGCGCCGGATACATTGAGGGAAAGTGCCTGGTTTGTAGGGAAGCTCAATAAAAAAATTGCTTTCCGGGAGGCCATATCCGCATTACATGACGTGGTGGTAAGCGATCTGCGCTTTAAGCCAAAAGATAAAACTGCCTACAAAGAATGGGTGGCACAAAACGAGGCGTTGTTTTTAGCAGAACACATGGCAGGATACGATGCGGTTGCAGCGAAAAAACATATTGAAACAGTAAAAGCAGAACTGGCAGAAGTGAGGGCTGAAAAAGAAAAATTACTGATGCCGTTTTACAAAGCCAGGCAGCAGTACTATAACTATCTCTACAATAATGACCGGGATGCCTGGATCGTACTGGATCCTGTGATCACCATTCACCCCGATGAGTTATTCTTTGAATGTTTTAGCCAGGACGAAAGTACCTATGGAAAACTGGGTTGCAACTACAATGTGTTTACCGCTATTGACGACTATAAATGCGGCACTACCAATGTTGATTATTCAAATGAGTTGTATGAAGAGTTTCAAAAGATAAGAGACTATAAAGAAACCGAATTGAAAGTTGATCCCTCCGGATTTATTGTTGCCACTACAGACGAAGAGCAGTACAAAGAAGTAAAAATAGACCTGCCCGAAAGCTGGGTGCAGGGGTTTTTGCAGGTGAGCAGTGCAATGACTTTGCCCACCATTCAATTTGAACTGCACCCAATGGATATTTACAGTATCTGTTTATTGCTACGCCGGTTTAAAGAAAAACGTGGGCCACGTTCATTGAGATATGTGCTGGAACCAGGCCAGCCGGTGAAAGTAATATTGGAGCCCTGGGGTAAGGAAATTATTTGTGCAAGAAGTGTATATACAGGCAACAGTAAACATGAGATAAGGACCTGGGGAAGAAGAAGATTGTTAACGCTGGAAAGACTGATACCGGTTGCAAAGAAATTTACAGTGCATTTATTGGGAACTGGTTTACCGGCATTTTATATTGCTGATCTTGGCGATATGAATTTTACATTAGGGCTGAGCGGATGGACCAGCAATGACTGGAGCCATGCCGGCAACTTCGACCTGCTGGCACCAAGGCTGCAAGTAGAGGATGGAATAAAACAAAAAGTGATGGCGGCGCTGAGAAAAGATTGGTTCAGTACATCGCAACAGATAGCAGGAAAGTTAACCATCAGCAACGCTGAAGCGGCTGGAGCACTAAGCGCATATACACAAGCCGGAAGGGTGATCTATGATCTGAACGGACAGGTATACAGGCTGAGAGAGTTAAGCAGGGAGCCTTTGCCTTTTGAGCAGTTGCGCTTTAATAATCCACAGGAACAATTGGCCGCAGACATCTTACAAAACCAGGAACTCACTTTTAAATCGCAAGTACTCCCTGATCTGTCAATGGAATTGAAGGGTACGGTAAAGGGTAAACGCAAAACCTTTAATCCGCAGATGATTATTGACAGCGACGAGCGGATAAAATCGGCTCATTGCGACTGTAGTTTTTATATAGAGAATAAATTGTACAAAGGTCCCTGTGAACATATGCTGGCAGTGCGGCAGGCTTTTAATGGAACAAGGGTGCAAGTGGGTGATGGGCAATAAGCAATAGGCACTATGCAATTGGTAAGGATGCAAAGTGGCAATAGAAAAATAAAAAAGGGTAATTCAATCAAAATAAAAAAACAGCAAACTATATTTGTTAACCGCATTCATGTTCATTGACAGAGAGAAAAAGTAAAGCATGCACCTTGCTTCCTGAAAAGGAAAGAGCGATGTTTCGTCGCTCATGCAACATGATTTGATCATGCATCACCAAATGTAATCTTTACTATGGCATACGGGTCCTGTATCACTATTTACAGTGAAAGCCCCGTGTGCTCAAATAGTGATACAGGACCCGTATGCCTGGCGTTGATTAATCTGGTCGCCGGCGGGCACGAAGGCAGCAGCCACTTTTTCTTTCTGTTAATACATGAAATTTTCTTCTCTACATATGTCTCAACTAAGATTAACCCGCCAGCAGATATACGACCGGATAAGGGAAACTTCCAAAGATGAATTTGTGCTGGAAGAAATGAAACGCCTGGGCTTTTGGGGAAGGAAGGATGGTGAACCAACGGTACCGGAATTGCTGATAAAAAAAGAAACTGAATTACAAAAAGAGCTGACAGCACTTTGGGAGCAGCAGCGTAAATACCAGAACAAAGAAGCGGTGCTGAGAGAAATGCGGATAAAACGCATGGCCGAAGCCAAACTAAAACGGGAGGAGAATAAAAAGAAAAGGGAGCAGCAACGTTTTGAAAAAGCGGAAGCATGGAAAGCAAAAAAGACAACCGAAATTATTTACCTGGGTGAAGCCGTTTCCATAGGATTAAATAACACAGTAAATACACCCGAAAAGCTACAACAGCATAACCTGCCATTTTTTGTCAATGAAAATGAGCTGGCAAAATCCATCGGCATCGAACTAAAAGAATTACGCTTTTTAGCCTTTAACCGTAAAGTATCCACTGTAAGTCATTACCGGAAATTTTATATGCCTAAAAAGTCCGGTGGCAGACGGCTCATCTCTGCTCCCATGCCAAGGCTGAAGAAAGTGCAATACTGGATATTGGAGAACATACTCAACAAGGTTCCTGTGCACCCTGCTGCCAATGGATTTTTACCAGAACGTTCTATCGTTACCAATGCAGCACAGCATGTGGGTAAAGACCTGGTGCTGAATATGGATGTAAAAGATTTTTTTCCTTCCATCCATTTTAAAAGAGTAAAAGCATTGTTGCAGCAATTGGGTTATGCAGAAAAGATCGCTGTGATACTGGCACTTATCTGTACCGAAGCAGTAACCGAACAAGTGGAAATTGACGGAAGAAAATATTATGTGCAAAAAACTAACCGGGCCTTACCACAAGGAGCGCCTACCAGTCCAGCCATCACCAACATACTTTGTTTTTCATTAGACAAACGCCTGCAGGGTCTTGCCAATGCATTACAATGCCAGTACACCCGTTATGCAGATGACATCAGTTTTTCCGGCAGCAAAGAAGTAAATGCACAGCAACTGGTTTGGCGTATCAAAAGAATTTTACAGGATGAAGGCTTCACCGTTCACCCAGACAAGATCCGCATCATGCGCAAGGGCACACAACAGGAAGTAACGGGCGTGGTGGTAAACCAGCAGTTAAATGTAAAACGAAAAGACCTTCGTGCATTCAGGGCCATGCTGCACAATCTTCAGAAGAATAAACATACCCAACAGTTTCCCGAAAATGTATCCAACAGCGTTTTGGGCTATGTAAATTTTATTAATATGGTTAACCCGGCCAGGGCCGTGAAATTCCAAAAGGTAATTGATACATTATACAGGGATAAAATTTTAGTAAAACCTCCTGTTCTGTCTCCGAAAACAATGAAAGAAAAAGATACGCCTGCTAACGGGGAGCATAAGCAAGATAAAAATGAAGAGGGTGGTAGCTGGTGGAAGGTGGTGTAGATTTATTAAATGATAACCCACAACAGGGCAGGAATTAGATCTTCCGCTAAGTATTCCCGTTATAAAAATTTCTTTGTCGTATTATGGTAGGGTTAAATGATGCGTTAGGTTCTGCCGCTTGGGGAAGCGTTTCAAGAGAATTTTTCATTGATATTATTTCTTATCAGCTTAAAACTGGGACTAAAAATTTTGTTGAAACAAATAGGAATAATTTTTAAATGCATCCTAAGTGCTTAAAATCGAGTCCGTTTTTGATAGAAAGCTAATTGTGTCCTTGGTGATCCTTCTGTTGATAGTAATGTATTCTCTTTTTAGAAGTTATAAGTTAAACACCGAAGGAGTGTATACTATTTGCCAAGTCGATCATTTTGAAGCAGCAGATTCTGGAGTGAGTTTGTATATTGACGTATTTTATCAAGGTAAAAAATATCGAAGAGTTGCAAACAGCTTTTGTGGAAACTGTAATGGAAAGTATTTTTTTGTCAAGATCATCAGAGATCAGCCTGAAGGAGTAGTTATTTTTTCAGATAAACACCCGGTGCCCGATTGCATACTTAATGATTCAATACCAGAGCAAGGATGGGAAAGTATTCCTTCTTGTAAGTAATCTCCTGCATTTCCCAGGCGAGGTGTCTGCCGATGCCATTCGTTACTAAGCAATCAACTATTATAAATTTATGCAGGTACTTGCTTTGAAAAACTTATTGTGTGGCCAACACAAAGAATAAAACCTTTGCCATTCACCCTGCCGTTCATATCCCCGTTTTTATTACTTTACAGAAAATTTCTCCCTTGAATCTTACCGAAGACCAGATACTAACTCTTGCACCTGATGAAGCCTCTAAAAAATCAGGGAAAGATCTGTCAAGCCCTGCTAAATGGGTGAGTAAAGGTGTAAATGAATTCGCTCTCTGGGGTGAAGCACAGGGCAGCGGCAGCAAGCCTTATCAGACCCAGGTTGACCTTACCAATATTGCCTTTAAATGTTCCTGCCCCAGCAGAAAATTTCCCTGCAAACATG